>MKWU01001399.1_pt1 | contig 41863 bp, 33 predicted proteins | sample 809101 | NCBI WGS metagenome assembly MKWU01 (sample SAMN05860141, study PRJNA318959) | sponge metagenome | host: Aplysina aerophoba | place: Slovenia: Piran, Adriatic Sea, Gulf of Piran | collected 2013-05-07 | reverse complement strand
GCGCAGGGAGTCGGCGGAGTACTTGGGGGGTCTCATGGTGGCGGAGTGACGATGCAATAATCAGTCACTAAGCCATAATAATCGATTGGCCGCTAGGTTCGATAGTGAGTATATCAAGGTGAAACCGAAAGATCGCTGCGACAGGGACTGCCTCAAGGTAGAAGATAACATCCTAGTAACGTCTTATAGTTACTAGTTATTTATGCGCGAGCCCTAAAGACTCTCAAGGAAGTGCTGGACTTCTATAACGGGCTTGGCAACTCGAACGACTTCCGGGACGAGAAGATTAAGGAGCTTGATCATCCGACTGCCCAGGAGCGGGCAGATCTGATCGCCTTCATGGAGGCGCTTACCGGCGAGCATCCAGCGAAAGTCGGCTCTCCTAGCGAGGACGCACCCGAGGCCACCGAACCAGCCGAAGCCTCCGCGGACGGTTCAAGTCCATAGCATCCCTGGTACTGGCGGCCCACCCGATAAGAACCAGCCAGCAACTTCTCGCGCAGTCGCTGCAAGGCCCCACCACCGCAATGCGACTGGACGATGAATTCCCGATCGCCAGTCTTGGCCGTGGGTTTCTCGATGCGTGGCCAAGGGGGCGGCGTGCTTTAGGCGTCGATCCAACTGCTGTTCGGAGGTGACTTCCACACCGCAGTACTGCAGAGTCTCTGGTTCACCGCCCCTGCCGCCGAGTCAACAGCCGCATTCGTGCGTTGATCGACGCGGCGTTGGACCCGCGACTACCGAAACACCACGAACGGGTGGAACAATCGCGGACTCACAGCCTTGCCAAGACACAGCAAGCGGCCTTCCGGGTCAACAGCCTTGACAAGGCGTGCCTGGCTGCAGCGACCGAACGGACTGGCCCGAAACTGGCGGCCCTGACGGATTCGGCTGGCTGCGACTGCGTCCACGCGCTCTACCGGGAGTTCCGGCAGCAGGTCCAACGGCGATACCAAGGCTTCGCGGATGCGGTCCTGGCGCTGCAGGGCCTTCAGTGACTCCAGCGTGCAAGAGTCGGCGATCCCGAACTCGCCAACTTGCGTGCGGCGCAGTGCCGCTATGTGCGCCCCGCATCCCAGCCTCGTGCCGAGATCATGAGCCAAGGACCGGATGTATGTGCCGGCCGAGCAGAGGCAGCGTGCCGTGGCGCACGGGCCCTCGACCGCAAGCAATTCAAGTTCGTGAATTTCGACGGTGAGCGGCTTCAAGTCCACCGGTTCGTGGTTGCGGACTCGCTTGTACGCTGGCACGCCACCGACCTTCTTGGCGGAAACCGGAGGCGGAACCTGGCGGACCGCACCCCTGAAATCCTCCAAGAGCGCCTCCAATTGGGTTGCCTCCAGATCGACCGGAACAGGCTCGCTCAGCGGTTCGCCGTCAGCGTCGTACGTCGTGGTAGCCCACCCGAATCGGATCCTGGCAACGTACTCGCGCGTGTGCCCAAGATAGAACCGGGAAAATCGAGTCGCCCGCCCGACAAGGAGGGGCAGCACGCCCGTGGCGAGCGGGTCGAGCGTACCCAGATGACCGACTTTTTCCCCGTCAAGGAGTTTCCGCACGCGGAGGACAGCCCCGGAAGACGTGATGCCGGCGGGCTTGTCCAGGATGATTGCGCCGTCCATGGCCCAGGTCTCACGGCTGCGTCCGATTCGCCGGTCTGACCTCGCCAAGCAACGCACGTGCTACGTTGACCACGCGGTCAGCACTGACTCCGGTCATGCACGGATGGCCGTCGACGATGCACTCCCGAAGCAGGCAAGGCGAGCAGTCGACCGGCTCGCGGATCACCCGAGCCATGGACGAGGCCGGTCCCGTCGCGTCCGCATCGGTGGCCCCGAAGACTGCCACGGTCGGAATGCCAAGCGCCGCAGCAGCGTGCATCGATCCCGAATCGTTCGTCAGGTAGAGGGTGCATGTCGAAGCGAGCTCCAGGTACTCGGCCAAGGTGGTGTCACCGGCCAGGGCGCGAGCCCTCTCTCCGACGCCCTTGGCAACCTCCTGAGCGAGCGGCATTTCAGACGAAGAACCGAACACAGCAACGTTCGCGCCAAGATCGTCCGCCAGTGCTGCGGCAGCGGCGGCGAAGCGCTCCGGCAGCCATTGCTTGGCGGCTCCAAACGCAGCTCCGGGACTGACGCCAATCCAAGGCCCTTCGGGCAATCCGCGACGTCTCCACTGCGCGGCGCCCCTGCTGCGCCGATCTGACAGTCCCCCCAGACGTGACTCCGCATCGGCAGGCATGGATTCGATCAGTCCCGCCCGGCGCAGCAATTCGAGGTAGTAAAAACGCTGGTGGCGCGGGATCTCTCCCGGCGAAGGCCTCGGTATCCGACCAGTCAGAAACGGTCCGCGACCGTCGCGGTCAAACCCGATCCGCTCCGGGATTCCGGCCCGCCATGCCAGCCAGGCGGCGTCGAAGGCGTTCTGCAACAGAATCGCGCGCTGGAATTTCCGTTCGCGCAATCCGCGCGCGAGCCGCTCCCTCCCGAGCAAGCCCCGATGCTGGGCGCGCTTGTGGTACAGGGCTACCTCGTCGCAGAATGGCTCGCCCGCATACAATCCGGCGACCCAAGGGTGTGCCAGAACGGTGATATGCCAGCCCGGATGCACCCGTCGAATCTCGCGTAACGCGGGGATCGACATGACGGCGTCGCCGAGCCAATTCGTCGCGCGAACAAGAAGACGCTGCATTCGGATCTGCTCTTAGCGTAGCGGCAGGGAGCATCGAGAGGCTGCGACCACTAGAATCGACTTATGCTTCGAATCCCAATTCCGGCGATCCTGCTCGCCTCCGCGTTAGGAGCCCAGGAAGTGCCACAGGCGTTTCTGGGAGCACGCGTCCTGCCTATAACCGGTCCGCCGATCGAGAACGGAACGGTCGTGATCCATGAGGGCAAGATCGTTGCCGTCGGTGCCGCTTCGGAGATCGAGATCCCGGGAGACGCCGAGCGCCATCCATCCGAAGGCAAGGTTGTCATGCCTGGTTTCGTTGACACGCACAGCCATGCGGGAAACGTCGAGGGCGGCGACCGCAGTGCGGCAATGCACCCGGACGTTCGCGCGCTCGATTCAATCAACGTCAGGGACGCCCGGATTCAAAAGGCCCAGGCCGGAGGTATCACCACATCGAACATCATGTCGGGATCGGGGCACTTGCTGAGCGGCCAGACGCTGTACATCAAGCATCGCGACGCCAAGGCGATCGACGAATTCTTCCTGTACCGCGACGACGGATCGCTGGCCTTTGGAGTCAAGATGGCCAATGGCACGAACTCAAGGCGCGATCCACCGTTCCCAGGAACGCGGGCCAAGTCCGCAGCGATCGTGCGGGAGCAGTTTCTCAAGGCGATTGAGTATCGCGAGCAGGTCGCGGGGGCTGATGGCGATCCCAGCGAGCTGCCTCCGCGCGACCTGGGTCTTGAGACGCTGGCCGATGTGCTCGAAGGCAAGAGTGTCGTCCATTTCCATACCCATCGGCACGACGACATCGTGACCATTCTCCGCCTGGCGCAGGAATTCGACTTCAAGGTGGTCTTGCAGCACGTCAGCGACGGATGGCTGGTCGCCGACCGCATCGCCACTTCTCCGCACGTGCTGGGCGCTTCCCTGATCTTGATTGACAGTCCGGGAGGCAAGATCGAGGCCAAGGACAACCGTTTCGAAACCGCCGCCGTGCTGGATCAGGCAGGCGTCGTGACAGGGTTCCATACGGACGATTCAATCACTGATTCCAGGCTGTTCAATCGCATGGCCGCGCTGGCTGTCCGCGCGGGGATGTCTCGCGAGAGGGCTCTTTACGGTCTCACTATGGCCGGGGCCATCATGCTGGAGATGGAGGATCGAGTCGGATCGCTCGAACCAGGGAAGGACGCCGATCTCGTCGTCTTCTCGGGCGATCCCCTGAGTGTCTACTCGCAGGTGCTTGAGACCTGGGTGGACGGCGTGAAGGTATTCGACCGATCCGACCCCAAGGACAGGCTGTACGCGGAAGGCGGTTTCGGAGCGAGCAGCGAGCAGAGCGACACGATCCATGGCATCGCGAGAGGAGAGTACCAATGACCATCTCGAACCAAATTGCAGGCATGCTGGCGCTGGTAGCCGCTGCAGGCGCGGCATTCGGTCAGGTCGCGGTCCGAGGAGACACGGTCTACACGATGGCGGGAGATCCTCTCCAAGACGCTGTCGTCGTGATCCAGGACGGCAAGATCAGCCGCGTCGGGGCGGCATCGGATGTGGACATCCCGGACGGCTTCCGCATCTTGCGCGCCAAGATCGTGACGCCCGGACTGATTGACGCCCGTTGCACAATCGGAACGAGTGGCTACCTCAACCAGCCCCACGACCAAGATCAAGCGGAAAGCTCAGAGCCGATGCAACCGGAACTCCGTGCCATCGATGCGTACAACCCCCGGGAGACACTCGTCAGTTGGGCAAGAGGCTACGGGGTCACCACGCTTCACACCGGGCACGCACCGCGCGGCTTGATCAGCGGGCAGACCGCGATTGTCAAGACACACGGGGAAACGGTTGACGAAGCGGTTGTCAAACCGCTGGCGATGATTGCCGCGACGTTCGGGGAGGGGGCGCGGGAGAGCGAAAGCAAGGCTCCCGGCACACGAGCGAAAATGGCAGCCTTGCTCCGGGCCGAATTCATCAAGGCCCAGGAATACGCAACGAAACGAGAGGGGACCGACGAGGACAAAAAGCCGGACCGTGACTTGCGGCTTGAGGCACTCGGCCGGGTGCTTGCGGGCGAGGTGCCGCTGCTCGTGACCGCCCAGCGTGCACAGGACATCTTGACCGTCCTGCGTATCCACGAGGAGTTCGACATCCCGGTCGTGCTGGACGGCGCCGCGGAGGCTTACGAGTTGCTCGACCGCATTCGCGATTCGCAAGTGCCGGTGATCCTTCACCCAACGATGATGCGCTCCCGAGGAGAGACAGAAAACCTGAGCTTCGAGACAGCTTCCCTGCTCTACGAGGCGGGGATCCTGACGGCAATCCAGGGGGGGTACGAGTCCTACGTCCCGAAGAGCCGCCTCGTGCTCTTCGAAGCTGGTGTCGCCGCGGCGCACGGACTCGGGTTCGAGAACGCGTTGCGCAGCATCACGATCGACGCTGCCCGAATCCTGGGCATTGACGACCGGGTTGGATCAATCGAAATCGGCAAGGACGGCGACCTGGCCCTCTACGACGAGGATCCTTTCGAGTACACCTCGCACTGCATCGGCGTGGTGATCGACGGCGAAGTAGTGAGCGAGGAGATCCGATGAAGCTGGTGCTCTTCCCTGCGGTCGAGCCCCCCAGGCTCAACAGGATCGCAGGCGCATGCCGCGAAATGCGGATCTCGAACTGCACCAGCGAGATTGACGCAGTATGGGAGATTACTGACGCCGACGCCTTTTTCGGCAAGCTCACTCCGGAAATGCTGGCCGCCGCCGGCCAGCTGCGGTGGGTCCAGTCGCCCACGGCCAGCCTCGAGCACTACATTTTTCCGGAGCTTGTATCGCATCCGCTCCAGCTGACGAACATGCGCGGACTGTTCCATGACAATATCGCCGACCATGTCTTTGGTTGTATGCTGTGCTTCGCCCGAAACCTGCATGTCTACATTCGGCAGCAGGAGCGTGCCGAATGGAAGCCGCACGGCGGAATCAAGGAAGGCCAGGCATTCCGCAGCGGTCCGGCTGTGACCACGGCCGTCGACCGAGCGCATACGACGTTGGGGGGATCAACGCTGGGAGTGGTAGGCCTAGGGTCGATCGGAGCAGAGATTGCCCGTCGGGGCGTGTGTTTCGGCATGCAGGTCGTGGCAGTCGACAGCGACTCGAGAGAAGCTCCCGACGGGGTAGCTGGGCCGTGGGGCACGGACCGCCTCGACAGCTTGCTCGAAGCGAGCGACTACGTGGTCATCGCCGCTCCGCACACTCCGCAAACCGAGAAGCTGTTCTCGGCTGGAAAGTTCACGCGGATGAAATCCACCGCAGTGCTTATCAACATAGGCCGCGGCGCGATCGTGGATCTTGCCGACCTCACCAAGGCCCTGGCAACGGGCCAGATCGGGGGCGCGGCCCTGGACGTCTTCGAAGTCGAACCGCTCCCCTCGGATCATCCCCTGTGGGGCTTCGAGAATGTCATCCTGACGCCCCACATCGCCGGGCACTCGCCGGCAATCGCCGAACGTCACCTGGAAGTGCTGCTGGCAAACATCAGCCGCTTCAAGCGCGGGGCGCCGCTGCTCAATGTCGTCGACAAGGAACGCTGGTTCTAATGCCCGTCTACACGGGCGAACCCGCGGCCACGGGTTCCGGGATCGCCGTCCCCGAAGCTGCGGGGCGACTCAGCGAGGCAGGCTGGCACCTCGCGCTGCGTAGTTGCGCTCGTAGTAACGCAGGTAGTCGCCAGACCGCACCCGTTCGACCCAGCCTGGATTTCGGCGATACCACTCGACCGTTGAACGCAGTCCTTCGTCGAAGTCCACGCTGGGCGCCCAGCCGGTCTCGCGACGGATCCTCTCACTAGATATCGCATAGCGCCGGTCATGGCCAGGTCGGTCGGGCACGTGTTGGATAAGGGACTCCGGCTTGCCGCAGATCCGCAGGACGCTGCGCACAAGCTCAATGTTCGACAGCGGGGAATCTCCACCGACGTTGTAGATGCTGCCCGGCTGTCCGCGTGCGATCAACGCGTCGATCGCACGGCAGTGATCGTCAACATGCAGCCAGTCTCGGACCTGTAGCCCATCGCCGTAAACAGGCAACGGCAAGTCGCAGAGGGCATTCGAGACAACCAGCGGGATCAGCTTCTCCGGAAACTGGTAGGGGCCGTAATTGTTGGTCGCGCGCGAGACGATCACGGGCAGCGAAAATGTCCTTCCGTAGGCTAGGACCAGATGGTCAGACCCTGCCTTCGATGCCGAATACGGGCTCGTCGGGCTAAGCAGTGCGCTTTCGGACGCAACGCCCGGAGCGTCGATGCTCCCGTATACCTCGTCGGTGGAAACATGAAGGAACAGCCTGGGATGGTGATCTCGGGCCACCTCCAATAGCACAGCCGTACCAAGCACATTGGTGGCGACGCTGTCAGCTGGCGAAAGGATACTGCGGTCAACATGAGATTCGGCAGCGCAATGGACAACAACATCGGGCCGGAACCTCTCGAACGAACGGCTCAGGCCTTCCCGGTCGCGGATGTCCAGGCGCTCGAGCTCGAATCCAGGTGAGTTTGCAACTGGAGCGAGATTCTCCAGATTCCCGGCGTAAGTCAACGAGTCCAGAGCCAGGATCTCGGCTCCCTCACCGCGCGAGAGAGTTGCTCGCACGAACGCAGACCCGATGAAGCCGGCCGCACCCGTCACCACCAGTCTCATCTGTGCCGGGTTCCCCAGTCGTAAGCAATCTCAGGAGCGTCGAACGGCAGCCGACCCTCGTCCGAGGGATCGTAGTGCCTGTCAGTAACGTAGACGAGCATGGCCGGCGTTTCACCGATCACCTTGTAGCCATGCGCGACTCCTGGCGGGATGAGCAGCCGCCACGGACGCATGGTGCCAATGAAGAAGGTGTTTCGTTCGGCAAATGTCGGAGACGAATCGCGCAGGTCGACCAAGGCAACCTGGAGCATCCCTTGGCAAGGCACCCATAGATCGGTCTGCAGCCTGTGATAGTGGAACGCCTTGATCGTGCCCGGGTAGCCCAGCGATGCCGAGACTTGGGTGGAACCGGACGGAAAGCCTAGGGCGTGCCCCTCACCGAGCCGCGCGACCTCCAGGAAATACCCCCGGTCATCAGGCCATGGCTGGCAGGAGTCGGCTCGGACGCCGTCGATCAACAGCGCAGAACCGGGATCGAGAATGACGTCGCCGATGCCTCGCTTGCATGCCGGCAAACAAAGCTGCCGGCCGCCAGCTTTGCCGAGTGCTCGATCGCGCGACGTGGCGTCCACATGCCCCGCCCACTAGGCAGAGAGGCCAACCAGTTCGGGGCGACCCGCCTTCCAAAGCTCCACGTAAGGCTCGATGTCGTTCATCACCTTGGCGAACTGATCGAAGGTCATCGACTGAGCTCCGTCACTCCAGGCACGTTCCGGATCAGGATGGATCTCGACCATCGCCCCATCAGCACCGACGGCTACGGCGGCCCTTACCAACGGGGGGATCAGGTCGCGCTTGCCGGTTGCGTGTGCCGGATCCAGAATGATCGGCAAGTGGGTGAGCTGATTCAAGACCGGGACGGCATTGATGTCCAGCGTGTTGCGGGTCGCCGACTCGAACGTACGGATGCCCCGCTCGCAAAGAACGACGTTCGGATTCCCGTTCGTCACGATATACTCTGCCGACAGCAGGAATTCCTCGATCGTGGCGCTCTGGCCGCGCTTGAGCATCACCGGGCACGAAGTGGTTGCGCCAATCTCCTTCAGCAGTGGAAAGTTCTGCACGTTGCGGGCACCGATCTGAAGGACATCGGCATACTCGGCCACGAGTTGTACGTTCCCTAGCGTCATGACCTCGGTCACAACACTGAGATCGTACTCATCGGCAGCCTTGCGGAGCAGCTTGAGTCCTTCCTCCTCCAACCCTTGAAAGCTATACGGACTCGTTCGCGGCTTGTAGGCGCCCCCACGCAGGAATCGCCCGCCGCCCGCAGAAACCGCCGCGGCGCAAGCCATGATCTGCTCCTCGGTTTCCACGGAGCACGGACCAGCGATGACTGCGAACTCACCGCCGCCAATCGAAGTCTGCCCAACCGCGACTACGGTGCGTTCATCCTTAACCTGCCGGCTGACCAGCTTGTACGGGGCAGAAATCGGCACGCCGTTCTCGACCCCTTCTACCGAGCGCAGGGCTTCGATCGCATGCGTGACGTTGCCCAGGCCGACGGCCGCGATGACGACGCGCTCATCCCCTTGGATGGAGCGCACCTCGAAGTTCATCTCCCTAATCCTCTCGCACACGCGTTCAATCTGTTCTCGGGAAGCTCCCGGCTTCATTGAAATGATCATGGATCTGCCTTCGGATTCGAAATCCAACCAGACTACCTCGCATCGTGCGCAAGCTTCCCACTCACGCTCCAACGAGTTGCGGTACGCTTCTGACTAGAACCCCTTCGGTGTGAAGAATGCCTGTCTCCCTACCGGCCGAGACATCAGTCTCGCTACCTCTGGGACGGCCTCGAACGGAAGCCTCAATCTACCACGGGAAGCGCTTCCCCGTCCACCTCCGAACTCAGGTCCCACGCGACATCCTCGGACAAGTCTTGTCGCGACAGTTCCGGTGAACGCCTTCAACCGATCCCGGGTGACCCGCGAGGCTGGCGGGCATGTCGGCCGCGACCGCGGAAACGCGGAACTAGCACAGGATTGGCCAAAGGCCAGATCGCACGCGCACGGTTACGTTAAGGGGAACGCAAGCACGAACCGAGCACGGAGCGACCGTACGAATCGTTGCGGCGTCCGAATCATTGCGCAGCTGACCAAGAAACGAACCCGACGATCCCGGCATCCTAGGCGACCTGACCTTGGCACTATTTGAAGGTATCAGGAATACCGGGGCGTGTCAAGTAGATGTAAACGCCTTTGCCTGAAAGACTTGCATGGGCGGCGAAGGCTTGCCGCTAATTCCGAGCCCGGAATAGGCTTCAATCTGTTTCAGCGCCTGCGGAGTTGGCTCCTCGCTCCTGACTTAGCGGAACTAGCGCGACGGGCTCAGCAGCACCGATAGGTCCTGACTGCCGGGATTTCCGGCTACGATATCGGCCCTTCCGTCGCCGTTCAGGTCCGCCAGAGCGACGGCTTGCGGCAGATGGCCGACGGCGAACGGCGAGCCTTCCGCCTCTCGAGTTCCGGCCGGTCCGCCTAAGAAGAGGCTGACGTCGTCGCTGCCTTGGTTCGCCACAGCCAAGTCTGCTGTGCCATCCCCGTCGTAGTCGGCTATTGCGACAGCAGTCGGCGCTGTACCCGCCGCCAGCCAAGAAGTCGATTCAGGAGGGAAGGCCCCCAAACCGTCACCGAGCAGCAAAGTAACGCCATCAAGGTTGTTGTCGAACATGCTGCCCCGGCGATGCGCGACCGCCAAGTCCAGGTGTCCGTCTCCAGAAACGTCGCCGATGGCCACAGCAAACGGCGCTTCGCGTGTGTTGACGCGAATCTCCTCAGCCAAGCCGTCGGCGCTTCCCAGAAGGATGGAGATGCTGCTTCCCTCAGTGTTTGGGGTGACTACGTCAGAATAGCCATCGCCGTTGAGATCAGCAGTGCGCAGGTGGTAGTACGGCCACTTGCCGACGGTGTGCCGCGCCTCTGCTGAACTGAACCCCCCTTGGCAGTCGCCTCGATTTACCAAGACGGCGTCTGCATCACGACTTTCCACTGCAAGATCCTGACATCCATCTCCATCGAAATCTCCTGCGGCGACGCCATGAGGGTGCGGCCTGCTCGCAACGCGTATGGGTGATGCCGTCGAAGGAACGAGCGAGCCCCGCCCGTTCCCTAACAGTACGGTCACATAGTCGGTCTCGTGATTCGCAACGGCGACGTCCAGGTTGCCATCGCCATTGAAGTCCGCTGACGCGAGATCTTCGGGACTGTGACCCGCCGAAAAAGGCGAACCTTTGCCTTCAGCGAATCCGCCCGCCCCATCGCCTAGCAGGATCGATACGCTCGACGCGTCGGTTCGGGCCACCACGAGATCCGCCCATCCGTCTCCATCGAAGTCGCCAACCGACAGTGCTCCGGCATAGGCTCCGATCGCTACACGATGTGAAACGGCGTCTCCCGCCGATTCGCACCCTGGATTAGAAGCGAGGAGGAGTACTACCGCCGAGATTCCATCCCGGAGCGCGAACGGCCACGGTCGCATTGCACGAACCCGGCGCTCATTCTAACTGACTTGGTGTTCGCGCAAAGGGGAATGTCGGAGCGCCGCGGTCGCTTGGCCGCTCCCGCGCACTGGACATGTCGGAACTGGCTGCGGTCACGACAACAAGAGTTTGCGCCGGCCAAAGTAGTTGTCGCCGGCCACTGCGGCGGATGGCCGGCAAGGCGCCGCTGGCGACGGCAGGATAGTGCACCCAGGCCGATCCCCCGTCCAGCAACGCACAGACTGGTCCGGATGACCATCGCCTGAAGCACAATCGGGACTCAAACTGAAATCGCAACCCGATTCAAGCACAGCGTCTCCGGCAATCATCCAAACTGCGCCAAGCGACTGTTCTGAACTCCTGTGCGACAGGCAGCTAGGTCATAACGTCCGGGCGCGTGCGTATTAAGGCTGGGATCTCTACCACTGGCTCCCGGCGCACCGCCGATGACTCTGCGCCGCTGGGCATCCATGAATCTTCCTGGGCCCGCATTGCAGGAGCAGAGCCGACTCCGCCAAGCCTGATTCCCAGCCGGAAGTAGCCCTTGCAGCACCATCAACACAGAGCGCAGTGATCTCAGCTGCGCCACTCGGACCGAGCGCGTGGTGGAATCGCCAAGTGCAGGCATCGGCAAGCTGTCACACGATCAACTGGAACTGCTAGGACGGACGGTACCGAACCGCTACGACTGAAAGGAAGCCCCGGCAAGTCCTGCGCCGACGGGTTTCCCGGGGCTAGATGACTTGCAACGCCTCCCATTCGGAAAGCCGTGTCTCGACCTGGAGCGCCGTCTCGGAATTCGGTGAGAGGCACAAGAACGCCCGGTAGTACTCGGCCGCCATCTTGAATTCCGCGCGGCGCTCATGAACCTTCGCCTTGAGGAAGTAAGTCAGAGGCAAATCATTCGCTTCACCCAGATCCAGTATTCTGCTCGCCAAGGAGTTCGCCTTGGAAAGGTTTTGGAGATTTATCGCCGCGACCGCACCCATGAGGAGAGTTTCGGCCGACTTCGGTGAAAGCTCCAGATAGCGGTCGCTCAGCGACTCGAGGGTCTTCCAATCCTTGCGATCAAGGGCAATCTTCATGGCGTACTCATAAGGAGGCAGGAATCTCGGGTCAACTTCCGAAGAACGCGCGAACGCCTGCGAGGCACCGGCTTCGTCTGCTAGCCCAAGGCGCGCCTCACCCAGCGCCAGCCACGCGGCCGCAAACTCAGGGTAGATTTCAACGGCTCGGTCGAAGTGCCCGGCCGCTTTCTGGTAGTTAGGGTTCTTTGATTGCAGATTGCGCATCCCCTTGTCGTAGGCCTGGCGAGAGCCTCTTGGCGCGGACGCGGTCGTACTGCTGACCGTGCGACCCAACACGCCGTCGATGGATTCCAATACGATTTGACCGACGTAGTTGCCAGCCTGACCACTAGTCCGGGGAACCATCAACCGGAGCCGGTCGGATCGGTAACCCGGCGCTTCGCCGTACAGAACGCAGATCGATAGATCGCTAAACGTTCCTAGAGACTCGGCTCTCGGACTAAACCTGAAGTAGCCACTCTTGTATGTGTACCCCTGGGGGATCGATATGCCCTCGCATTCGAGCATGATGCGCACCCGCTCCGGGGGCGCTTCGCCGTGAGCGGTCACCACGTGCCCCTGAAAGAAGACGCCAGTCTCCCCGGGCGCGGGGCTGTCGAGCCCAAGGGGACTTGGAAAGAAGAGGTCGTTCGCCTCAGGATTCGCTTCGGACTCCCTATACCACTCGTTATATTTTTTCGAGTTCTTTGTTTGGTCAGAACTGCCTTGCTTTGCCTGCTGCCTATCAGTGGACGAACTACCGTCATCGTTCGGATCGGCGGGAACTACCGTGCTGCACACCTGGGTGTGATCCCACTGAGCTTGTTCCGGGGGCGACTGCCCCCAGAGAAAACTGGCACATACGAAAACACATCCGACTGTGACCGAGTACCTCGCAACTGTCATATAGCCCTCGCTGGAAGGATCATACCAATCCAATTCGTCGCAAGCCAGGGGACGAGACAAGATGGGATGCAAGAAAACCGGGACGAGGTCAATCTGCCTGCAGTCGCGACGCTAGACGGGTGCGACGACGCGGATGGATTTGCGGACGGAACCATCGGGCCATGCCTGAGCCGGCTCGACTTCGACCTGACAGTTCGTTCGCCAGGGCCGAGGTTGGAGATTGCTTGACCCGTTCAACTGGTCGAGTCGGAGCTCGCCTCGCAAATCTTGCATCGACAATCTGACCAATGGGGCCTACGGCCCCCAAACGGCGCGACCTCGAGAATCGCTCGAGAGGATCCGATTCAGTTTGACTTGCCCCACGACTATCAGTATAGTTTTAATACATACACAGAATCTAGTCTCTTGGTTCCCGCATCGCTTGCAGCATCAAGTTCGATGCGAAGCAACACCGCAGGCACGACAGTCAACTGTGAGTTCACGCCGACGTCGGCACCGCAGGAATTCGCGAAGCCAGGCGGCTGACAGGCATTCCAACGAGGAGGACTCTCATGACCAACAGGATTACCGACTACCGCGAACTCATGTTCCCCGTACGCACGGTCAGCGTCTTCGCGGAACTCCGCGACGGCGTGGAAGGATCGCTACAGCGCATTCCGGGCAAGAAAGCCATCGTGAACTGCACCAACGACAAAGTGATCTCGGTGGTCAGCGACGACTACCAAGTCGTGACCAACCGGGACGCGTTGGACTACGGGTTTCGCTGCTGCGAGTCCGCCTTTCCCGACGTCCCCCAGTCGGCGTGGGAAGTGACTGCCGCGGACGCACCGCTGTCAAGCGGGCATTGCCACATCGACTTGACTCACAACTCGGCACGGCTCCGGTTCGACTCGGTCTCCGCCGGCCAGCGCCCGGACACGTATGGCCCGTTTATCCGGGTGGCGAACAGTTACAACCGCAAGCGGGCTCTCGGATTCACTATCGGCTTTATGAGGAAAGTCTGCAGCAACGGAATGATCGTGCCCCGATCGAGCATCAGCTTTTCGCTGGACCACAACACCAAGAGGATCCGGGAGCGAGTCGAATTCGAGACTTCAAGAACCCAGTTCACCTCCGTGAAGACCAAGTTCCTCGAATTTCTGGACCCGTTGCAGAAATGCACGATCCCCGGGGAGTTCTTTCCCTCCATCTCCCGGTTCGCCTTGCGAGTCCCAATCCCGGAGAAACCGTCGAAGCGAAAGCAGGAGGAGTGGAATCACTTCAACGCGCACATCAAGTCGCTGAGCGAAGAGTACATCCAACAGGTGGGCGAGAACGCCTACGCGCTTCTCAACGTGATCTCCGACCTCGCGTCAAGACCATCCAAAGCCGGATTGCGTCGACGGGAGCGCCACAGCCTCCAGCGCCTGGCGGGAGCATGGCTGGCCGAATTCAGTTCAGAGTGCCGCAAGGCGTCGTTCGACCCCTCTCGCTACGTGCGGCAACTCGACCAAGCGACAGCCAAGTCTGTGCGCAATGAGAATGCGGAGCAGTCATCCAATCAATGGCTGATGTGATCCCCTTCGTACGGTCGCCCTTACAGACCTTCGGCTCTGCTTTGGTGCCAAGCGCAGAGCTTGAAGCTGACCAGCACCGCAACCAAGCCGGTCATGAGGGTGATCGTCAATAGTCGGCCCCGGTGGATGCCGACTGGTCCAGACCGGTCCTTACATCTAGCTTCCGGATAATCGGGCAAGGGAATCGCCTGCGAGCCGCATCCCCAGAACCATGGATCCGAATACCAAGCGAGTCCGGACAGGATCCGTTGTCTTCATGGCCCGCGCGAGTTGAGGAATTCCCTGACCGCCTGAGTGCGCACCTCATCGTAGAACGCTTCGCCACCATGGGCTGCCCCGTATAGTACGTGGAGTCTCACCGGCAGTCCAAGGCCCTTGTACATGCCATGCAACTCGTGCGACTGGTTGATCGGCATCTGAGAATCTTGATCGCCGTGCAGCAAGACCAGAGGAGGATCTGACCGATCAACGTGAAACACCGGGCTGGCCAACTTTGCCAGTTCGGGCTCTTCTTCGGGCTGGCCGCCGAGCAGTAGTTGCAACGCCGGAATGCGTACGCCGAGACCACGGGGAGTGGACTGGTCAAGAATCGAAAGCAGATTCGTCGCCCCGAAATAAGCGACTATGGCCTGCACGTTCGACGATTGATCCAGGTGGGCACCAACAGTCCCTTCGAGTTCCGGAATCTTGTTTGTTACTCCAACCAATGCTGCCAAGTGCCCGCCGGCGGATGAGCCCGCGACCGCGATTCTGCTCGAATCGTAGCCGAACTGGCTCTGCGTGGCCCGCAAAAAGCGAATTGCAGCCTTGATGTCATGCACTTGGGCTGGGAATCGCGCCTCCAGAGTGAGCCTGTACTCAACACTCGCTATCGCAAACCCCTCGGCCAGCAGCCTTGTCAGCGGCATCGAGTCCTTGGAACCGCTACGCCAAGCCCCGCCGTGGATGTACACGATCAGTGGAGCTGCTTCCGGTGAATGTGGCATGTAGAGGTCGAGCAGCAGGTCGCGGTCGCCAACCTCGGCGAAGACCACGTCGCTGATCTTGCGAAATGTCGATTCTTCCGCCGTGGCTGCTGCTCCCCATCCAAGACTGGTTGCGAGTAGCAGGCAGGGGATTCGATGGTTCACGTAGGTAAACTACCTCGTGGCACCACTGATGAACGCCTCTGGTTCGACCTCGGTGGATACGCCGGCGGCTTGCATCACTGCGCGGATGGCAGAGGCGGTCTGAGGGGAAAAGCGAAAGTTCATGCCGCGGTGAACACCCATGGCAATTCGTAGCGGCGTCCAGCCAAGCTCGTTCTTGCGATTCCAGATCTCGATCCTGGCGCCGGCATCGGCCAACACCTGTACTGCCCCGGGCGCGTGCTTGTAGGCCGCACCGTGCATCGCCGTGTTGCCGTCATTGTCGATGGCGTTTGGGTCACCGCCCAGTTTGAGCGCTAGCTTGACAGCTTCAACAACCTCTTCGGCCGTCCCGGCATCCTCATCAGGAGCACGCACGCCGAGGCCTGCGGCAACCATTAGGGGCGTCGTGCCCTTTTCGGTCGGAATCGTAGGATCGGCACCCAGTTCGTGCAGTAGCCGCATCAATTCGGTATCAGCGGTGCGAGCTGCGGCCAGAAATGGTGTCGCGCCCAATGTGGTCAGGCTGTGCTTACCGGGGCTTGTTGCCGAGGTCATGCGAGAGTTTACGTCGGCACCATAAGCCACGAGTTCCTTTACGAGCGCCAAACTCCCCATGTTCCCGGACCCTTCCGGGGCAGGATCGTTGCTGCCGACGCCAGGCTTCCGAACCCAGCTCACGGTGTGCAACGGGGTCCAGCCCGGGCCGGCCGCGCTGGGGTCAGCCCCTCGTCTCAACAACAAAGCAGCCAGTTCGAAGTGAGCGTTCGAGACCGCGATTTCGAGGGCACTGGCACCGACCTCGGGTTCGCCAATCGGAGAGTCGTCGGTCGCCCATCCCTGGCTCCTGCGCTTCGGCAGTGCGTCATTGACTTCGGCTCCAGCGTCGAGCAGGGCGCGCGCCACATCCATATGTCCCTGGCGAACGGCGAACAAGAGCGCCGAGAATCCCGCATGGGATTCCGCTCCGATGTCCGCCCCGGCCTTGATCAGCTCAGCTACAGCTTGAACATGACCTTCACCGGATGCCCACATCAGCGCGGTTTGCCCGCGCCACTGCTCTCGAGCATTGACGTCGGCACCATAGCCAATGAGGGTGTGGACGGCATCGTGTCTGCCCGTACGCGCCGCGCTCATCAAGACGGTTTCGCCGGCCGGCAGGGCGGCATTCGGGCTGGCTCCCGACTCGACGAGCATCTCGATCATGGGAGCACTGCCGTTCGATGCGGCAAGCATCAGCGGGGTCACATGATAGCGGTTGACCGCGTCGGCCTCAGCGCCAGCGGCAATCAGTGCCCGCGCAGTGGCCAAGTCGTCCCAATGCACCGCCCAATGCAAGGCGGTAGCGCCGTCCGAAGCCGGTTCGTTGACCTGGACACCAGCATCCAGCAGGTCGCGAACGGCAGCGGAATTGTTCGATCGAGCCGCTTCAACCAAGTCCGAATCGGAGCCCGCGCGGAGTGACGGCAACAGCGCGGCGCCCGTGGCGGCAGATAGTATCAGGGCTAGCAAGAATCGGCGCATGTCTAGAGGGCAAGCTCCTCGATACGGCCCGTGCTGTCGCCGAAGGAGGGCAACCGCACACCAACCTTGTCAAGCAATGTCAGGTGCAAGTTGGCGAGCGGAACCGGTTCGTCGTACTTGATGTGCCGACCTCCGGTGAGGTTGCCCGCCGCCCCCCCGGCAACTAGAATCGGCAGGTTCAGGTGGTCATGAACGTCGGGGTTGCCCATGCCGCTGCCGCAGAGCAGAACGCAGTTGTCGAGCAGCGAGCCGTCTCCTTCGCGCACAGATGACAGCTTGTCCAGATAGTACCCAAAGAGGGAGACATGGAAGGCGTTGATCTTCGCGAGCTTCTCGAGTTTGAGCGGGTCGTTGGTGTGATGCGAAGTCGGGTGGTGAGGATCGGGAACGCCGATTTCCGGATACGTGCGGTTGCTAGTCTCGCGGGCTAGTTGAAAAGTGGTCACGCGAGTGATGTCGCCTTGCAGCGCCAACACCTGCAGATCGAACATCAGACGCGCATGGTCAGCGTAAGCTGGCGGGACTCCCGTCGGCCGATCGAGGTCGGGTAGCGGTGCCTCCTCGGTCTGCTTTTCCGCCCGTTCGATACGCCGCTCGACCTCGCGGACGGTGTCGAGGTAGTCCTCGACAGTCCGTTTGTCTCCCGCTCCCAGTTCCTTCTTGAGGCGCGTGAGATCTTCGCCAACCCAATCCAGGATCCCATTGTCGATCCGCAGTTCCGCCCGACGCTGAGCCGCGGTGCCGCCGTCACCAAACAGGCGCTCGAACGCAACTCTCGGATGAGCGACCGAGTGGAGTGGAGTTGTCGGCGAAGACCAGGACAACTGGTTTTGATAGACGCAGGCGAATCCGTTGTCGCAATCGCCGACATTCGTTTGCAGATCCATGGACAGCTCAAGCGAAGGCAACGCGGTTTGGTCACCGAAATGCTGAGCGGCGATTTGGTCCACAGTGGTCGCCAACTCGTAGTCCGCGCCCTCGGTCATCTTGGCTTTCGCAGCGCTCAGAAACCCAGAGTTTGCCGTGGCATGATTGCCAGCGGAATAGGCGTTCTTGTTTTCGAGATTCGTGATGACGTTGAGGTCAGCCTTGAATGGCTCCATGGATTCGAGGATTCGGGACATTCGCCCTAGTTGGCCGCTGTCTCCGGGAGGAGTCCACTGGCTGAGGTTGGCACCCATCGGAATGTATACGAATCCCAGCCTCCGTGCGGGGGCTGCCGCGGTCTTGGCCTGAGCGGTCATGGCAGGAACCATGGCATCGAGCAGCGGCAGGGCAATCGTTGCGCCCACGCCCCTCAGGAGCGTACGACGCGGAAGGGATTTCTTTGTGATGATCATCGTGGGTTCCTCATTTGAAACGGCGTACTGCGGACGACTCCCAGCACCATGGACGAAAAGCGGTAGTCCTGTTGCTGGGCATCGCGAACAATCTTACGGACGGCAGGGGCGTCGTAGTACTCAAGGCCCCTTCCCAAGGCATAGGTCAGCAGCTTCTCCGCAGCAGTCGAAACGAATAGTTGCGGCCTATCCAGGAGAGCCTTGCGAAAGTCAGCCGGACCGGAGAACCTGGTTCCGTCGGGAAGCATTCCGGAGGCATCGACCGGAGCGCCTTCGTCGTGTGTCCGCCAGCGGCCAACCGCGTCGAAATTCTCTAGCGCAAAACCCACCGGGTCGATGATGTCATGGCAGGCGGCGCATGCTGGGTTTTCGCGGTGTTCAGAGATGCGCTCGCGCAGCGTACGGGGATTCTCCGAGTGAGTCTCTTCACCGAGGTCAGGGACTTCCGGCGGGGGCGGACGGGGCGGAGTGCCCAGAATGTTCGCCAAGACCCATTTCCCACGCACCACGGGTGAGGTCCGGTTGGCATAGGACGTTACGGCAAGCACGCTGCCATGAGTCAGCAGTCCGCCCCTGACGCCGTCCGGATCGAGTTCAACCCGGCGAAAATGATCGCCGTAGATGTGCGGGATACCGTAGTGCTTGGCCAAGCGCTCATTCAAGAACGTGTAGTCGGCACCGAGAAGCTCGACGATACTGCGATCTTCGCGAAGGATCGTCTCGAAAAGCAACTCGGTCTCGCGCCGGAATGCCTTGCGCAGGTTGTCGTCGAAGTCCGCGAAGAGACGCCGGTCAGGCACTACAGAATCCACGTTCCGGAGGTGCAGCCACTGCCCGGCAAAGCTATCGACCAACGCCTGCGAGCGCGAGTCGCGGAGCATGCGCCGGACCTGCCGCTCCAACGAGTTCTCATCCCTCAAGCCACCGTCTTCCGCCACGTGCAGCAACTCGTCGTCGGGAATGCTGCTCCACAGGAAGAACGACAGCCGCGACGCCAACTCGTGCTGTGACACGGTGTACGGCCGGCCTGTACCATCAGCAGGGTCTCGCTCGGTCCGAAACAAGAACTCAGGGCTTACTAGCAGGGCCCGCAGGGCGGTTTCGATTCCGCCTTCGAAGCCGGCGCGCTCGCGCCCCTGACGGAAGAACTCAAGCGGCTTCTCAAGGTCAGTGCCCCTCAGCGGCCGACGATAGGCTCGGCGCACCAGCCTCGAAAGGATTTGCTCTGCGCATTCGTCTTCCTCGGAAGTCGAGCTCGGATAGCACGAGAAGATTCGCCGCCGACTCGGTGTGTCACCTGGCCCCTTGGCATCGTACGGTCCGATGATCGAGACCGAATACACAGCAGGCTGCGTGCGTGGATGGCGGTCCATGTTGAATCGTGCCAAGTATGGTTGGCGCTGCGTCTCGATCAGGGCGGACGACTTCTTGAGAAACGTGGCGCCGATCTCATGGGGCCCGGCATCGATTGGGATGCGCGCAACCAGGTGCTTGTCGACATCGCTGTGATCCCTCTGCCCGGGCGGGACAACGGTGAATTGTCGGATGTGTCGGCCGTCCAGCGTCAGTTCCACCGCGTGCGGGTGGTAGAGCCCCTCGATCTGCTCGTTCCGGTCGCGGCTGAGCGTAATACGTATTTCATATTCGCCGTCCACGGGGAAGGTATGCCGTACCGCGGTTCCGCCCCTTGTGCCAAACGGAAGTTCACTGAATCTCGCTTCCTGGGTCAAATCCACGGGAAGGACGATCAGCTCGCCTCCAACAGAGCTTGGAGCTGTGCCAATCGCCAACCGGCTGATTTTTCGGGCTGCCGAGAGAAAGCGCTCCAGCGATGTCGCCGACACCTCTCCTGTAATGTTGTCGAAGCCGTGACTGCTCTCGTCGCGCGGCAGCAATGAGCGGACGTCAATGTCGAGCGCGAGAAGATCTCGGATCGCATTGCGGTACTCGGTCCGGTTCAGGCGGCGGAAGGCACCCTCTCGGCCGGGATTGGGACGGTTCACTGCGTAGTCGTCCAAGCGCTCGGTCAATTCGCGGATCAGAGCGTCGTAGGTAGCTTCGTCGGGACGCGGAACGCCGAGCGGAGGCATGTGGCGGTGCCTGAGTTTCCGAACCACCGCCTCCCATGATTGCGGGGCAAGGCTGGGGTCGGCGGGGTCGAGCCGGTCCAGGGCCAGCCCGCCGCTCGATACGGTTGAGTTATGACACGCGACGCAATAGCGGTCCAGTGTGGACCGGGGGGAGGTTTGCGCGCACAGCGAGACTGCAAATGCGAACAGCACCGCCAATCGTCGTGCTGTCTTCATTGTTTTCCGCAACGCACTAGATGCAGGTCACACCCACCGCGGTCATTCGCCTGGCGTGCGTTGCTCACCGCAATGTACAACCCAAGTGGCCGAAGCGTGCTTCGTGGTTTCACTGCCCTCCATTAGCGACGGGGCGCTTCCGCCCCGTCGCCCTTCGGTGACTCACGCACCTAGAATGTGATTCGCACAGCCATCTGCATCTGCCGCATCGCACCGGCATTGTCCAGAGTGCCGAAGTCGCTGTTCTCCACGTTTCCGTTCAATGACGAGAGATTCACGTGATTCAGCGCGTTGAACATGTCCGCCCGCACCTGAAGGCGCGAAGACTCTGTCAAGTTGAAGCTCTTCGACAGGGAGAAGTCCACGGTCCACCGGCCCAGACCGCGGATCCGCCCGACACCGACATTCCCCGGCCGCTGGGCTATGCCACCGACCTCCTCGACCCTGGCGAAAGCGTCTGGGTTGAGAAACTGTACATCCTGGTGCGAGCCGATGCGCGGGCTGCCGTAGGTCGTGCCCGCCGGAGCATGGATATTGCCGCCGACGTAGTCCGCCCGGCAGACCCACGACTGCGAACAGCCCTGATCGATCCTATCCTCGGGCCGTCCGGTCGTCCCGGAATAGATGCCAGAGACCTGCCATCCCCCGAGGATGCCTCGAACGAGGGCATTGGAATCGGGGAACTTGGGAAGCTCGTAGATCAAATCTCCTACGGCCCGGTGTGCTGTATCGAAGTCTGGCGGGCCTCGCTCGATCGACAGATCGAAGAAGTTCTGAACTGAGTTTTCCGCGTCCGTTCCGTAGTACACGCCGACATCGCCACCGGTGAACGCCAGTGTCTTACCCCAGGTGTAGTGAAGATCGAACGACAAGTTACGCGAGAATCGCTTGCGCAACGATGTCTGCATTGAATGATTGATCACGCTCTCTCCCATGTCGACGAAATACCCTCCGGGTATGAGTGTGGGATTGGGCCGGATCCCGGTCTGACGGTCAGGCAAATTGAATCGCCTGTGCATCGGGAATTTCACGCCCCGCGTCCCCACATAGCCGATTTCCCACATCAGGTCGGAGGCCAGTTGGCGTTGGATGTTGAATTGGTAGTTGATGGTATAGGGATTCTGCAGGTCGGGGGTGATCAAAGAAAAGACGAGTTCATTCCCCGTGCGCTGAATGTCCCCGAGGGAGATCGGAACGATCTCTTCGTTGGTGAATGGATATTGCACCCCCAGAGTGTTCGCTTCGACCGCGCTATACCTGACGCGGAACGGAATGTCTGGTCCGGCAACACTCTGCCTCAGGATTGCCGGCACCTGGGCGGCGAACATGAATCCACCCCCCCCTCTGAGGACTGTGCGACCGTCATCATCAATTCGGTATGCGAAGCCAATCCGCGGGCCAAGGTTCACCCAGCCGTCGTGTTCAGTCGGCTTGTTCCTGGGACGACGGGCGCCAAAGGCGAAGTTCGTAAAGTCTGCCCCCTGAGGGAGGTCGAGATTCTTGTTGGTGACGTCGATCTTGCCGGTCGGATTGATCGTATTGTTGGAGTAAAAGTCGTAGCGCAGGCCCAGGTTCAACGCCAGTTTCTGGTTGACCCGCCAGTCGTCTTGGACAAAGCCGCCAATCTCAAACATGCGGGAAGTGTGCGGCCCGTTCGAGCCGAACGAGATCACGGCCGAGTTGATTCGATTGGCCTGCATTTGCTCGATGTTCAAGAACTCATAGAGGGGATTCTCGGGGTTCGTGCGCGCCCCGCCATAGTGAACGGCGCGACCCCCGAACTTGATGGTGTGGCGGCCTCGGTTGAGCGTGAATTTCTGATCGACTGTGGTCGTCGTGCCCTCCATCAGCCAGACCTCGCCGCTACCCAATGTGAGCGTTCCGCCGACATTGCGAAGCCGAAACCTCGGAATCCGGTTTTGCCAATCGATCGTCTCGGGTGTGTCAGGGTCCATCAATTGGAAGATGTTGTCGAGTCTTTCCATGTCGGCGAAGTTGTAGCCAAAGCGCGTTTCCGACACCCAAGCCACGCCGCTCTTCGTGTATTGCGCGTTGTAGCGGTCCTGCACGTACTTGTATTCGCGGTCGTTGGCACCGTTTAGGTTGTACCGTGGATCGAGGCCGAATGGACGATTGCGGGTGTAGGTGAATGACAGGTTGCTGGTATCGGTGACGCGGTAATCCGCTCTGGCGACGATGTGGTTCTCCGTTCGCTCCCGCGAGCCGACCTTCTCGGCCCGCCCACGGTATTCGTCGAACAACAAGGTCGGTTCAGGAATGGTGTCCATGAGCATCCGTATTTCCTGAAACGGCAGCGCGTTGAGGATTGTTGCTCGCAGTTCCGGGGTAGGAACCGTTCCCGTCACGCGCTGCGAGGAGTACTCTCGATAGCCCTCGTAGGTGGCGAAGAAGAACAACCTGTTCTCCTTGACCGGTCCGCCAATTGAACCTCCGAATTGATTGAACACTTCACGGTTCTTCGGGATCTGGGAGCCGTCCGAGTTGTAGTTCGTCTGAAAGGGATTTCGCGCGTTGAACACGTGCGAGCGATAGTTCTCGAACACGCTTCCGTGGAATTCGTTCGTGCCTTGCTTGCTGATGAGGTTGATGGTCCCACTGACCACTCCTCCGTTTTCGGCCTTCATGATTCCCCGCATGACCTGCACTTCATCCACGGCTTCGATGCTCATGACGTCCATGTAATTCCGCCCACCGTACTGTTGCAACGCGCGGCTCTCGGACGGATTGGAATTGGCGTCAGTACCATTGACGGTTACCCCGGTGCCACTCTTGCCTAGCCCGTTGATTCGGAGGCTCCCGCCCCCCACGTCGACTCCGGTGGAGAGCCTCAGGATATTCGTCACGTTGCGGCGTCCCAACGGCAACTCGGTGATCTTCATGGAGTTCAAACTCTCGCTTTGCTCGGATGCCTGGGTGTTCACCAGGGGAGGCCGGCCCTCGACCGTTACTGTCTCGCTCAGGCTGCCGATCTCAAGGGTGTGCGTCTGGCGTACAACCTGCGATGCGATCAAGGCGATGCCAGTGCTCTGGTAGGTCTTGAAGCCATCAGACTCGACCTTGAGCGTGTAGGTCCCGACAGGTAGAACGTTAAACACGAAATCACCGGTCGCGCTAATCGGAGCGAGATAGACGAGCCCCGTGTCATCGTTTGTGAGCGTTGCCTCACCACCCGGAATGACCGCGCCGGACGAATCCTGCACGGTCCCATACAACGTCGCTGTTGTAACCTGGCCCCAAATCGCGGTGGTCGAGCAGAGCAAGAATGCCAGCACGAGCCGGACCGCTAGTGATCCTGATTTCATTGGAGTCCTCCCCCGTTTCGGCCACCGTTGAGGCGGCCCCTCTGCGGGCCTTCGATGCCCCGCTTCCTACCCCAGACGGATAAGCCTACACTCCAGCACCCTGATTTGGCCGGACTCACTGCAATGAGACGCCCTTCCTCTTGTCGGCCTGATCCCGGGCATGACGACCAAAGACTAGTACCAACAGACATAACGACCCGTGGTGACTCTAGCAGAGGAATAGCGTTATCGCAAGCTGGAAGCTTCTTGTCCTGTTTTTTCCTGTCGGTAGAGTCGGGAAGCGACGCGCCAGCCTTAGCGTGAGGGAGTAGCCGTTTGCCCGCCGCTTTCGCGTCGTGCGGGTGTCTCATTCTCTCGCCTTGCCACGTTTCCGCTCCCCGCTCACCGAACCCGGCGTGCCGATTTAGGGCACCGGGCTCTCCAGTGGGATCATGCCGTTCGCACACGGGTAGATCCGGCTCCGACGGGAATGACACGGCGACAAATGCCGTCCGCGTCGCGGGAGTCGCACGTCCCCGACCTCTTCCCGGCGGTCGCCGCACCCGGCGGCAGGCCTGTTCACGCCCCGCCGCCAGCGCCTGCCGCCCCGGCTGCTACCAACCGAAAGCGATTGTTGGGTGGGATTTGAACCCACTAGGAAAACGCGCCTTTCCACGGCGCACTGGGATTTGCTGGTGCTATTGGTTTGGCCCTGCGCACCTTCGGCATGCCACTCTGGCCGAGGTCAGAGTCGATTGATTTCTTGATAAATACTTTAATGTCAACAAGTTACAACGGATCAACTGATTGGATCCAGTTGGTTACAGCCGCAAGCCCATCCCGTCTGAGGCTTTGGGCCGGAGCCAGGGCTGCCGCGAAAACAGGCGGCGATTTGCCCATCGGCCTCGACTATTCCGACCACGACTTACCCACTTGCCGTGCCGGCCCACTCTCCGGTGCAAGCAGCTAGACCCTTTTTGGCGTACTCCAATGGGTCCGATATCGCCGGCTCACGTGGAGGTTGGCCTCGTCATTGTCAATGGCCTGCTCCGACTCTTGATCGAACGCCACGTTGCGGCCAGTGCGAGCAATGATGTTGGCGAGATGGCAGTGCAGCGCTGACAGGTGCCCCTTGGAAATGTCGGCGTTTGGCAGCTTGCGCGAGCGGACACAATCGACAAAGTTGCGCATATGGTCGTCTGACTCGTCGTCGGCATCATTGTGCTCCACGAGTTCTCCGCTCCGATCGAATAGCTTGTAACCCCATCTGCGATTCCAACGGCCGATCTGTACGGTGGCCTCGCTGCCATAGACTGCGACGCCGTTCTCCTGGCCATCCATTCCGTAGGGGTTCCAGATGCGCATTTCCCAAATCAATGCTTTCCCACCGTAGTCGAATGTGACATTCATCGTGTCGGGCGTCTGCTGGTCATCGTCGAAGAACAGCTTGCCGCCCATCCCACTCGCTGTCTTGGGGTAGTCGACGCCGAGAGCCCACCGCGCAATATCGATCTGGTGCGCACCGTCATTGCCGGCATCGCCGGTCCCGAAGTGCCAGTGCCAGTGCCACTTGTAGTGGAAACGGTTCTCGTTGAAGGGAATCCAGGGCGCCGGGCCGAGCCAAGTGTCATAGTCGACTCCCTCCGGAACGGGAGAGTTCTCCTTGTGGCCGATGTTGTCACGCAACTGGACATCCCAAGCCTTTGCCATGACAACGTCGCCGATCTTGCCGGACTTGATGATCTCGATCGCCTGGAGTGTCGACGGCCGACTGCGGGATTGCGTTCCGACCTGAACAATGCGTTTATTCCGACGGGCGGCGTCCACCATCAGTCGTCCTTCGCGTATGTTGTGCGAGGCCGGCTTCTCAACATAGACGTCCTTGCCCGCATCACAGGCGAGTATCGTCGCAGGGGCATGCCAGTGATCGGGAGTCGCGACGACAACCGCGTCAACTTCCGCGTCGTCGAACAAACGCCGCATATCATTCGTCGTCTTCGGCTTCGGCTTACCCGACTGGACGATTACCTGATCAGCGCGTTCAAGGGATGCTTGATCCGCGTCGCAGAGGTGAGTCACGTTGACATCCGGAAGGCTTGTGTAGACGCCGAGCAATCCCCGCCCGCGGCCTCCCACACCAATCATTCCGATGTTCACCTTGTCTGCTGCGGCCGCGCTCACACGCGCCGCGGACAAACCCGCCGCCGCAGCACCGAAGAAGTGTCGTCGGTCCATTGATCCCTCCTGATCCCAAGGATTGGCACTGCCGCCGAACGGGCTTTTCGAGCCCATTCTGGACAGTGGAGGGCATCATAGCACGGGACAGAACGAGCTGGATTTCTGCAATCACCGCGGGCAAGGCCGACGCTAGTTGGCGAGGATTGGCTACGATGAACCTCCATCCTCTAGCGGCATGCCCCCCTTGCCTTCAGAAAAGATCGGGATCATCGGCCTCGGCCTGCTCGGTGCGGCTATCGCAAAGCGGCTCACCGAGGCCGGTTTCGCGGTATCCGGTTTCGACATCAGCGAGGATTGCCGTGATCGCCTGGAAACTCTCGGAGGTCAAGCAGCGAAGTCAGCTCCCGAAGTGGCGGCTGCTTGCCGGTACATCATTTTCAGCTTGCCCGACTCGGATGTCGTCCGCACGGTCTTCGATGAGATCGAGACCACTCTGCAGGCTGGTTCGTGGATTCTGGATACCACGACCGGCGACCCGGATGAAACCGTCCACTGCGGCAGACACCTGGCTGAACTGGGACACTTCTACCTGGACGCAACGATAGGCGGTTCAAGCAAGCAAGTTGTGGCCGGCGAGGCGATCGTGATCGTCGGCGGAGACGAGACAGCTTTCCAGAGCTGCTCGGGTATCCTGCGTTCGGTCGGAAGGCACGTGTTTCACGTCGGTCCGAGTGGCAGCGGGATCCGCATGAAGCTCGTATTTAACCTGGTCCTCGGGCTGAACCGGGCAGTTCTGGCCGAGAGTCTCGCATTTGCCTCACGATACGGCCTGTCGAGCAGCCAGGCCCTGGAGATTCTCAAGGTCGGCTCGTCTTACTCCCGTGTCATGGACACGAAGGGACCCAAGATGCTGGCACACGATTTCACGCCGGAGGCTCGGTTGAGCCAGCATCTCAAAGACGTGCATCTCATCCTTGCCGCCGGACAGAGTTGCGGTGCCAAGCTCCCGCTGTCGGAGTTGCATAGTCGACTGCTTGCGGATGCCGCGGATCTCGGATTCGGAGCAGCCGACAACAGCGCGATTATCGAATCGTTCGGCTAGCGGCTTATCGCGGGCTGGTGTCTGCAAACTCGCGAAAGAGCTGTTCGAGATCCTCAGGCGTTCTGGTCCCCTCGCGAATCACTATGCGGTACCGAAGAGTGGTCATCTCGCCCTCGGGCAGGGTGAAACTGCCGTCATCGCCTGGGTGTCCGGTGAAACTAGCCAATCCGAACGGATTCGCCGAAAACAAGCTGTACCCGCGCGCATGCCAGCGTGTAGCATGCCGCAGGTTGGACGGGTGGTCGATCATGGTCGCCCCTACGTCCCTGCCATCGATGGTTGCTGAGTAGTCAACCCACCTCGCGGCCTTGCCCCAGATGTTCTCAGTGCCCGTCTGCCCCTCGGAATTCAGCAGAATGGCCCCACGATCCTGCCGAAACGCGTCGGCTAGCCGAACGGCGAACCCTCCATCCTCGGTGTCTCCAAACCGAAGATCTCTTCCCTTGTCGGCGCGAACCGAAAGTGCCGCATCAATGAGAATGGCTTCGTCGGACATGGAAAAGGTGTAGACTCCCCGAAGGGTTCCGATGATTTCCTGCGTCTCGGTTTGCAAGCCGAGTTCCGCGGCAATCGATCCTCGCTCGCCTTCGGTTCGGTGTGTCGGCTCCGCTATCGGGACGATCAGGCCGGTCTTGTCACGGCCAAGTTCACGCCAGAAATCGTGGCCGTTAATGTCGCCGTGTCCGTACCAGATACCGCGATGCCAGTCGTGATCCCGCTCTTCGCCGGGGTGCGGGTCGATCGGATAGCCCCGCGAGATCACGAGGCCCGAGGAAGTCCGTAACGGATACAGGAACGGTTTGTCCCATTCTTCCTCGTAGTGGAATGCAGTGAACGGCCGCCCTTCGAGAAAGACCTCGATTCGCCCAGCATGCTTGGTGAAGGACACACCATCGACCGGTTGTGAGCCCGAGCCCGACGCACTCTCCCCAACAGGCTCGCCGGAACACGCCGACAGAAAGAGAATCGAAGCTATCGAGCTGAGCACTGCCTTGCGCACAATCAGGCACCTCTTCTTTCGGTTTGCTTTGGCACGGTGTTCTTCCTGGCCCATGCGGGTGCGTCCGACGCGTTCCGTCCGTCCGGGGACGAAGCAGGTCTATGGCTCCACGTTCCTCGAACTGGGTGATTCGGAACCTACACCGGGAACTCCCAAACTCCTCGCCCAGAGCAACGGAATCCAAGCGAGTCGCCCGCACTGGCTGCCAGCTTTGACCAGCATCCAGCATGGCAATCTGTGATCCCGAGATTCTCCGCCCACCGCCCGTCGATTTCGACGCGGGCATCCGCGTCCCCACCGTCAACAGGTGTCGAGCGAAAGGTACCATTGCTGTAGGACGCTGTCAAGGAATCGACACCTGCCCCGCTGCAAGAACTTGCCAGGACAGTCATGGCGAGCAGCAGAGATCCTAGAACGAACCGAAGTATGCCAGTTCTGAAGCGACTTTCAGCCTCTACCGCAGTCCTTCTGGGGTGGACGATGTGCTCCGGGGCAGAGCCCGTTCAGCCGATTCCGAGCGACACCGAAATCCGCCGAATTCTAGTGGAGCGGATTGACGAGGAAGCTCGGAGCATTGGCATCGTCGTCGGGGTAGTTGAATCCGGGGACCGCCGCGTCGTTAGCTACGGGCGCCTTCATGCAGGCAGCGAAAGCAGGCCGAACGGCGACACCGTGTTCGAGATCGGCTCCATTACCAAGGTGTTCACATCAACCGTCTTAACCAACTTCGTCGCGCAGGGATCGCTCGCGTTCGAAACACCGGTTCAAGATCTTCTCGGCTCTGACGTGCGTGTGCCAACCCGGGATGGATCCGAGATCACCCTGCTCCACCTCGCAACCCACAGTTCAGGATTGCCCCGCCTACCTGACAACCTCGACCCGAAGGATCCGGCAAACCCTTACGCGGACTACACCGTCGACCAACTGCACGCCTTTCTGGCTTCGCACGAGCTAACTCGGGACATCGGAGAACGAGTCGAGTACTCAAATCTCGGAGTCGGGCTGCTAGGGCACGCGCTGGCCCGCAGGATGGGCACAGATTACGAGACCCTGGTATCGACGCAGTTGCTCGAACCGCTGGGGATGGTTGATACCTCAATCGCCTTGACACCACTTCTGCGGGATCGGCTCGCGGTCGGCCATGATAGAGCGCTGGAACCGGCCGCCAACTGGGACCTCCCTACTCTTGCAGGAGCCGGCGCGTTACGTTCTACGACAAACGACCTGTTGACGTTCGTCGAAGCGAATCTTGACCTTGGGGATTCCCCGCTGCAACAGGCTATGGCGGAAACCCACGTCACCCAGCGGCCATTTCCCGCGCCGAACATGGAAATCGGGCTCGGATGGCTCATCCGCTCCGAGCATGACCGCCAGATCATCTGGCACAACGGCGGCACCGGTGGGTACCGCTCGTTCATCGGCTTCGACCCCGCATCCCGAAGCGGCGTCGTGGTGCTGTCAAACACTGCAACCAGTGTCGATGACCTGGGCTTCCATCTGCTGGATTCTCGATTCGAACTCTCTACGCCTCCCCCGCAACGGACCGGGATCGAGATGGATCCGGTGATCTACGACGAGTACACCGGTCGGTATCAGTTGGCCAAGGGCATCCTGGCGACCGTGACTCAGGAGAACGAACGACTCTTCGTGCAGCTGACCGGGCAACCTCGGCTCGAGATGATTCCAGAGTCGGAAACCAGCTTCTTCCTACGCGCCGTCGAAGCTCAAGTCTCGTTCGGACGAGACGATCGCGGCACAGTGGACCATCTCGTGATTCATCAGAATGGACTCGACCAACGAGCGGTGAGACTGGCCGAAGGTGTCGATTCGGTTGTGTACGGACCGACCGAGACGGTTTCCGTGCCCGAAACTACGTTGCAGCGCTACGTCGGCCGATACGCGCTTCAGCCAGGGTTCGACATCACCGTGACCCTCAATGAGGGACAGCTTTGGGCGCAAGTGACAGGCCAGCAGAGCATCGAGATCTTCGCTTCCTCCGAGACGGAATTCTTCTACCGCGTGGTGGACGCTCGGATTACCTTTTTCGTGGATGGCGACGGCTCGGCATCCTCGTTAGCGCTGCATCAGGCGGGTCGGACCTTGAGCGCCCGAAGACTACCCGACTAGAGACACTTTGCACTGACCGGCTGTCGTCACCGTCGACTGGCGCTGAAACGGTTGGGTTGGTCAAGCCGCGCGCACGAGCTACGATGCTGGTCGCGAAAGATCGTGCGCCAGCCAATGCGATTCCTCCGTTCGAGCAGCCGACCAGGTTCCGGGGCATGCCTCGCGCTAGCTGCATTCCTGGTGCCCATCCTAGATGCGCGGCCACCGAACATCATCTTTCTGTACGCCGATGACCAATCGTCGTGGTCCGTCGGCGCCCTGGGCAACAGTCAATCCAGAACGCCCGCCATCGACCGTCTCTATGCGGAGGGGATGGGACTGACTAACGCCTTCACGACAACACCCGTTTGCAGCCCATCGCGAGCCGGGCTAATCGCAAGCCGATTCGGTACGGAAATCGGTATCACCGACTATCTGAACCATTCCCAAGAACCCGACAACGGCCTCGACCTTAGTCTGCCGACTTGGCCGAAGCTGCTGCAGGCGGCGGGATACAAGACGGCGTTCGTGGGCAAGTGGCACTTGGGAATCCTGGACCGGTTTCTCCCAACAAGTTTCGGATACGACCGGTTCTACGGTTTTCGTGTCGGTGGTTCCACCTCGAAGGACCCCCAGGTGGAGGCTGAAGGCGTTACGCGGGTCGTTGAGGGCTTCACGCCTGACATATTGACTGACGAAGCAATCCGATTCGTGCGTTCCGCCGGCAGCGCACCCTTCTTGCTGAGCCTCCATTTCTGGGCACCTCATGCCAACACCTCCAACCGGACTCCAGACGGGGACCGGACCTGGCTGCCTTTGAGAGATGTCGACTGGAATCCCTTCCGACAGCTGAATGTCGCTCTGCCACAGCCTGGGTATCCCCGGCTCGACATCCCACGAGCCAAGCGCATGATGGCGGAATACCTCGGATCCGTGGCAAGTCTGGACCGCAACGTCGGGCGCCTGCTCGCAGTGCTGGACGAACTGGGCATCGAGGACAACACGGTCGTCATATTCACCAGCGATCACGGGTTCAACATGGGTCACAACGGCATCTGGCACAAGGGCAACGGACGATGGCTGCTCACAGACAACCGCGGGTACCGATCCAACATGTATGACCACTCGATCCGGGTCCCAGCCGTTGTTCGCTGGCCGGACCGAATTCCGGCAAGGTCAACTGCCGACGAGATCGTTCTCAACCTTGACTGGTTCCCGACAATCCTGGCCATAGCAGACATCGAGCCGCCGGAAGGCGCTGTCATCCGAGGAAAGAGCTTCCTGCCGGTTCTCGAACGACAACCGGCCCCCTGGCGAAGATCGTTTTACGGCGAATACCGCCAACTGCACCAAGAAGAGGTGGATCTGCGCATGTGGCGCACTCCCGAATGGAAGCTGGTGCGCAGCAGCCGCCCGGGAATGGACGAGCTTTACAACCTTCGCGCCGATCCAGGTGAACACACAAACTTGGTCGACGACGCCAGCCCGGAAGTCCGCGCAATTCGGGCCGAATTGGAGACCGCTCTTCGCCTGCAAATGCAGAAAATAGAGCGACGGCCTTGATCGGTTCGTTCCGGTGCGAGAGAATCAGATTATGGCTTCCAAGGTCTTAGCATCGGGGACCTTCCTAGCTGTACTGCCGTTGCTCTCGGCTGCCGAGGTCTCGTTTTCTCAAGATGTCGAGCCGATTCTCCAGCAACATTGCGTCATTTGCCATGGTGAGGTCTTACAGCAGAGCGGCCTCCGGCTCGACCGGCGAGATAACGCGATGCTGGGCGGCAATTCCGGGCCGGTCATCGAGCCGGGCGATCCCACTGCAAGCGCCCTGATTAAACGGCTTGAGGGAGCCGACGGGCTCGAGCAGATGCCTCCGGGGCGCCAGCTATCGGAACCCGAGATCGCGACGATTCGTGCGTGGGTCGAGGAGGGTGCTGTCTGGGAGGTCTCGGGTGCCCCCCAAGACTCCGCCGCAACGGTTGGGCACTGGGGATTTCGGCCAATCCGCAGGCCTGCGGTTCCGAGCGTTCGGGACGCCAACTGGGTGCGCAATCCGATCGATGCCTTTGTACTGTCCAGGCTGGAGACGGAGGGTTTCGGGCCATCGCCCGAAGCAGCGGCCCACACGCTGGCGCGTCGGGCGTCCCTTGACATCACGGGCCTGCCACCCGACCAAGGCGCAATCTCCCGCGATCTCGCCTACGAAGCGCTTGTCGAGCGCTTACTCCAATCCAAGCACTTCGGCGAACGCTGGGCCACGCAGTGGCTCGACCTTGTGCGGTACGCGGACTCGGACGGATACGAAAAGGACAGTGTCCGACCGCACGCCTGGAGATACCGACATTGGGTAATCGAAGCCCTGAACCGAGACATGCCGTTCGACCAGTTCACCGTTGACCAGATTGCCGGGGATCTGGTTCCGGGATCTACAACCGAGCACCGCGTCGCAACCGGTTTCTACCGCAACACCCTCAAGAACCGCGAGGGCGGAGTCAAGGTCGAGGAATTCCGTTTCGAAGAGGTGGTTGACCGGACCAACACGGTCGCCACCGTCTGGCTGGGCCTTTCGATGGAATGTGCTCGGTGCCACGACCACAAGTACGATCCAATCACCCACAAAGACTATTACCGGATGTTCGCCTTCTTCAACGAGTTGGACGAAGTGGACATTGATGCTCCCCTGCCCGGGGAAGTCGGTCCCTACCTCGGCGCAAAGCCCGGATTCGACCGTCAGCTCCGAGCGATCTACGACAAGTACAAGGTGCGGGAGCTACTCGGCCCATGGACAGAGAAGATGCTCTGGGCCTCGGAAAACCCGGGCGTGGAACACGAATGGGACACTAGCTGGGACATCCTCGCGCTCTATCTGGACGACGGCCAGCGCATTCTGCGAACACCGCCGGAAGAGCGCCCCTGGCGTGAAGACTACGCCCTTACGGAATGGTTCCTGCGCAACTACAGCCGGGTTGTTAGCGAGGAGGACTACGAAGCCACGGGTTTCAAGGATGCAATACAAGAAGTCCATGCCCTCGCGGACTCGTTTCCAGACGTCAGCCGTGCCCGCGCGATCCAAATCGCGGCCATGCCACCCATGTCTCACGTCCACCCTGACGGCCTGTGGGACGAACTGGGCGAGGAAGTGTCCGCCGGCACGCCGGCGGTACTGCCCCCCATCGCTCCCGAACAATCCCTTCCCAACCGGCTCGACTTAGCTCGCTGGCTCGCTTCACCGGAGAACCCTCTCACAGCCCGTGTCGCAGTCAACCGGATCTGGCAGGAGTATTTTGGCACCGGCTTGGTCGCAAGTTCCGACAATTTCGGCTTACGCGGAGAGGCACCCTCGCATCCGCAGCTGCTTGATTGGCTGGCGGCGGAATTCATCGATTCGGGCTGGAGCGTCAAGCATGTCCATCGCTTGATCGCGACATCAGCAACCTATCGCCAGGACTCCGCGTGGCGCGAGGACATGGCCGCGATCGATCCGGCAAACCGGCTGCTGGGCCGGCAAGTCCGGCTGCGCCTGCCGGCAGAAACGATTCGGGACACGTCGCTGTCCGTTGCCGGCCTGCTTGACCCAACCGTCGGCGGGCGGAGTGTCCGTCCGTACCAGCCGCCCGGCGTGGCCGAACTCAGTTACGGCAGTTCAGTGAAATGGCCCACCAGTGCGGGGAGCGACGGCTACCGCCGAGGAGTCTACATCCACTTCCAGCGCACCACGCCGTACCCTTTCCTGGCAAACTTCGACCTGCAGGAGCGGAATGTCGCGCTCTGCACAAGAAGCCGCTCGAACACCCCCCTGCAGGCGCTGAACTTGCTGAACGACCCGGTTTTCTTCGAGATCGCCCAGGGTCTGGCGTTCCGTATCCTGACCGAAACCCCCGGCCAGCCGTTCGAGACGCGCCTCGACCGCGCCTTCGACTTGTGTCTCGCGCGCGAGCCGCAGATGTCCGAACGGGACCTGCTGCACGACTACTTCATTCGCCAGCGGGCTCTGCTGGAGGACGACGAACAGGCCGCCCGTGAGTGGTTCCCGTTCGAACTCACGGAAACAGGGGAACCGACCGACCGGACCGCGTTGGCTGCATGGGTTGGCATCAGCAGGATCCTGTTGAACATGGACGAGTTCATCACACGGGAGTAAATGGCAATGACTTCAGCAGCCTACCGCGGCATTCAGACCCGCAGGAGCTTTCTCGACACCTGCGCCGGAGGGCTCGGCACTGTCGGCCTCGCGCACCTGATGGGGATCGAGGGCTTGACCGCCGCCGAGTCGCCAAGCCCGCTGGCTTCGCGGGACCCACATTTCGCTCCGCGGGCGAAAAACCTGATCTTTCTCTTCATGGCCGGCGCCCCGAGCCAGATGGATCTGTTCGATCCAAAGCCTGGCCTGAGGAAATGGCATGGCGAAGCCCTTCCTCCGTCGATGACGAAGGATCTGAACCTGGCATTCATCAAGCCCACCGCCAAGGTTCTCGCCAGTCCGCGCGAGTTTTCCCGCTGCGGACACAGTGGCATCGAGATCAGCGACTACCTGCCGCATCTGCAGGATGCTGCAGATGACATCTGTCTTGTCCGCTCGATGCAAACCGGTCAAGTCAACCACCATCCCGGTCAATCGATGCTGATGAGCGGCAGTCCGCTGGTCGGGCGGCCGACCGTTGGGGCTTGGTTGACCTACGGCCTCGGCAGCGAGTCGCGCAACTTGCCGGGCTTCGTTGTCTTGAGTTCGGGCCGTGGCGCCAGCGGCGGCTCTTCGAACTTCTCGAGCGGCTTTCTGCCCTCAAGCTACGCGGGTGTCCCGTTCCGCAAGTCCGGCGACCCGATCCTGTACCTCTCCAATCCCCAAGGTGTCTCGCGAGAATCCCAGCGACTGAGCCTGGAAACCCTCAGGCACCTGAACGCGGAGAACCAGGAACGAACCGGGGACCCGCAGATCGCATCCCGCATGGCGAACTACGAACTCGCGTTCCGGATGCAAGCGTCCGCTCCCGAACTGCTCGACTTCTCCGACGAATCACAGTCGACGAAGGACAGTTACGGAATTGAGCAGGAGCCGACCAACGCCTATGGAACGAATTGCCTGCTGGCCCGCAGGATGGTCGAGCGGGGGGTGCGGGTCGTGATGTTGATTCATGCGTCGTGGGACGACCACACGAATCTCGACGAGGGGCTGAAGAAGAATTGCGATATCACCGACAAGCCAGTTGCCGCCCTCATCAGGGATCTTAAGCAGCGAGGCTTGCTCGACGAAACCCTGGTTGTCTGGGGCGGCGAATTCGGGCGTACTTCGCTGGGACAACTCAAACATGTGGGCGACAAGGTCGGTCGAGACCACCACCCAAACGGCTACTCCATGTGGCTTGCGGGAGGCGGAGTCAAGGGCGGCCAAGCCGTCGGGGCAACTGACGATCTCGCCCTCAAGGCCGTCGAGGACCCGGTGCATGTACATGACTTGCAGGCCACGGTCCTCCATTTGATGGGGCTTGACCACGAGCGGCTGACATACCGCCACATGGGCCGTGATTTCCGGCTCACTGACGTGTCAGGGTCAGTGGTTGACAAATTGCTCGCGTAAGCCGCAGATCGCCTGGTTCAGCGTCCGGAGATTCTGGGCTTCTCGCCTCGGCGAGTTGCCGACGGTGCCGAGCTTCCAGGGCGGTCGCGCGAGCGCTTCCACCGTGAACGCCGCGTCGCGAGCCCCCAGGAGCCGACTTCAATCGATAGACAGAACAGGCCTCCCTGCCCCGGCAACTCGGTCTCAACGCCCTCCGAGGCGCTGTCACGCAGGTTGGCTGTTCCTCGGCGACTTGATCTTCCAACAGCTTGTCGGAACGCGCCCTTCAAGGACATGACATCGCGAATTCGTGATGGATAGTGGCACAGCTCTCGTACTCCCCGGCGTGCCTCACGTTAACACCGCCATTCTGGATTCCACTGGACTCCAAGACACCAACTTGTCAATCGGTCCAGGGCCCTTCGTCGGCGAGGCAACACTCGAAAGAGTGACGGAATTCGGCCGGCCGTCTTGCAGGAATTGGTTGACCAATAGAAGCCTTGAGCCAAGCTTCCAATCAGGCACGAGACGCTATGCAGAACTCAAATGAGGCCGATACTGAAGGGAACGGACCGGATTCCGCCGTAAGAAACGCAGTTGGACTGCCGAGCGAACCCTGCGTGACAATGATCGCCGACGTGGCCAAGAACGACACATCGAACTCAGGCGAGCAGGCGTTCGGGATAGGAGGCACAGAATGACCAATAAGAGACAAACGATGATCCTTGCCGTCGCATCGCTGCAAGTGGGAGTCGCATATGCTGCGGAGATTCCCGATTCCGCCCATTCGGCGATGAAGGTAGTGGGAATGGCCCGGGCGGCTGTGTCGGAAATGCCCGTCCTGACGGGTGCCGAGGGATTCGATGTGGATGTGTTTCGCCAGGCGCTGAGAGACTCGCGCGGCGATGTTCCGTACCAGGCGTTCTTGACGGCTCGCAACGTTACGGACTTTGTGGGCGGGGCAACCACGTACTCCGCACAATTGGCGTCGTACGACATCGCCTGGGCCGCCCTCGAAGTGAATTGGGTATACGCCATCTTGCTTGGAGACGAGGACCAGGCCAACAGCATCCAGACCGAAAGCAACTGGCTGCTAGGCCAGCACGACTTGTACCTGTCAAATGTTGTCGACCAGCCTAGTTATGTCGTGTTCGCCAGCACCTTGTATCAGCGCAACGAGGCCAGCAATCTTGCAATGTCAATCCGGCGGGTCGCTGCTGACGTCAATATCGCGGCACATATTCCGAATGCAATCGACCCTGAAGGCTATGTCCGCCAAAGGCTGCAAAGCGTTTTTCGGAGATTGACCAACACGGCGGACTTCATCCGTGACGCCGGGGAAGCGTATTCGTACTATTAACCGACGCCTGCCAAGGTCAGTTGTGAGCTGCCGCCACGGACGGCCGCGCGAGACAATCGCAACCTGCGATCCGAGTGGCTCGGAAAATCGCCCGGAGCATCGAGTCGACCTGCTTGCTACCGGCGAGGCCGATGCCAGATTTCAGCTTGTACCATGGGAATTCGGCCAGCATGCAATTTCGCGGCATCTACGCTCCGCTGACCACACCCTTCGACCATCAGGGGAACGTCTATCGGTCGAAGTTCGAATTCAACCTGTCACAGCTAAGGCGCACAAAGCTATCCGGATTCGTGGTCGCCGACCAGTGGGGGGAAGGGCTCCTTCTGGCGGAAGAGGAAAGGGTCGATATCTGGCGCCGAGCTGTTGCCCTATCCAGTGGCGAAGCTGACATTCTGGCTGCCATTTCGGGTACCGGTGTCCCCGTCACCCGCAGGCTGTTGTCAGAGGCTGCGACAGCGGGATGCGCTGCGGCTATCGTCGAGGCTCCAGAAACCGACAAGCTTGCGCCCGGGTCGGATACCACCGATCTCTTCTATCGGTCAGTTGCGGATTCAGCGTCGTTGCCGCTTCTGGTAGGGATCCGGCTTGACGGCGCGGACGAACGCAACGCTGCCCAACTCGCGGGTCTGGCAGCGCACCCTAGAATCTCCGGTGCTGCGATCCAAAACTGCAACCCGGCGTTCGTCCGGGCGGCAAGGCGGGCCTGCGGGTCGGAATTCGCCATTGTCGTCCGGGACATGGAAGCTGCAGTACCCTGTCTTGAAGCCGGGGCTTGCGCGGCAATCCTGGCAGTAGCGTCGGTAGTGCCGTTCTACGTACTCTCGATCGAGGAGGCTGTGCGGACGCGGGAGCACGCCGCTGCTTTGGAGTTGGTCGCAAGGGCGGTGGACCTTGAGCGCCTGCTCCAACGGCACGGTGTTCCCGCGCTGAAGCGAGCGTTGGACTTGCGTAGCGGCTACGGCGGCCGGCCCAGGCTGCCGTTATCGGATGTCTCGGCTCCAACGTCGGAAGCAATAGCACTCGCCCTGTACGAACTCGCAAGCTGAGCGGCTTCGTCAACCAGCTTGGTGGATCGGTGGCTCTTCAATCCGTGGTCGCCAGCAGAGCGGGAACCAACCGCCTTGGCACGAGAACTCGCGGAACAAACGGGCAAGTAGCCCTCGACACTCATCCGACGAACGCTGCACTCGCGGGAGAAGACACCGGGCGTCGGGTCATGATTGGCGTCTGATGCAGCTGGCTACCTCAAGGGAGCGAGTGGACAGAAACTTCCCGATTCGTTCCGACCATCCGGTCGCGCAAGCCGCTACATGACGGTATTGACCCAACCCGGATTCCCGAGCATGCCAAAAAGCCTACTGAATCAGTACCTTGTGGTCAGCAAAGCCGGGCTCAATCGCATCGAGGACCCGGTCGACAAACGACAGTCCATACTTCGCCAGAAACGGCAACACGCCATAAACTCTTTCCTGGAGATTGTCCGTAGGATAGAGCGAATCGGCGAGCTTTGCAGCGTGCAGTTGGCTGGTTTCTGACCGCCGCAAGGCCTCCCGTGAGACCTTGGATTGAATCTTGTCCAGCTGGTATCCGATCTTCTGACCTGACAGTTCGAAACTGTCTGCAAGGGTTGGATCGAAGGACCTGAGTGCCTTCTCTATCTGCTCCAATGAATGGCCGATCCCGGCGCGCTCCGACTGGAGCACTTCCTGCAGTGGTGACGGGACGACCTTGGACGCAATTGCCACCTCCAGTTCGCGCCGGGGAACGAGGCAATCCGACCACGACAGGCGATACTTATTCAGCAGCTTGCTCAAGACACTGTCCAGCACGGTAAAGCTAGCCCTTGGCAGTACGGCCGGCATCCGGCCCAGCAGCTTCTCGTACAGGACAGAGGCCTGCCCAAGATAGGCCGCTTCAGACGGCCCCGCGACCAATGCGGCGGTGGGGAGCAGAAAGTCCTGCATGACGGGGCGCAATAGCGCGCTGGGTGAGATATCGAGTGGCGTCTCGGCCAGCCGCCCGAGCAACTCGTCCCGCGAGTATGACCGGGACTTCGCTCTATAGATCCCGTTCTCGCGCTTTAGCGCGACACGTCGGCTGTCCTCGAACAGCATGACCAAGGACGTGGATGCCTGGAAGTGCACCTGTTGGTGATACCCGGCCGCAAGCAGGCTCGTACCGCGCCGGAGCAATGCGTCTGTCAGTTCAGGCGTCCGCTCGATCGCGTTCCGCAGCAGCGGTGCCGCCAACTCGCGAATGCCAGGTTCCATCGGGCACAGGAAAACGATTCCCGACTCGCGAAGAAGCGAGCGGTACAGCGCTCCGAAACCTTGACCAAACAGTGGCGCCGCGCCATAAGCGCTGCGGGCCAGCGAGACGGCTTCACTGGCAAACGGCATGCCCTCGAAAAGAGCCTCGGCCACATCCAGCCGCGCATCGAGAACGCGGACCTCGCCCACCGCCGCCCCGGACTCGCCTTCCGTTGTGGCCTCGATTCTGCGGGGCACTCCGGTGGGCCCGAACACCCAGGTGTGGTTGACCTCGTCAAGATCGTGATCTTCGGTGGCCAGCCAGAAGACCGGGACGGCTGGCGTGCCGCACCTGGTGAGTTCTTCAGCGCAACGTACTGCAGTGAGCACCTTATAGAGAGTGAAGACTGGCCCTCCGAGCAATCCAACCTGCTGCCCGGTGGCTACAACGACCGTGCCTTGGGACGCGAGTCGATCCAGATTGGCCAACGTTGCGGCACCGCCGTCATGATTTTGCCGCCTTAGCTCGTCAACCAGGCGCTGCCGGTGCCTGGCATCGAGACCCACATCGCTAGCAGCGTCCTTCGCTGCCTCGACAGACGGCCGATGCGGAAAGAACCTGCCTACGCCGCCATAGTCGTATAAGAGGTCGGCGTACAGCCGCCGAGTTCCGGGCAGATCAGACTGAGGGAGTGAAACAGCACTCATCTTTGCTCAAACATGTCCCCGCGCGTCGATCTCCCACACCTGCTGGACATGGTCCCCCCGCACGCAATACATCCGATCGTAGAGGTTCACGTTAGGATCGCAATGCGGTACTACGAGCTCGATCTTGTCGCCTAGCACGATCTCACGCTCACTGTCGGCAAGCATCAGGGCTCCGTGCTCGTCCCCGCGAAAAGCATATGTCAATCCCGTTGGCCGAGCCACCTCGGGACCGAAATCCCGGTCAGTCGCAAACGCCTTCAGGCCGGCATCGACCGTCGCGATGTCGTCGTGATTCTTGCTAATGACCGTGGCAAGCACATGGAGCGCGGGCCGGAAATCGTCATAGGTATCCCCGCCCCGTCCGCCTATCGCTCGGTAGTCAACATCCATCAGCGCATACGAGCCAACCTGCAGCTCGGTCATGCCCTTCAAGTCGGAATCAATGTTGTAAGTCCCGGTACTGGCGCCTGACATGATCTCGACGGGTAGGCCCTTCTTGAGCATGGCGGCGTGCGATTCGAGCACGGGTGCCATATACTTCGCCGAGTGCGCCTTCCGCTCTGCGAATCCCTTCACGTGAGAGGACGCCCCGCAATATCCGTGGACTCCACGCAACCGAAGACCGCTCAGCCGGTCAACCGCTTCGGCAAGCGACACCGCCTTGGAACCGGGGGGAACGCCAGTCCGCCGCCCCAAGGGATCGACATCGATCAGCACATTGAGCCTCACGCCTGACGCGCGGGCAGCTTCATCGAGTTGCCGGGCGTTGTCGATGTGATCCACCACAGCCATCGTGTCCGGTCGCCGCTCGCACAATCGAATCAATCGATGGATCTTGTTTAATCCGACCGACTCGGAAGTCAGCAACAAGCCGCCAATTCCGGCCGCTGCCATGGCCTCCGCCTCGCGGATCGTCGCGACACAGACACCCAGCGCTCCCGCTCCGACTTGACGCTTCGCGATCTCGGAGCACTTGTGGGTCTTGGCATGGGGTCGCAGTTCCAACTCGGCTTCGGCACTGTGGCTTGCCATTCGCTGGACATTTGCTTCGAAGGCATCGAGATCCAAGAGGAGTGAAGGGGTTGGAAGATCGTCCTTTGTGACACCGTCGATGCCATTACCCTTCGCCAGCTTGGCTTCAATTTCCCCGATGTCGTAGGCGCGTGCTTGCGGAATCATGATTGCGGGGGCTACGGCGGCGTGTAGGCCGACACGAAGCCATTCTCTGCGAGATGGTCTCATTGCGGGACCTCCTCCGAAGTTTGATCATACGCTATCGGCCCAAGTTTGAGGCTCTCTCGGTTGCTGGCGCAGCAGCGTCCCAGAGCGCTCCTGAACCGCTAGCGGTAGTTTACGGGCTTTCGTCGCTGTCGTGGGGGTAGGGCCCGCGAAGTGATTCCATCCACAGCAGTTACCAGTCGGCGCTCCTGCCTCTTTTGTATTACCCTATATGAGATTCTGGATCAATTCCTTTGAGAATTGCTTGCATTCGCTTCCAGGGTGTTCTAGTATTACCCTATATGGCATCCATCGTCGGCAAGAAAAAGGGCAACCAAACCTACTACTACGTCGTCACCTCCGGCCGCGTCAACGGCAAGCCCCGCATCACCCACCAAACCTACCTCGGTACC
>MKWU01001398.1_pt1 | contig 41894 bp, 46 predicted proteins | sample 809101 | NCBI WGS metagenome assembly MKWU01 (sample SAMN05860141, study PRJNA318959) | sponge metagenome | host: Aplysina aerophoba | place: Slovenia: Piran, Adriatic Sea, Gulf of Piran | collected 2013-05-07 | reverse complement strand
AATCCGCTCGACGGCGCCATAGGGAAGTCGTAAATGGCCGGCGTCCACACTTGAGACACTGATCCCAGGACACCGCGATTTCCCGCGCCTCGTACTCCTGGACGGCCTCTCCAGCCCCAGGTGGAGATTTTACCTCCAGGGCCCCGACGGCCTCTCCGGCGCCTCAGCGCGGTTTTCTGCCTGACGGTCGCCGCCCGACGGCTCCGCCGTACGACATCAACTACGAGGCGGCCAGTTCCGTTACCACCGAGTCCAGGCCCAGCCCAGCGACGCCCACCGTGTCCAATCAGCCACGCTGAGGTCCGTTCTACGCGCAGCAGGGAAATCTGCACCAGACCTGTCAGAGGGGCGCACGGCGGCCCCAGCGCAGAAACCAGGGCACTCTGGCGAAGTTCAGCAACGCACCAGCGGCTACCCGCCCAGGTCCCGTCACCGGCGGCGAACCACTACAATCGCCGACCGACGGCGACGCTGGCCGCTCCGTAGTCGGAGCGGCCAGTTTTGTTTTCGGCCCATCGCTTTCACCCCAACGGGGCCCTGTGGCGCCCTTTTCCCGCCAGTACAGGAATTCACCTCAAGGCAGCAAATACGCGCCGGAGGCCGTTTCCCATGTCGATCATTCGATGGGACGTGTAGGGCGGTTCGCTGAAAGGCACTTGTACACCACGCCAGCGCCTGCCGGAGCGGAGACCTGGCCGAAACCTCGCCCAACCGAACGGCGGGCCTCCCCAGCTCTCCCGTGCCGCCGTTCGGTTCAGGAACGAAAAGTCATTTCGAACCGCATATGGCCTTGCATGATTGAGCGAACACCAACTCGTAGAATTACCTGCGGCCCATTCGGGCAGGTGATAAAACGCTCGTCGTGCCATTTGACCGCCCAAGGGAGGACTAATGCGTGTTTTGTCAAAGAACTGGATCGTTCCGCTCACCGTCGCGACTCTTTCTGTCCTCGCGTCCATCGCCTGCGGGGGCAACGACGGCGCTCCCCCCGCTCCTCCGCCTCAACCCACCACCACCATGGTGGAGCAACCCACTGCGGAGCAGACCACCGTTGCGGTGACGGCTTCTGACCAACCTTTTCGGGTCGGCGTCATGGAATCTCTCACCGGCCCGGGCGAAACCTACGGCACCGTTTCCGTCCAGGCCAAGCAGATGGCAGCTGACGAGGTCAACGCCGCCGGCGGTATCAACGGCCGTATGCTCGAACTCGTCGTGGAGGATTCGAAGTGCGCCGCCCAGGACGCCATCACCGCCTACAACAAACTGACCGACGTTGACGGCGTCAAAATAATCCTCGGCACCTCGTGCAGCGGCGCCATGCTCGGCGCGGCGCCCCTGGCCGAAGCCGACGGCGTGGTCCTCTTCTCCGGTCTGGCCACCAATCCGGATATCGCCAATGCCGGCGACTACATCTTCCGCACGGCCATGAGCGACCAGCAACGGGGCCTTGAAACCGGCAACGTCATGTGGGCCGACGGTGTACGCACGCTGGCAACGGTCACGGAGCTCACCGACTACGCCGAGGGCATTCGGCGGACCTCCGTCGAGCAGTTCCTGAAGCTGGGCGGCACAGTGGTGGCCGAGGAGCGTTACGCCTCGGACATCGCCGACTTCCGGACGTATCTGACCAAGCTGGTGAGCGCCAACCCCGATGGCGTTCACCTGGCCGCGCAGTCGGAATTCACCGGCGGTACGATCATCAAACAGTTGAGAGAGCTGGGTTACCAGGGTCCCATCTACACGGAGGACGTGGGGGCCGGAACCACGGCGCTGGAGATTGCCGGTGAGGCCGCCACGGGCGTCAAGGCCATCCTGGCCGACATTGACCCGTCCAACGAGAAGGGACAGCGGGTGCTGCAAAAATTCAGGGAGCGCTATGACTACCTGACCCTTTCCTGGTACGTGGGCTCGGCATACGACGACCTCTACATCACCGCGGAATGTCTGCGCCAGACCGACGACGACCAGGACGCCGATGCGTTCAGGGACTGCCTCTACGGAATAACCTGGAGCGGCGCAATCGGTGATGGCTACAGCTTCGACGAGAACGGCGAGGTCGTCGGCCTGGCCAACGTGGTGGTTGAGATATTGCCGGTGGCCGAGCGGACGGAGGAGAACAATGGCTACAGGGTCCTTGGACCCGCCCAAGCGCCGTAACCGGAATGTGCCAGAAACTCGAAAGAAGTACGGGTACACAGTGAGCTGGCCTGACCAGCGGGGGATAAATCCAGCGTGAGGACTTCAACCGGTCGTTTCCAAACCGGTCGCGCAGTTGGCCGCTATCGGTAATCCTCAGGGCGCAGGCCGTCACCGAGTAATTGGCCCACGCTCCCGAACCGCACCAATACCCCGGCGGCCGGCCCGCCGTCGTCAGCCGCCGGCCGTAAGGAAAATTCGCCAACCCCATGACCACTGCGGCCATTGACGAGGCAGTCCACCACTCCATCATCCTCGAGGGAGACGTCCCCAGCTAGCGGACTGATGCAGCCCAGCAGCGAGGCCAGTCACAAGCGGCGAACCGGCAAAACTAATCGACGCAAAGCAGATGTCAGATGCGACCACCGGCGGGCAACCGCGTGGCGAACCAACCTCTACTCATTCGCCGAAACGTTGGTCACGTCAGGAAAAAGTTCAACCCGATAAACGCCCGGATGCTCCAGCCAGTTGTTGACCGCGTAATAGACGGTTCCGGCACCGGCGGGAACTTCCCACACGTCGCACGCGCTGCGGGTCTCGCCCTCCGGCACGGCACCTACCTCCGACCAGTCCGTCACGCGGTCATCAGGTACCCGAAAACCAACGCCCCGGTCGGTGATCATGTTGTTGTCGCTACCCGGTGCGAAGTCCTTTTCCACACCGGCGGGCGCCGTCACCTTTCCGCACACTTCCACGTACTGACGGCCGGCCAAGGGCGGGAAATCGGACTCGCCTTGTGTGATTCCCCCTTTTGGCGTGATGCTGGTGAGGGTGAAGGTCCGCCCCGACACGTGGGTCGTGGTCTGTCCTACCGACAGGTATCCGTCCGGTAACGGCAGCCCGGTGACAGGGCAACGCGCGGCTTCCGGAATCCCGACCACGGCTTCAGTCCAAGCCCAGGACGAATGCAGGTACTCGCCGTGCGCGGCAACGGCGAAGTGGTACGCCGCGCCAACCTGGAGGCGGGTGAGCAGGGCGCTGTTGTCCGGGCTGTCGAGGCAGCCCCATCTGCCGGAGCCGTCCGCCGGTCTGCGGCAGACGCGGTAATGCGTTGCTCCCTTCGAGGCGTCCCAGTGCAGGATGATTTCACCCTCCGTGTTGGCGGGGTACGCGGTCAAATTCGCCGGTTTCGCCGGTCCGGGCGTCTGAGCGCCGGCGGAACCGGGCACAAAGGCCAACGCCAGTGCCAGCACGGCGACGACGCCCCAAATGACAAAACGGCTGGCATTTTCGGGGGGAAAAGCAGTAATCATCGAAGTTCCTCCAAAACGTTGAGAATCGGGCGGATGATAACGCTCCCCTATGTCAACTCAGCCGCCGTGAGCGGGTGAGACCGTCCAGAGGGCCATTGCCCAGCGTCTAACTCAAGAAAACGTACCCGGACAGGTGGAGGTTGCCCCGTCCGGGTACGCAGCAGGCCTCGCAGACCCTGAAACGCGGAAACCCGAGGTATTCCCACAACATCAGGGCCGGACCCACTGGGCAGTTTCAACCGGCACGGCAGTGCCGTCATGGCGAAGGAAGCCGACCGCCGCGTGGTAAACGTCTCCCGACTGGCCGTAGCTCAGCAGGCAGAAGACCTCGTAAGTCGACACGTCATGGGGCTCGCCACCCATGCACCCGGGCAGGAACACGTCCTCTCCGCCGATCACCAGCCAGACCTGCGCCCGCAGGCTCTCGAAGTCAGCCGTCGGACTTGCCGTCCAGCTGACCCTCAACTGAGAGCCTTCCGGCGTAATGGTCAAATCCGTGATGTGCGACGACGACGGAGCAACTGGCGAGGGAGCGGCTTCATCTTCGGCTGGCACTACCAGAACGTGCATGACCCTTTTCCGTCCGCCGTACTCTACGCCCACCGAAGCATCGGTGTTGTAGAGAAGATCGTCACTAGCCGTGACGGTGAACTTCTCTCCGGAGAGGGACAACCCCTCGGTCAGACATTGATCGTCCGACGAGCCGCCGTCGTTCGACTCCAGCGGGCCGGTCACCCGCAACTTCAGGCAGCCACCGTCAAAGGCCGCAGGAATGCCGTCCATCGTGTAACCAATCGCGGTGTATTCGCCTTCTTCCCCCGACTCCAGGCGGGAAGGCCCCGTCAGGCCAATGAAGCCGAGTTTCGACCTATCGACGATTACTGCGACCTGAGTCGGAACGGTCATCGCGCCGTAGGAGACGGCGATGTTGTGCCTGCCCACCGGCGCGTCGTCCGCAACTCGGATAGCGCAGCCGACATGGCCGCGATCATCGGGCTGCGGCGCACCGTAACTGTACGACTTCAGGTGGTTTGACCGGAGCCGGAACGTAGGCCAAGGGCCAGAAGGCCCGGCGGCGCAGATGGCCTGGGCAACGCTGCCGGTGCTGAAAACCGTGTTTCCGGCGGAGTCGTGGCCCGACGCACGCAGCACGAACCATTCGCCGGGCAACAGGCCCTCGGCCTCTTCCGCAGCTTCGGTATGACACGATGCCACTTCGCCGGAGCACCGCATCACGCGCACTGACAGCCGGTCGAGGGTTCCGGCCACTCCCGCCTGTCCGAGTAGGATTACGCCGTCACCCAAGAGTTCCGCCTCAATGTTGACCACGCTTCCAGCCGGCGGCAGGATCAGAGTTTCCTTGAACTGGTGCCCTCCGTCATTCCGCTTGGTCGAGGTTTGTGCCGTCGAGCCAGTCGCGCCCAGAGCACCGTTGTCCACGCGGAACTCCACCGTGCCAGGCAAAGTCTCTCCGTCAGCAGTGCGGAAGGTCGCCGTGAGCTGGCACGTTCCCGCGCCACGGGGGCAGTCCACCGTCAGGCTGGAGCGGCTGGCGTCCGCAGCTTCGAGGAACCCGACCCGGACCACGAAAGCCGGCCGGATGGGCACGTCATAAGATGGCCGTATTGCGTCGCGACCGACCAAGGGACAGCCCGCGTCCCCGTAGGCCGTCAAGCACCGGTAGACGAACAACCACACGTTGCCGTCGTCATCGGCCATGTCGGAACGCACCCACACCTGCTCCTCTCCGCCGGGCGCGAGATCAACTCGCGTCTCTCTCAACCCACTGCGCCCCAACTGTTCCCCATCCGTGTTGTCATCTGTCCCGAGCACGCCGTAAACCCGCACCAGGTCAAGACCAGGCTTGACGCCGCCCGTGGTGTACACCACGAACTTCTCTGCGCCTTCGGCACGGAAATCGACGGAGCCGTAGTGAAGGCCACGGAAGTGGCAACCACCTCCGCGGACCACCCGGTCGGGCCAGAAATCCCAGTGCGCTCCCAACTGAACGGAGCATTCGTCGACTGAAGGCTCCGCACGGCGTAGCCAAGGATGCGCGATGTCGCACTGCTGCCCACGACAGACCTCCTGAAGATCCGCAGGCGTCAAGCCAGACTCTTTGGTGTACTTGACGCGCACGGCGAAGTCAGGACCTTTGGGAAGGTCATAGCCGTTACGGACAGGCGTACCCAGTACGGGACAGCCACTGTCGCCGTACGACGAGTCGCAGCGGTAGGCAAGCAACCAGACGTGACCGTCCAACCGCGCCAAGTCAGGGCTTACGCTGACCGTAGCCGCACCGTCAGCAGGAATCGTCAACGTTTCCTGCCGCAAACCCAAACGGCCCAAGAAGGGGGAATCACTGACCACCGAGCCAGATATTGCCGGGAACCAGTGACGGTCAATGACCTCTTGAGCAACTTCATTGCCGGAGAAAGCTTCCCTCAGGTCATCTACATTGGCCCAATAACCCCATCGGACCCCCTGAGCCTCCTTCGCTAATATGGTGTCGTAAAGACGACGGACGCCAGCGCGAAAGTCGGCGACACCAAGGGTCTCCCTCAAATCCAGGAACAACTGCTGTCCCAGATAGTACGGGCAAAGCTCGTCAACTCTCGGCAGATCATCGGCAACAGGATCCAGTTCGCTGAGGTTATCATAATGAGGACACTCTTCCTCGCTGCGCTCCAACCGATCCATCGGAACGTCCAAGCTCGGCCTCGCCCCAAACACAGCAATGGCAGTGTCGGCCATTCCCTCGTCAATCCAGATCCGAGCACCGTACCAGTAGTAGTGCGCCACCTCATGAATAATGGTCCGAGCAGGATGCTCGAGATCAGGACGGACAGCAAAAACAACGCCTCCGTAGTTGAAACCATGAGAACTGCTCCCACGCGCGAACATCCCAGAGTCCAAGAACATCACCACATGGCTGATTGGGAATGGACGCCCCATCATTTCTTCCATGGACTCCACAGAAGCCTTCACCAAATCGGCAGCATTAGGAACCGCCCCGACGCTCTTCTGATCACGGGCAACCCAGACCACCAAGCTCGGAGTATCAGCAGTGGAGGATTCTTCCATCTCGACATCGTACTCTCCTTCATCGAGACGACCAGTGACCGCGGCGACTCCGCCGTCGGAGTACTGGGACGCACCGATCACCAATAAACGTTCATCGTCGTCAATGTCTCCATCGAAAACCGAATGTTCAACGATGTCATCAGCCACGCCCTTCTCCGCAGCCTTAACCAAGGCCATAACGGTAATATAGTCAGTGTCGTCAACATGATCCAAGAAGGACATCCCGGCGACCCGCTCAGCACCTTCATAACGACCAGCCAGCTGCCGCATCGCGTCGAGAATCCGATTCTCGACAGCAGTCAACCCATCCTGGACCCAATCCTTTCCGTCCAAGACTCCAGTCACAGCAGCCAAGTTGGCGCGAACACCGGAACCGTTTACGTCAACATCCTCAGGGAAAGGAATAGAAACGTCAAAACGCCCAACCGCTACACCGGGAGTCCCTGGCTCTTCCCTGCGGACATTCACTGTCTCCAGACCGGGCGAACGCCCGCCTGTGACGTACACCAACAAGCGTTCTTCGGAAGACGACGAAGGCGCACTGAACGTGACCGTGACGTCGTCCAAATCACGGCGGTCGCAGGCGCCACCAGCCACTACGCGGTCCGGCCAGTAAAGCTCACCACCGGAGTAAGACGCCGAAGCCGAGCAATCCTGGCCAGGCGGCCTCTCAAATCGCTCCAACTCGTAGATCTCTGAGCAACTGTCGCCCCGACAGATTGCCAACCCGGAAGGCGACAACAGCTCGTCGTCGTACTGAACCAAAACCTGGAACAGCGGACGGCGGTCCACCGCGTAGGTTACCGCGTCCGTTTCTGACGTCACCGCCGGACAACCGCCAGAACCCTCTGAACAATGGTACGCAAGGAGCAGAACCCGACCATCGTCGTCCGCCAAGTCCGGGCTCACCAGAACACGGCTGGTCTCACCAGCCCCCAACGTGAATTCCACCCGGCGCAGGCCGGCGCGGCCGGCAGGTTCGCCGGCGCGGTTGACTTGGACCCTTTCCAATCCAGGACCACGACCGCCGGTGGCATACACCACGAGGCGCTGACCGCCCACGCCGGTGGCGTTGTGGAACGCCACCTCCACGTCCTCGAGGCCATCGGGAGCGCACGCGCCGCCGGAAACCAAACGGTCAGGCCAGTAGATCAAGCCGCCGGAAGGCGCCGACGGATAGGAACTTGCGCCGCAAGTACCATCAGGAGCATCAGGAACCGCCTCACGCAACACGGGAACATCCTTGCCAACTTCGATGTCGCAGTCGGCGCCCTGACATACCGGAGCAAGCTCAGTGTGCCTCAGACCGGCGGCCGCCGTGAACTTGACCACGATCACGAAAGCGGAAGGAACCGCGATGTCATAGACGACGGGAACGCGGTCCCTGTTGACCGAAGGACATCTCGCGGAACGGGATGTTCCGCCGCAACTGTAGGCAACCAGCCAGACTTCGCCGCTCCGATTGGCCAGGTCGGCACTGACGTGAAGAGTCTCCGAACCGGATCCGGTCAAGACGAACTCTCGCTCACGCAGGCCCAGACGGCCAAATTCACGGTCGCCTGCATCAACGCCGGCGCGTCTCATGCGCACCTTGTCGAGACCCTCGGTGCGACCGCCGGTGGCGTAAACCACCAGACGGTCATCGCCGGCGCCACCGGCGTTGGATATTGTCACCGGAACGACGTTCAAGTCGTTACGATCACATGCCCCACCCTGCACTGTGACCTCGGGCCAATAGGAGCTGCCGCCATCGGGCGCAACCGAGACAAGCCCGCAAACATGGCCCGCAGGCTCCCTGACCGTGGGAGGATGCGAAACGGAACGCGACACCCCCTCGCCGTCCGGACCGGAGCGGAAGATCACCGTCACGCCGATGGAGTACGCAATGATGGATGTATTCCGGTCGAACCCGAAGGGGCCGACCTGGCGAGCTTCCAAACCGAAGAGGACGGGAGAAACCGGGCCCGTCCTGGCCGGCAGGTCCTCACAGACGCCCAGTGTAATGCCCCTCTCCGAGTACGTCGGGAGACAGGGCACCACGTAAAGGCGCACCACCCCGTCCAGACCAGCAAAGTCCCGCGGCACGGTCAGGCCCTTGCCACCGTTCATGGACTCCATCGAAGGCAGCCTGACGCCGGAAACCTCACTGACGCCAGCTCCGGAGTGCGGATACCACAGGCCAAGCCTGGTCAACCCCCGAACCCTGCCGTAGGGCACTGACTCATCCACATCCCAAGTTCCCAGTGGAACACGCCTCCAATCAGCAACGCCACCGACATCAACGGCGCCGGCGTACTCCGACGCCATGCCGGAGACATACACCGCGAAGTGCACCGGATGCGTGTCATGCCAGTCCTTCTGTGCATCGGACCAACTCTCATCAGACTCAGGGGTGTAGAAGCCGACGGTCACCTCGTCCTCGTCCGGATCGGCAATGCAATCCTCGTCGCTGGCGCCGCCGACCTCGCCGGTCAGCCACTTTCCGGTGCCCAAATCTGGAAATCCAACGTACCTGTCCTCGACGATGCGGTACGGCAGCAGGTTGACGTCGCAACCCGGCCGCCCCTGGCCGCCGGAATATCCCCGCTGCCAGTCGATGACAAATCCATAGAAGGCCATCGCCGCGTTGTAACGCGTAGAACCCCAATTGGTAGTTGCAGAGGCACCGTACGGCTTTCTCTGGTGTCCCATCCCGCACTTGATGGAACCGCCCTCGGTAATCGAACTAAGCAAGTCCATGCAGTGTTTGTACTCATCCCAGGTCACGGACTTAACCAGATCGTTCCTGCAACGAATGGTGCGGCTCCCTTCACCACTGAGCGTCACGCTACAGGAAAGCCCCAAGCCGCTGAGCGGGTCGTGCTGCGACCAAGCCTCCTGAACGCCCTTCGGAGTCGAATCGGAATCACCTTCATTCAGGGGAGGCAGGCCAGCAGCCGAACGCTCAGTACAGTCCCCAAACGCTCGCTGAGCGCGGTTGAATTCATCACCGCCGAACTTTCCCTCCAAGTAGTCGTCGTTGCACGGAACCAAAGCCACAAAGGTGTCGCCCCGGTAGTTGGCGGAGCTGCGCTCCAGATCCAAGGTGAACGCCCCGTTCACCAGATCGTCCTGGACCACCGTGCGGCTGCGAATTCCAGCCAGATGCTCTCCCTGTATCACGAAATCCTGGGGTTCAATACCGCTGCCTGCTCCCAGCAGCCAAAGGTCCACCGGTCCCCAGAAGACCACGTAACGCTCCGCAGCCTTGCGAACGCCCAGGTCAGCGTCATTCAGAAATATGCGCAGCTGCATCGTGTCGCCAGGCACCTGCACCGGCGCAGCAGTGCGCTCCACGGGTTCCAGATAAACCTCATCCTGGCTGCCACCACCAGCGGGGGGCTCCTCCCAACTGCATCCCAACCGGATCCCGGAACCGCCCACCAAGCGATCCTGGCAGCGATGCCACTGGCCGTAGGTGGACACCAAAGGACCGTCATGCAACCGACCAATCTTCACCGCTTGCGAGAAGTTGCCCACCTCATTGTTGGCGACGTCTTTCAGCTTGTTGTTGGAACCAGTGTCCGGCTTGGTGTAGCTCACCTCCACATCGGTATCGGTTGAGACCACCGGGCTGGCCAGGGTCAGAGTCACCGTCCTGCCGTTGATGACCGGCGACCCGCTCAGGCCGACGGTAATCTCCCCGGTCTCGGTCGTCTTCTTCACCACGAAGGCGCCGTTGTCCAAACCGCCCGCCGCCGCCAACTCTTCGTTGAAGGCGACGACAAGCGTATTTTCATTCACCGTCGCCGAGCTCACGGTCGGCGGCGTATAATCCGAGTCATTTGTCGCCTCAATGGGTTCCGTAAACGACGGAAGGGCGTGGCCCGCCCAGTCCTCAAGAACATCGCCCACATCAGGTTTGATGTAAGCCACCATCACAGTTTGGGCTGGCGCAACAGGGCGGACCAGATCCAGAATCACAACAGAGCCCGAAATGGTATAACCGCTCACATCACGCTTCACACCATCAACAGTCACTGCAAAAGCACTCTCGGCAGGCCTGGAATTGATCTTCATGGCCTCGTCGCACGTTATCGTCAGCTCATCGCCGACCACCGTCGCCGAGGCGCACGTGGGCGCGGCACCGTCGTCGTCATCGGCCTCGGTGGCTGTGACGCTGGCAATATCAGTGATGTTGTAACCGGGGTCCGAGCTCGTTGCCCGGTGGGTGAAGGTCGCTTCACCGTGCGAACTGTCCGTGTCGTCCTGCGCGGCCTTCACCCTCACGTTCTGCCACGTCTCCCAGTTGTCCGTGGTGAAGGTCAGCGTGTTCTGGTCGTCCGCGGTGTTTGGGTCTGTGTCCACGGTCAGGTCCGTGTCCCCGCCGCCCCCCTTGCTCACCGTGACCGTAACCGCACTGGCCGGGGGTGCATTCAGCCTCACCCTGTAGGTGCTCGAGGAACCCTCGGACACCGACAACGCGGTCGGCATCACGTCGACACCCTTGGGAGTAGCCTCGGCAACGTTGACGCGAAACCGCAGAACGCGACTGCTGCCATCAAACGTACTCCAATCGCCCGTACTCCCGTTGCGATACTTGTAGGAGTCCCCAATGGACCAACTCGCAAGCCCGCCGTCATCCTCACTGCCGTTGTCGACCGTCCTCACTATGGGCTCCTCGGAGCCTTGCGCGACGTTCGACTTGAAAACCAGCCAATACGTAGTGTCACCGGCCAAGAAAAGGTCGCCACGGGCAAAGGTGACCTCCCCGCTCTTGCTGACGCCGGACCAATGCAGGTCGCTGCCAATCCGAACACCCGGCTGTCCACCCGCAGCCACGTCATTAGAGTAGATGCCGACTCTGGCGTTGTGCGCGTTGGCGCCGAAGTCGACAACGACGCTGCTGATCACGAAACGGTCGGAAGCCACTCCGCCGGTGGTGAACGAGTTGGCCACTTCCACTCCACCGCCGACGCCGGGAAACAGCACTGGATCGGCGGTGGCAGTCTGCCCCAAGTTCGACATGTGCCCCAGCCTCCCCGCAATCCCGAAGGTACGACGCTGCGGCAACCTCCAGTTGTCCCAATGACGGCCGTCAACGACGGCGAAATGCCGAGGCATGGCGCCCCCTACGTAGTCGTCGTCAGGCGCCTGCACTATGCTCGTCACGTCAAGACGCATGCGGTAATAAGGCGGCCGCTCCACTACCCGCAGCCGGAGAGGAGCCAGGTCAATGCCACGCTGCAACCCGTCAATGACGCAGAGATAATTGTGGTCGCCAGCTTGGAAACGAGGCGGCTCCACCATCAACGTGAAGGCCACGTCGCCGTCACTATCCACCAGGTCGTCGCCAACCTGATTGGCAACGACCGACATGTCGCGGCAAGAAGGAGCCGAATCGGCCGACCATAGAACATAGGCAAACGCTCTGGTGTCCGGCGTAAGACCGCTCGCCGACAGTCTGACTGTACCTCCAGTCCACTGCCAATTGACGGAGAGCCGACTCGCTGGTGTCGATGCGGGCACAGTCTGCGCCGCAGCCGGTTCCGCCGGAACGCCCCAATGCCAGACCGCCGCCACCAACAACGCCAGCGCCAACGTCGGCCACATCCTGAAAACCTTGCTCGACATACCAATCGCTCCCGTGCTGTCCGAAGCGGCACGCCGCCCAGACCACGCCGTTGATTGTCGAAATCATAACGACGGGGGATCCATCCAATCGCCCGACTGCCCGGGAGCCCGGCGCCGAGACCCCGCTTCGTAATGCCGGCCCAAGCGGACCCCACAGCCGGACAGCGTCGAAATCGTCCACACATGGACCATATCCCGTTCAGCGAAACTCGCCAAAAACTCGCACGCCCGATTGTGGACGGGCTGAGAGCGTCTCCCTTCTGTGATGGGCGCGATTGCCACCACGACGTCGCACACCGCGACAGATACGGCCTATGACGCAGAGGTAGCAGCAGATGATGAAACTGGTTAGCAGTTGGAGCCACTACCTGGACTTCCAATGCAACGACTGCGGCGAGACCACACACGTGGACGCGGCGAGAAACTTTCCAACCACGGTGGCGTGTCGCTCCGGCAAGTGTCGAACTTCTCCACAACAGCGCGAGGGGGTCGCAAACGACCACCGTTTCGTCCCGATTGGAATCCCGGCAGGTCCCCGGCAATGCTGGCAACCATCACCCGCGTGACCACGGTCACAACCAGAACCCCTCCAGCGAGTAATGGCGTACATTACGGCGAAGCAGACCCCGATACCACACCGAGATCGAGAACGCCATCCGCGGTCTCAAGTACGGCGTAGGGCTCAACCATCTACCTTCGGGACACTTCCCCGCCAACGCCGCCGGGCTGTACAGGTCATGGCCCATAACCTGGCTCACTGGACAACGCGCATCGGTCTGGGCGAGCAGATGATCACCACCAAGACCCTCAGGAGAAGTTTCTTCTCCCTGGCCGGACGGCTCACCCGCAAGGCACGCCGCCTCACCCTTCATCTGCCCCAGGGCTGGCCCTGGCAAAATCAGTTCTGCTCCGCCTTGGCGAAGCTGCGCGCTGTACCGCTCCCCTCCTGACGCCGCCCTTGGCCTTTGACTTGTCCACGATGACACCCTACGCCTGGACCATCAGCGCCCTAGGCTGCGCCCCTGAGGGTCTCCGCCTGCGACCTGCGCTGAAAATCGCTCCCAACGCCTCTACCAACGGCCGTCAACATCCCCCTGGCGTGGGGCACACCCCCCGCATCGTCCATTTCATCGGCATCAGGTCCTCGCCAGCACATTCCCTGACCCTTCATCCCTCGTCTGACCGCCGCCGCCGCATCCCTTCGGTGGATTCGGGTTAAACCGCAATCGCCAAGAACTCATGCAGGACAGGATTTACCCCCTCGTATGTCTAATCAGAACCCGATAATCCTAGATATATCAGCCAGTTCACCGCCGTCTGTCTACTCCGCCGGGCTTCAGCCATCGAGAGCCCGTATCTCTCGGCCAATACGGCGGAAGCTTCGTCCTCATGGTCACCACCCAAAGTAATCACATCCGTCACAAACGGCGAGGAGAGAAGACACGCGGAGGCCCATACTCGAAGCTCTTCGATAGTCATGCTTTCCGGGATTCGCATGGCCTGTAAATCTCGAATCACTGCGCTCTGCTCATCGAATGATGCAATCTGGTCGGCACTGCCGCAGTAAGCAACCTCTAGATGGCGAGGATCCCTCGTAGCCGGCCTCCAGTCGTCAATGAAAAATGGCTGAGCAATTACGTGTTCGAAGCCACTTACCGCAGTCTTCAGGATCGATTCCCAGAGGAGAAACTCGTGGTCGCTTATTTCCCGCGCATTCTGGAGCACCCATCGTTCAAAGGAAGAGGCACCAAAATCAACCGCCGGAGTACACAAGATCTCCACATTCGAGAATCGGGCCCAGCCCATCGCGGCGGATGACAAGTTGGCGGAGCCAACGAGGACGATGTCATCGAAGCGGTAGTACTTGGCATGGAGCGACGAATGGAGCTTGAACGAACCACCATGGCTTATCACAGCATCACGACATTGGATGTCTGATACGCCTGATGCGAGATCGTGGGGGGTCCATTTGGTCACACAAGTGATCGACGCATCGGGGCTGACGACGCCCAATACTCTTTTGAGCACATCGACCTTGATGTAGGGAGCCACGATCAACACACGACCAGCGCCAGCGGCCGACTTCAGCAAAACATCCCCATGTGATTCGCACGGATTCACTCGCTGCGCTCCCTAAGGTGAGTGATCACCTTTTCAACGTGGCGCCCCCAATTGATGGCGATGTTCTGAATGCGGATCCGATCTTCCCGAATTTCGGTTTGGTCTTCCATGCGGGCCCAAGAGGAAAGCAAAAGACGAATCGCGACGCTGGCCTGGAAAGCGGGGTCGTCTGGATCCAAACTGGAATCCAAGTCTCCTTCGATGTGGCTGAGAAGGTCATAGATCGGATGGTCAGTGTTGAGATTGATATGCAGGACCGCCTGGTTAGAGCGCACATTGAACATGAGCGACCCATCGAGCTGGGAAGAATTGAACTGATATGAAAGGTCTTCCTCAACCAGATGCCTAGCCAACTTCTGAGCATCCTCGCGTGCCTGGCCTAGCTCAACAAATTGCTCGGTCAAACCCTCCTCCCTTTGCTCAGGAGGGATTTGATCCCGATCAATGTCGGTCTTGGTAGGGGGTTCTACCCCAGATGACACGGCCTCACGGTCTGCTTCAGTTGCCGTTTTCACAGCGGTATGCTCCGGAGTGCTGGGACCGGGACCAGGTCTGGGAGGCGGGGTCCGCTTCTGCGCAAACATCTGGCGAATCTGGCCCATCATCGCACGAGTCTGGTCGCGGATGTCCCCCACGATCTGGTAAATGAGATCGTCATCTATTCCGAGCTCGTCCAACACGACCTGATTCGGACGGTCATCACGAGCCAAAGTTTTGGCAGCCTGGGTGAAATTCGCTGCCATCTGTTTGTTGTGGTCGACCCCAAAAAGCTCATCAGAATCACGCCAAAAGAGAACCTCACAGCCCCACCATCGGTTTTGGGGGTTTTCAGCGCTACCACCTTCCCTAAGGAAGGCATCTTCGAGAACTATCTCCCTGTCCTCGCGCACGACCGAGACGCCAATGTTGTGACGCGCATGCCTACCGCGTTCGGTGTTACCGGGATTTTGCGAGAGGCCATCTGTTCGCAGAGCCTCCGGCCTCACGATGGAATACTTGACCTCAATCGTAACCTCCTTGCCACCCTCACCAGTCGAGGTGTAGTACCGCGGCTCGCCCCATGGTTGGAACATCGGTTGTTCATCCCATGGGGGCTCCGGGACGGATGTACGAGCCATCAAGTACAGTGGGTCGTTGGCAACAAAGGTCGTTACCTGCTCAAGAGCGTCAGGTGAGATTTTGAGAAAGGCGGCGGCCTTTATCTCGTGTATGCCGGCATCAATGTAGTGGCGGTGGATCCGCCCAACTTCACGGGATGTGTTGTCAATTATTCCGCGACTGGTTTTCCATTGGATTTTGTCCAATTTGCTCCATCTAACGAGAGTCCCGGAGCGCCCCTGGATTATCGTGTCGCTACCGGCGCGCCGCCAAACGTCAGGGAGGGGAGTCTCTTGGTCAGGAAGAGGGACAAGATGATCGCCTCGCTCAATGGCATCAGCGTCAATACTGGAGTGCCAGACCGAATTTGGCCCGTCCTGCCAAGTCCAAACATCGACCTTCTTGCACTGGGACATGGACGAAGTGGGTAGCCCCATACCGTATTTCCCAATCCCCCTGACAGAATCGTGGCGAGTTCCTCCCCCAAACTTGAGAGCTTCCAATAGAGTCTTCACGTCCATCCCCGGGCCGTTGTCAAGGACAGCAATCTCCGAGACACGGCGCCGTGTCCGCGCTTGCCCGGGAGTTGGCTCTTCCATGCAGAGCAGCTCAATGTGGGGAGCACCAGCCTCAACGGCATTGTCGATCAATTCGGCTATTGCATACGCCGAATTGTGATAGCGACTATCCCTCAAAGCGCGGATTGTGAAGCTGCTCGGGAACAGACTGCGATCTACGTCGCCGAGGACATCCGCATGTCCGACCATAATTCCTCCCAATTCGTGAAGGCATCGGCTACAGAGCCGAAACCAGGCAAATTCGTGTCTGCCACGGTGTAGACCTCAGCAGTTGCATTCCCGCCAGCTCGGGGCCCCCGCAAGGCCCTGCCTACCATCTGAGAGTAAAGCACTAGAGAGGTCGTAGGACGGGCTATTATGACGCAACGGGTCCGCGGAGCATCAAAACCCGCAGTGAGAACGCCAAAGTTGAGCATGACCATGTGCTCGGCATCATCACTTTTGAAAACTTCAATCGCAACTCTGCGGTCATCAGCAGGCGTCTCACCGGTAACGACGTAAGATCTGATCCCATCCGCTACCAAATGACTATGGCAGGTCACAGCGTTGCCGACGGAGGGACAAAACACAATCGTTCTTTGATGTCGTTGAACGGCATCTTTGGCGAGGCCGATTATCGTCGAAATACGTTGCTGGTCGCGACCCAATCTATCCAAATCACCGAGACTATAGTCTGCACCGGAGGGCGGATCAGAAATAGGAATCTGCGAAGAAAACGCTACAGGTATGAAATGCGGATTGGCGAGGTACCTATTCTGGATCAAATACGTAACGGGGCTGTCATAGCCCTGGGCGTCTATAGAAACCTTATGGCGATTGAACATCTCAGCGAGATCATAATCAGCACCGGAAAGATTCGCCGTCCGACCCGGCGTAGCAGTGAGACCGAGCAGCGGTGGCCTCACGCTGCACAGTTGTTCAATCAGAAATGAATAGGTCGGCGCAACCGCCTGGTGTGCCTCATCAAATATGACGCCAGAGGTGCGACCAGCCAGTTGAGGCAAGAGGGTAAGGTCTTGACTCGCGACGGAGCGCAACTTGGCCAACCCAGTAATGAGGAAACCAGCGTCCAGTCGGGCCGAATCCAAACGAGTCGCGCCCCAACACCTGTGTACGGCAATCTCCCTTTGACCAAGACTTGCCCAAGCAGCAGCCAACGTCTCAGCAGCTTGCTCGCACAATTCCTCGGTTGACGCCAGCCAGATGACAAGAGAGCGACCGGTGTCGCTGTCGTTCAAAATCCGACACGCAGCATGGGCAGCTATACGCGTTTTCCCAGCCCCAGTAGGCAAATGAGCGACCACGCGGCGCTCGGGCAAGGCCAAAGTTCCAAGGATGTCCCGGAGCACCTGGCGTTGATAGGCGTGCAGAGCAAATCTAGGAACGATTACGCTCGGGTTCTGCTCAGATACCACAAAGGCCCTCGCACTCTTCGTTGAAATGGTTGATGTTTTCCAGCCCTTCAGATTCCCGTGCTGCAATGACACTCGCAAGGGGCCGACGCGCTGAATGAAGATAGGGACGGCCGTTCAGAATCTGTCGAACGGGGTTGGACTTATTATGCCGCAACCAACGGTCGAATCTAACCGCCTCTTCAAAACTGCTAGGTTCAGAATGCTTCAGCTCAAGCCAGTGTTCGTCGGAACGATAGGGACATATCACACAGGCGGAGCGAGGCAGGTAGCGACCCGGGTACTCAGACGAAAACCAATCCAAGCAATCACTGCGCGACATGCCCAAGTCAACCAAGGGCCAGCGATGTTCGACCCAAGTCTCCCTGCTGGGCTTCATCCGCCCAACCTCATCGAGAGAGATTCCCAACCACATCTCGACGTGGGTATCGGCAGGAAATGGTCGGCCCGGACGCCCTCCAGCCAACTTCCTGATGCTCCGATAGATGGGTTTGATCTTGTAGTGATTTGTGCATTGGCGGCGCAGCATGCCTTTCTTGCCGTTCTCGTCTACCAAGAAGAACGGGACATCAATGAACTGATGCCCTGAAACAGTTCGCCCGAGTTTAATATTGGAGCGCAAATCACCTGCGGAAACCCTCACCAGCGGGTAGTTCAGTTGGGACTCAAGCCAGTCCAAGTGTGCGTAAACGTAATGCGGTTCCCATCCGGTGTCGGCAAACACAGCAACATCCGGCTGGGGATACCCCAACTCGAGCAGTTGCGGGTCGGACCTGCTCAACAGCAGAGCCAAAACCGAACTCTGTACACCTGCGCCCAAACTGAGGGAACGATAAACCACAGTCTCTGTATTCTCGGTCACTTTGCACCTTCACAGCCGGTAATTTCCATGCGATTTTAGCATTTGCTCTCCGACACATGCCGCCTCGCTCGTCCATCTGTGTCATCTTTTGGCGGCTTGAAATTTGCTGACATTATGCCACTCGCTTCGCGGTGTTGAGTTGATGAAGCACCAGCACCGCCACGATGCCAAGATAGACCTTCTGCTCCACCTCCAGCTTGGTTTGACCCTCTTCGGGGTCGGATACGTGATCTTGATGTCCAACTGGCTACGCGTTACGCCACTTCACGCCACCGGATACAACAGCCGCAACCGAGGTCGCGGCAGGCCGGCGGCGGCGAAATTTGTCCAGTTCGGCTTGCGCCCTGCGCTTGGGGCAGTCGTATCCTCATGTGCCTCATGCGGGGGTAGTCGTCGGCTTTGAGATGGGCGCGGGCCGTAGCCAAGTGGGCCAGCGTCGACATCGCCACGTTCAGCGACACCTTCCCGATGTTCAGGTGACGATGGGTATCCAGCAGCCAGCTGTACTTGGCGCTGCTGAAGTGCCGCTTGATCACCGGACGTTTCTTGTACTCGGCCTTCCACTTCGCCGAGCGGCAGGGCAGGAGGCACACTATCCACAGCCACCGGCCCTCGGGCTTCTCGTAGTGCTGGTCGTTGCAGACCTGCCTGTCCCGGACCAACGGCACCGGCGACCGCAGCCCACCGGCCGGTTCCGTCACCAGCCCCGCTCTCACCCCAAACGGCGCCGCAGGGCGCCGTTTTCGCATCGGTACAGAATTCCACCTCGAGGCCACGCAAACGCGCCCGAGGGCCGTTTCCGGCCGAAACTAGACCGACCCACACGCTATTGACCAAGCAGCGACGGCCATCAACCCGAAGCGCCGCACGCGTCAGCGCCACGCGAACTGCCTCATCATGGCGGCGACGCCGGCCGCCACCGGCGGACTGAGTGACCAGCGCTCACGGGCCCCCAACCTCGTGTTGTCTGACACTTCGACAATGACGTTCGCGATGTCTACTCCGCAGACAGTCCCTCGCGGTCGGTTTGCTCATCCAAACGGTCGTCGGAGAACAACTCGTCCAGAAACGGTTGTATTGTCCCCCTGAACCCAAGGAAGTTGTCGAACATCCAATCCCGGCTCTCCTCATCATACGCGTCCCCAGCGCCGAACAGGTCTCGGCTTATGGAAACCCAATGATCCCGACCTCCCTGATCCCATTCCACCTCGGCATCGGCATCCAGTTCTGCCAGCGCAGCGTTTATCTCGTCTCGCCTGTCCTCCGGGCTTGGGTAAGCCCTCGCCGTTTCCAAGCCGAGGAAACCACAGAAAATCCACATCCTGCCCCGATCCACGCCCAGGGCGTACAGGACATTTGCCTGGCCAGTCGGAAACGACCGCCAACGGCCTCGGTATCCGCCTCGACCTACTGTTGGGACGCCAGACGCCCTCAACCGGGCCACCAGTGGCCGGTAGAAATCGCCCAGGCTGGTGGCAAGGGTCCTGGTCACCAAGCTTGGCCTGGTCAGTACCGGTTGCGGTCCTTCCCGCACGACCAAGAACAGGCCAACGACATCGCCAATTCGCCAAGCACTGGCTTCCACCAAGTAAACCGCCAAGCCGGCGCCGGCTCGCCGATTGAACCACTTCACCAGCTTTTCGTGCCGCCGGCTGAACTCGCTGGCCACCCAAACCAACACACTGGCGTCCGCCGCTTCCGCGTACCCCAGCAATCTGGTGAAATGCTCTTCGTCACCCATCCCAAACTGGTTTTCGATCACCGCTTTCTCGTCGCCAGCATCCGACCTCACGTACGCCACGATGTCGGCCCTACCCGCCCCGCGAAGCGACACCTCTTTGGAGGGACTGTGCAGTTCGATTCCGAGGGCCCCGCTCAGCAGGTCCAAATTCTCCAGCAGCCATGGCGTGAAATTCCGTTCCTCATGAGGCCACACCGACCGGAGGTCCACCCACTCCATTCGTCCAATAACTACATCTGCCATGACGCCCGCCTCCAAAAGAAATTCTCGTAAGGGACCCGCACCGTCAACGGCAATGTACCAATCGGCCGGCGAGAAGGCAATCTGACCTCCGACCGGACTGAGAGAAAGGCAAACCGGACGGCCTATCGAGCAGCGGGCCAAGGCATGCGACGGCATGAGGCCCCTCGACGCCACAGCTGGTTTATTCCGCAAGGTCAACGAACACACCCAAATCAGCCGAATGCCGACAAGGAGAAATTCATTGAGCACAGCCACGATAAAGAAAAAGGACGCGTGAAAGACAGTGAGGAGCGGGCACACGGGTTTCTTCGCCTGTGCTCCTTATCAGCGCGCACTCGCGCGCAACTACCTGCCGGCATTATCCAGAGCTTCGACCCTCAACCGCAGTACGCCGTAGAGCACGAGTGGCTCGTTTCCGTGGGCTTGTATCAGTCTCCCAAAGAACTCGTCCCAACTAAACATCGCCACTCTCCGTGGTCCGATCTCATCCTCGCTCAAGGCTAGGTCCATCTGAATCATCTTACTACTGAGGACACTAGCGATTTGGAAGTTCGGGATGCCAGTGCGCCGGAGCCAATTGGATGACGACAGGTTTATGAAATCTTTATCCGGAACTACGCGTTCCTTCCCGACGCCTGCTCGCTCGGCGAGGAATTGCATGAATTCCGGCATATCGTCGGATAGAGAGCGGTCACAAACTATTCTGTCCAATGCTTGCACGTTCTGTACCAAGAACATCATCTCGCGCCTGCTAGACCTGACCGTCAACTTCTCAAGCCTCGCCCGCAGAACGCCTACGAAATCCCGCACCCGGATTTTGGAAAGAAATTCCAGGACCGCGTCACCGACCTCGTTAGTCTTCATCTTCGTCCCTGACAAGTCGTCAGGCCCTAGCTGTGCCTCCTTTGAGAACATGTCGTGAACAAACGGACCAGAAACAACACAATATCGGTAATGAGATAACGTGTTGAATACCCGAGCAAGCGAGACGTCACCGACTCTGTCCCCTCTGCGGTCATACACTGGGATTGGGAGGTTCCCGATCCCACTAAAATCCTCCAAAAGCGTCCGGACGTGTATGCCGGTGAGCAACAGAGCATCCTTCAGTACCGCTTCCTGCATGTGGAGGAAGGCGTCCGTGTCGTCCCCCGGCAACAACTCATAGGACCTTGAGTTGCCTCCGAGGTCAAGGGTCCTTCCGGAGGGTCGCCTTCTCGATTCGGCTTCGTGGTTTTCCCTAAGCAAGCGCTGCGCGCGGAAGATCGGTCTGGCAGTTTCATCTATGGTATGGGGTATGCTCCCGTATACGACCTTCCTGCCCTCAACAAATCTGGACGAAGAATATACCGCTCTTAGGTCCGGTGGGACAAAACCTGATGCCGCAGGACGTTTCTCGGTGGTGCTGATGGCAGTAGAAACTAGCCCGCCATAACGTGAGTAGGTTGTAATGAACATTTCAGGGCACTCGTCCAAAACACACTTCTCTCTTTCGTCCTGTCGTATGCAACCAAGAGAACACACGCCGTTTTGGCTGAGGAAAAGTCACGCGACGAAAAATATCGGACAAGAAAACTTGCCCGGCCAGGCTGCCCGAAGCCAGCCCAATGCCACGCCCAGCACTACGACCCCTGTGTAGGTCGACCATAATACCACGTGACTCGGAGACCCTTGCCGCAGACGCTGGTGTTGCCCAAACTCCAATCCACCGAAAAGATGAGCGTGCCGCCGCGATGCAGGGATGAGAAAATGCTCCCGGTTTCGGGGATAATGGTCTTTGAACAGGACGGCCCCAATGGCTAATCAACAGCACATCGAATGGCTACTCGAAGGCGCCGTCGCCTGGAACTGGAGACGCGAGGACCAAGACTTTGAGCCGGACTTCTCGGCGGCGAACATCCCCAACGCTTTCCTCGAAACTGAAGACGGCAGCCATGCACAACGGGACAACAAGCCCATCAGGCTCGTTGGTGTGAACCTCAAGCGGGCACACCTGTCGAACGCCATTCTCGGAGACGCTGTCCTCATCAACGCCGACCTCCAGCGCAGCAGATGTTTCGGCGCATACCTCTACGGTGCTAACCTTTCCGGCAGCCGCCTAGAAAACGCGGACCTGACCGCAGCGGATCTGGCCTACGCGAACCTCGCCGGCGCGAAGCTCGAGGCAGCAAGCCTCAGCCGGGCAGACCTAACCGGCGTTGACTTCACCAACATAGACTTGGGTCGAACCAACCTTGACGGCGCCAATCTTACCGGCGTCCAGCCCGTGGAGTTGCTCTTCAAGCCGTCGCAGGACGACGCAGAGCACGGCGGAAACCAAGCGGACTACCGACAGATAATCACCATCGACCCACACCGGCGCTTCGGCAAACCGTGCATCAGGGGAACACGCATCACCGTCGGCGACATCTTCGAATACCTGGCATCCGGCATGACGCAGCAGGAGATACTGAGCGATTTCCCAGAACTCACCACAGAGGTTTTCCTGGCCTGCTTCGCCTTCGCCGCTGCCCGCGAACGGCGCTTAGTTCTGACATCACCGGGCAACCCATGAGGCTGCTCTTCAACAACAGTCTTTCCCACAGACTCGTCTTTATTCTCGCCGACGCCTACGCATATTCGCTTCTCGTCAATGGCCGAGCCCAAGACCGAGGGCTGGCGAGCTGCCTTCGAGCTCTACTACCGCACCTTCGCGGAATGGGGGCTCCCCGTGCTAGACAACTGGACGCAGTGAACGGTGAACAAAGCTCCGAAGCCGCGACCCCTCGACAACGGTGACCTCGGCCGTTAATCTACCGTGCCCCCGGGCTACCACGTCTTGGAGACTCCCACCGGAGCAACGGACCGGAAGGGCGATGACGCCGCCTAGCACGTCCCCCAACCGACGCCTCCCACAGGATTGCGGGTGCGAAGATCAAGACCAAAGCAATACAACTGGTGACCAGACCCACGCTGGACGCACCAGTGAACAGACCAACCAGAATGCTGTCCCATCGTCCACGGGATCCATGCTCGCCGAAACTGCGACGCCGATTGGTATCACGAAAACGATCCCCACAGCGGCACGCTGCGCAATGTACAACACGGCAAATTTTCGCCTACCCACTTCCCGGAAGGGTTACGCACCCACCGCATAACATTGCAGGTAAAGGAAAGCAGCCACACCACCCAGCACTCCCGCTCCGGCGTTAACCAGGACATCCTGAAGACAGGATCCCCGGCCAGCAGCACCCTGGAGCGCCTCCGTCAAATAGCCAAAACCCACAACCAGCGCACAACCCAGAACAACCGACAGTAAACCAGGAACACCCGGTACCAACGCCAAAAGACGGCATACGACGAATGATAAGAACAGAAAGGTCAGGACATGCACCACTTTGGCTCGCCACCACGACCGGCTTGATGGCAGAAACCAGCCAACTAAACAACGCGGACGCTCAGCCTTACCCCTGAGTACTCCCGTAAGCGCCAGCCTGTATGCCCGCATCACTTGGTTGCCGTCAACTAAAAACAGCAGGACCATCCACCCCGCCATGGCAACCGCCGCCAAGGCGTAAATCAGGACACTCTCAAGAACCTCTATCACCTCTCAGCCTCCTGGATGCAAACCCGCTCAATTCGCCCCCAATTCGTACAAACTAGACTCGAAGAAGATTCGGGACCCGAACATACGTGTAAAGCCAAAGGAGTCACCCGCAGCCCCTGACACTGCACCTCGCCGCATAATTATATTTAAAGATCCGCAATATGTCACACTGCCCCTCCATCACAGTCGGCCCGCAGAGAGACCACCGCCAATTTGATGGTAGCAAACCGTAGCACGACCGCACGGACAGCGAACAATTTGACGTCCGTCGACGACGGCTACCTAACTTGGAGGAGCCGTGACGTGCCGCAACAACGCGAACACCCCTACATCTGGGCCACCTGGTTACCCCGCCTACTCACCGGCGAGAACTCCTGCGAGTGGGCCATCTGGTTCAAAGCCCATCACCAGAACTGGGCCAAGCCACTATCCGACTTCAACCAGGCCGAGTGGCTCGTCCGCCACACCAAGCTGCTGAAGCAGCAACGCCGAGAGTGGTAAGACCACAGCCATCACGTCCATCGAGCCTTAGCACGGCTTCCGGCTGCGGGCCAAATACGCCACGCTGGCCGGCCGTCCCGACCTCTCACCGGTTCCCAAGATGCGACATTAGGAAGGCGAATTACGTTCGAACCGGCCGGCTTCTCGCGCCGCTTTCAGCGCCCCGTCAGCTAATTGGCGCGCTTCGGCCCATTTGGCCGCGGCACCATCGTCATGTCCATCACTGCCACCGTCCAGCCGCAGGTTGGCGCCGCGCCTGCACGATTTCCAAATCTTCTGCGCCAACCATCGCAGCCACACAACAATATAAGCAGCGCCAAACAAAAGCATCAGCAACACCAGTACTATGAGCCAAACACCCACTGACTCAATGCTTTTTCCTGCGACCCATGTTCCGATGGCGTTATGCGCCACTAGGCCGGCGCCCCAGAGCAATATCGCAGCGGCGGCTACTGCGATGACCACTTTGAACCACTCAGTTTCCTCTTTAGGCCACTCAGTGGGGAATTCTTTCAACAACACCAAACCACTGCCGCACCCGACAATCATGGGAATGCGCAGCATTGCCGCGTCCGAAGTCAGATTTCGATCTATGAAGATTGCCGCTGCCACTAACGACAATGCCACGTTCCATCGCCATCCAATTTGGCAGTAATACTCCCAGAATGAGCTCATGTACGTTGCCTCCACCGGTCGCCTTTGGTCATCCGAACCTACGAATATCATCCCCCAGACAACAACTGCCGGTCCCCATTTGACCCATCTCCCATACAATGTCGTCTCCATCTACGATCTGGGCTCTGACTCGTGGCTATGCTCGCCAAACTCAGGCTTACTCTCTTCGGTTCGGACGGTAGCACATCCCCCGATGTTCGGGGTGTCAAGTGTAGCAGTGGCGTGAGCATTCAGGTGAGGCAAACCCAGTTGTGCTTGTCATTCCGACCGGTCTGCTGTTCACGTGCGTTACGTTGGCACGTCGGGTTCACGTACAACAACGACGGCAATTCGACCTTCCGCACCGACGGTACCAGTAAGCTCCAAGAAACCATCCTCAGCATCATGGGACACGACACCGCCAGCAAGATGCTGCCTGTCCTGCTCTAAACCGACGATGTCAACGTCTCCGGCCACATCGGCAACACCGACCTGCACCAGTCGAATCGCAACGACATCTCGGTGACCGTCAACGGCCGTTGGATCCAGAACAGCAACCTCGCCTACGCCATCGAGCAGGGCTACTCGAACTCCCTGCCCATGGGCCGAAGGCCCATCGCCGTCATCCATCTGCTGGTACCCGCCGAGACCGTCGACGTGAACGCCCACCCGACCAAGCAGGAGGTCAGGTTCCGTCACGAGTCGAAGATCTTCGCCGCCATCCAACGCGCCGTCCTAGAAACCCTCTCCGCCCACGGCGCCATCCACGAGCCCGCCAGCCGGCCCTTCAGAGATAGCAGCCAACGCAGCTACCGCGGTCCAACGCTGGACCACGCCAGGCTTGGCCAAGTACCAGATGTACGCAGTCCGGCGGATGTCGAAACCGGACGGCCAAGCCACACGCCGGAGAGGAACAGTCCCAGCGCACCGGAGAGACGTCCAGATGGCGCAAGGCGCAGTACGCAACCAATCGAAGACCCGCTGGTCACCACTGACCTGCAGGCAGGGCAAAACCTCCGACGCACCATTCCCGAGCTTGGCCTCATCGGCCAGGCACAGCTGACCTTCATCCTGGCCGACGGACCCGACGGCCTGTACGTCCTAGACCAGCACGCCGCCCATGAACGGGTTATCTTCGACCAAGTATTTGACCGGCGCACCAGCCAGGCAGCGGATGCGCAGAACCTCATGCTCCCCGAGCGCGCCACCCTCGACGAGTTCCAGCACGAAACCCTCATGCAGCATCTCGCACTCATCAAACAGCAGGGCTTCCAGCTGCAACCCCTCAACGACCTGTGCTGGCAGATCAACGCGCTGCCGTCGTCACTGACGGCGCCGCACTGCCCGAGGCCGGAACACGTCCTCCAGCGTCTGCTGGACGAATTCGCCGCGGAGCAGGTCATCAGCTCACCGGAGCAGGCCGTCGCCGCCACCATAGCCTGCCACTCGGCAGTGCGTGCCGGCGACGCGCTGGGCCCAGATGAGATGCAGGCCATCATCAAGCAGTTGGCCGAGACGGCGGAGCCACACCACTGCCCCCATGGCCGACCTACCGTCGTGCAGATCTCGACGTTACGACTGGAGCAGGAGTTCCGACGCCGCTGAACGCGCAGGAACCGGCCGTGACCAACTGCGAACGGCGGGTGTCCACTCTGGAGCTCCGATGCCCAAATTTCCGCGCCACAGCGGCCCCGGGGAGGCTCCAGCGCCGCAGGTACACGAATTTCACGACCAGAGCCGGTCGAAAGCCTCTCCGTCGCCCCAGCGCGGATTTCTACATAACCGTCGCCGACCGACGGCAACTCCCGAAAGCCCGAACCTCCGGCAACGACCCGCCCCGACGGGCACCACGAAGTAGCCAGAAAGTAGTTGCTCAAACCCACCGCAGCCGCTCCCGACCACCTCGGTCGGCGGCTTCTCATGTCCCACCAAGAAGCGCCACTCCCAGCCAAGAGAAGAACGTCATGTAACCACCTGCGGCCACCGTGACGACGCCGAGCCCTGGCGTCGGCAAGTTCACCACTCAGAACCTGGTCGCCATCTTCCGCGCCATCCCCGAAAGCAACGGCACCTACGTTGACGTCGCACGCGTCGCCGAAGACCACGGCGGCGACTTCCGACCTCACACCATCGCCATCTGGGTCCAGGCCGGCAACGCCGACATCCGCAAAGGCAACAACCACACCGCCTACGCCCGCTTCGCCCAGATCTACGCCGACCTGCTCGAGGAGCACTGCAGCGCGGAAACCAACCACAGCCGCGAGCTGGACCGGGCCCTCGAGACCATCGCTCGCACCTACCAGTGCAGCAACGAAAAGATGCTCTTCGCAGACGGCACCCTCGCCGACCAGTGCCAAGTCTGCCACGCGCTCGACGCCACGCCCCGCCGCGGACGGCGCCGGATGGCTCCCAGCCCAGTCAGCTGACCAGGAGAATTTTCGACACTCGCAACCAACGAACTTCCTGAAAACCGCCCCCGCGCCATTGCCCGTCCAACTACGGCTCGCTACCATGCAAGGACAACAGGAGAAGCCGACGATGACCTCTCAGCAGTATCAACAAGCCAGCGAGCGTTTCCTGGCGCAGGCCAGACACGAACTGGCCGACGGCGAGCTGGCACAGGCGTCCGAGAAGGGTTGGGGAGCCGCCGCCCAGATGCTCAAGGCCATCGCCGAACAACGCGGCTGGGAACACCACCGTCACCGACACTACCACCGAGCGGCCAGCCGAATCCGCGCCGAAACCGGCGACGGCGAGATACGCCGGCTCTTCGACTCTGCCAGCGCCCTGCACGAAAACTTCTATGAGAACGACATGGCGACCGACGAAGTGGCCGAAAGACTTGACGACGTAGAGACCCTGATGGACAAACTCCTGCTCTTACTGGACCAAACGTAGTCTCGGCTGTTCCGACTCTTCGAGCAGCGAAATCGCCTCACCATCGAACCAAGGGGAACCCAACATGCCAGCAGCAGTCGAAAAGCCCCGCATCCAATGCCGCCACCGCGACGGCCAGGACCGGCAGTGCCCGCTGGACGCCCTCGAAAACTAGGAATACTGCAAGTTTCACCTGCCGACCTGCTACCCGTAGTTGAACCGTGCCGGTATGGGAATTGGCGACAAAATGCACAAGGTCCCAACCAAAGCCCAGTGACGCACTCCGAACGCCGCAACACGGTTTTTGACATTGAGGTTGCGTAAACTCTTCCTCCCGCAGCCCAATGACGCCCTCCGACATGACGGGGAGTTGATTGCTCCACCGTCAGCACATCGGCCGACCACCAATCAACTTCCGTAGCCCAGCGCGGGACGCGACGTCGCTACCGAATTCCCCGACGTTCAGCGGAGCAATACCTTCATCCACATGGTGGGACCGCCTGCGGAGAATAATCCCGCGCGGGTCACAGGACTGGTGGCGATGTCCGCATGCTATGGCCTGTTCCTTCTGGGCATTGCAACGACTGCAGCGGTCACGACGCACGCGGGTGCAACACAGATACGTACGCCGGACCAACCAAAACCCAGGCGCCGGTCGGCGCGCGCCGGGTGCCGCCTCCAAGCGCCTTTCGGTTTTGGAACGGCCCCACGCGCAAGACAACGCGTTTACACGCCACCGACGGCTGCGGTAATCTGCCCCAGCCTCTGAACGTCATGTACACCGCGCCGAGCCAGTGTCTGGCAAACTTTCGCCGTATTCGCCCCGTTCTGGGCGCAGTGTGCGCGAGCCTGGCCGTCGCAGCCCTGGCCTGCTCCTTCGATTTCGGCATCACCCGGGTCGGAACTGGCGCCGACGGCTCCCTCCTGGTCGAGGCGGATACCGGCGGGTTGGAGCGCTTTCAAAGCTCCGACGGCGGGCTCAACTGGCAGCCGGTTGCGGAGACAAGCCCGAACCGGAGAGGTCGCGTAACCTGGGGAGGTTCGGCAGTGACCACGCCCCGCGGACGTTACACCATCGACGGCGCCGTAATCACTCGCTCACATCGCAGCGGCGCCGAAACTGCTTACTCCGCCGCGTACCTGCGGGACGACGCCAACCGGATATTGCAGGATCGGGCAACGTTCGTCGTGGTGACTACCGCTCCTCAAAGCATCGCCTACGACGACCGCAGCGGCAACGTCATCATCGCCATGGGCTCGCAGGGAGTGGTGGTAGGCAGCACCCATGGCGGCTGGCAGCGCGTCGCCGTGCAAAAATACGCGCCCACGGACTTCTCAGTTTCCGCCCGTAGGGGATTGTTGCGGTCCTTTCCGGCTTTCTGGACGATGCTTTTGCTGTTGCTGGCGTCCTTCTCTATCTTCGCGTTAATCCTGGCACAATGCCGCTGGCCGGAGAGCGCTACGGTAATAGCGGTGACCGCCGCCGCAGCTGGCGCAATCCGTTTTCTCTATCAACCGGCGCTGCTCATTGATCACGTGAACGTCGAGCTTCTGCTGGCGGCCACTGTGATCGTGGCGACCGCAGGTCCGGTCGCCGGGTTCCTCTTGATGCGTTGGCCGCCCCACGCCGGCAAGCGGCGCATCCTGGCGCTGTCGGCGACCGCTTTGCCGTTGGCCTGGGCTGCCCTGGCCTTTCCGGGGCTGGCGCCGTGGGCTGATGGGTTTGGGCCAATCCTGTGCGGCTTCCTCACCGCGGCGGCGCTGGCGCTGGCGATATTGGCCGCCAAACCGTATTGGGAAGGGAGGGCGCAATTGCCGGCCTTCCTCATCGTCTGGGCGACGACCGCCGTGGGGGCCTTGGTCCCCACTCTGCTGTGGCTCCAATACGCAATCTCCGGCGACCAGGCCAGTGGAATCTCGGTGGCCATAGCCGCCACCACCGCTCTCGCCCTGTTCCTCTACCTGAAACGGCGTCAGCGCAGCAGTCTTGCCGCCCCGGCCTGGACTCGAAGCCCGGCCCGGATAGAACCGGACTGAGCCGTTCATCACGCACCTGACATTGTGCGGCCGTTCCCAATCCTCGAGCTTTTCTTGCCCCGTGGCATAGCTTGCCATGGGCGTGCGAAGCCTGGGCGGTGATCTATCATGGCGCTAAGCATGTCCGCAAAGTCAATTGACAACATTTGACGACCTGCCTACACTGCCCCGCAACCTCCCTAAACCTCATTTTCAGGTTTAGGGAGGTTCAATCCGGTCGGAACTGGGGCATGGTCTATAATTAAAAACACCGAGAATTGGGGCGGAGCCACTCCCGGTGTTACCCACTATGGTCCTTTCTCCGTTCTCGAAATTCTACAGTAGCTTTGCGACGCTTACCAGACATAATCGCTATGGAGCAACTGATGACCACCGTCCAAATTGCCTTCACCGTCGCTGCCGAACCTGTCTCACAGACGACAGTCAGCGATTATAAAGCCGCCCACCCCACCGTCGGCGGCCTCCGAGGGATGGCAGCTCGCGCAGGAGAAGCAGACAAACAACTCGACAACCTGCGTGCGCCCTACGGTATTTGCTCCGGCTCGGTCCACGACATCATGTACTGTTGATGTCCAGCGGCCACGAAGGATCGTCCGGTAGTTCTTCGAAGGCGATCCACCGAGGTGCGCTGGCCTCCAACGTGTTCTCGCTCCAGCTGGGGGGCGGGTTCCAACGTATCCGCGCCCGGGCAAGCTTGTCAACTCGGCCCCGCAGGGCAGCGTCCACCACATACCGCAAACCTTCCACACCGAGATCAGCGCAGCCCGCTTTTCGGCATCTGGAAACAAATCCATGTATTACCACAGGTTGTCGCCATCCGCCGAACTGGTGCTCACGCACCATCCGATTCGTCGAGCCTCTAAATCCGATGCCAAAGCACCTGCCCATCCTCGAAAATCCTGAAATCGCAATGAGTCGTATAAGAGGTGCAAAATGACTACCGCTAATCAAGCCCTCGCAGACACCCACCGCATCATTGACCAGTGGTTCGACGAAGCGTCTGCCCCCAACGATCATTTGGAACCAATCGATAACGCGGTGCGACACCACTCCCCTAAGGACTGGAACGACACCATAACGCGAGCAAAGCGTCATCTGCCCCAGATGATGGCCCTAAACGTCACTGATCGCCGCTCATACTTGACCACTCATGGCTGTTCCCAACAAGAGGCATCCAAGGCTTTCAACTTCCAGTACCAGTGGATGAACCGTGAGTCGTGCGACCAGGTCGTCCTCCTAGCTCGCGACTGTGTTTCTCGTAACCAAAACATGGGAATACTTTTGGAACGACTTACTGATCATATCAACACCGACCGACTCGTAGAGCTTCTGCGAGACTTTGAATCCACTCGGCATCATCTGATCATTTCGATGAGCGCCTGCCGCGTCACCGACATCGCAATCAACGCATACAAGGAAGCCATGGCAACTGGGCTTAACCCTCGTCAAACACCTCCACCCCCAACGCCGGAAGATAACAATGCCAGTCAGATACTTCACGAGGCAACGCAAACCATGGACCAACAACTGGAAGAACTTTCAGTCATCGCGAATGGCTGGAACGGCCCTAACAGCCGAGGTCCACGCCTCGAAGACGTCAGCTGGCTCAGGAGTTCCCTAAGCAAATATTGGTCGTCCGACATGCCCATACCTTTCATATTTCCCATGGAATCGGGAGACTTCAACATCGAATGGTATGTTGGCCACACGCACCATGGTTTGGAAATCGATTTCACAGACCGAACCGGCCTGTGGGAATGGTGGGACAGCCAGACCGACAAAGAGCACGAGGAAACCCTCGACCTAACGCAACCGAGTGCTTGGCAAAAGCTCCGGGTATCATCTCATGGCCGCAGGCTTGCCCGCTAAACCACCGCCAGTACGGGGTTGGCAGTCACTGTAGATGCCATTGGACCCCAAGGAGCATCTTGTGACCACCAGTGCCAACCCCGCCGACGGCATATTATTTCTCAGAAACATCCACCCGAAGCATTTCAGATCACAAACCCTCCAGCACCGAGATTTCAAAGGGAAAAAGGACGACGAACGCCTTACTCCAGATGGCAACGTAGATGAAGACTATCTCGCCACCTCAGTCGATATCAGTACACCGTTTTACAACGCTCAGCAGAGCTATGAACGGTACCGCCGTAGCGGTCTGAGCTCAACCGGCGTTGTTGGCCTTACGATGCGTGAGATTACGTCATTGGGTCTCACCTTGGAACACAAGCCAACGAAGGTCAATCCCCACCACTGGCACATCGTATTTCCCAAGTGCAAAAATGGCAGGTCCACCAGCGGCAAGTTGTTGGAGTTCGCCAGCCAGCGGGGCTGGTTATACGCTCCGTATGGGACGGAGGCAATCACCTCACCCGCCAAACCGGCGCCCTGAAAACTTCTGCCCCATCCCGTCTCGCAACCCAATCCGCTCCCTCCTTTCGCCTGTTGTCACACGACCTACCTGAAAGGGCTAGAAGACCGATATAAGATTCGTCACGGTGTCGAGCACTCTGCCACGGCACCACCCAGCAGCTCCACAGCATGTCTGCCGAGATCACGTGCCAGCGGGACGATTACTACTAGGCGCTTCAGGTCACGCAGTCGGGCTCAATGGATGCGTGATCCTGGACAATCTGGTTCCTAGACTACCTGATCGGTGCCGTGAGTTATGGCCAGCAGACAGCGAACGCTGCCATGAGCTACACCAGTTTGCAGGCGTTCGCCCAAAGTCACAGCCTCAACGAACGGCAGGTCAAGTTCATCGACCGCCTGATCGACAGCTGGACGGGCAACATCACGACTCCTCGCTACCGGCGTATGACGCGGTGCGGGCAGGAAGTCGCCGAACAAGACGTGGCCCGTTTGGTAGAACTCAGTATCCTGGCTAAGGACGAGACCAGCGGTCGGGCCTTTTCCTACCGTGTCCAACAGCTCCCGTGAACCGTAACAGCCAGCCTCCACGAATCCGGGGCGTCGGTGCTGTACTCCACAGCCATCCGCCACCCCTAAGCTGACAGCTTCGCCGATCAACAGCCACGCAGGCCGCCACTGACGACAGCGATAAGGCCACTGCTGGCAATCCGAGCCAAGCCAGCATCCGATGGGTTCTCACAGCGAACTGGGAATCCGATAGGACGACCGCCACGTTCAAAATTCTTTCAGCCTTGAGGCCAACGTAACTGCAGCCCGCCAACGAAGTTCTGCACTTCGTTGGCGGGCTGCAATATTCAGGGCTTGCCTGCTGCGCCGACCTAACGGCAACACATCGCCTGACCTCCGCACCCAACAGCGCGTCGCCGCAGTCACCCGCGCGCCGCGAAGCGCATTCTACAGCGCCCCAGATTGAGACTACCCGGCCGTGGATCCTGATCATCCGCCACTGACACAATCAAATCGTCGCTGATTGACGACTGACCGACCGCCGCCGACCGACGGTACGGCCGGTTTCGTTACTGCTCATCACTTCCACCCCACGGAGCCACAGGGCGCCGTTTTCGCGCCGGCGGCACATTTCCGCATCAAGGCCACGAAAACGCGTCCGGGGTCCGTTTCCGGCCGAAACTGGCCACGCTGACAACATCCTGCAAATCACCGACCCAAGACGCCGGCCACGCCCGACTACAGGGCGGCCGGTGTTCGTCACACCTCACCACTTTCACGGCGGCGCCACCACAAGGCGCCGCTTTCGATTCGGGGAACAATGCCACCCCAAGGCCACGCCGAGATCCCTCGCCTTTGGCATCGCCGCAAGCATGGCGCTCACCGCCCTCCGGCTGCACAACATGGGCCAACAGTCGCTGGCCGGCCTGCTTGTCCTGGTCCCGTTAGTCGGCATGGCCGTCGTGATCTGGTGCGCGCTCAGCCCCGGACAGTCGCACGAATATCAACCCTACTACTGAGGAGAAAAATGACATGAACAAAATCCTATGGGCCGGCCTCGGCCTGCTGCCCGCGGCGCTCCTGCTCCTCGTCGCACGGACGCTGGTCTGCACGTCGGGCGGGTACTTCTTCAGCATCAACATGCGGTGCTACTCCGCCTTCAGCACGGCCGTCACCCTGACGATCATCGCGGCCCTGCTCCTGCTAATCATCGGCTGCGTCGTCAAGGCGCTGCGGCATCACGAAAAATATCAGCCCTACTGAGCAAGGAGGCAAAATGAGCCGCGCTCTCTACATCGGCTGCATCGTCGCAACCTGCTTCGTCTGCATGTTCCTGTGGTACTTCACGGTGGCATTCACGTTGCCCGCCAGCTTCGACGGCCACCCCTCGCCGTTCCCCTTCGCCCTGCTCTGTCCCCTCGCCTTCGGCACCATTGCCACCACGACGTTCACCGCCTTCCGGCTGTCGGATATGGGCCAGCCTCCGCTGGCTGCCATGCTCGTCCTGGTCCCCTTCGTCAACATAGCTGTCGTCATCTGGTGCGCCCTCAGCCCCGGACAGCCGCACAACCAGTATCACCAAACCAGTATCACCAGGAACCCTTCGAATCAAAACCCGCCCAGGAGAATACGAAAATGAACTCGCCTAACGACACCGAAACACAAAAGCGACAGCGTTGCGACTGCTGTCACCAACCAGCGACCATGACCGCCAGCCAGCGGGTAGTTCACCATTCACATCTCCTCGCCTACATCAAGCACACCCAGTGCTTCGAGGACGACTACCGGGATTTCAAAGGCCGCTCCATTGAGGAGATCCTCGACGAGTTCCGCACCCGCGACGTGGCCGCATACCGCGCCTGCATCCGGCAGCTCGGCTTGGAACCAATTGCGGAGTTCATTCCAGCCTAGCCGGCAACTGGCGCCCATCATCAACAAGCACGTCACCAACCGCCCCGGAGACCGGAACATGAACATCGCCCGCACATCCGTCCTCGCCACCATTGTCGCCCTCGCCGCCTTCCTCGTCGCCTGCGGCATCGCCACGCCTCCGGCATCACCCCAGCCCGAACACGCCCCCACGGCCACCCCTGCGCCGCAGGCGGCCTTCCACATCGTCCGGATACCAACCGAGGGACGGTTCTCCGAGCCCGTCAAGTGCCAAGACCACGGTGGCCGCGCGTCGTTCTCCGTCGAATACCTGCATGCCACCATCCCCCATGATGACTGGCACGGTCGCCGTGATTCCGAACCGATGGAAGTTCGCGGTCGCTATGGCGAACGCGTAGTCGTGAGGCACAACACCCACGATGATACTTACGAGCTCGTCGGCTCCAGGCTCTACGTGTATGGCCTGCCTAGTGAACGCGTCCTCGTCAACTCTCGGAAGGACCACAACTACGCCAAATTCGCCTGCTTCGTCGGCCAGCTCACCGACGCACGCCTCCCGCCCTAGCCGCCGCACTACGACGCCTCAGCCTGAGGCCAACAGAGGAGAAAATTATGCCCGACACCGTTACCGACGCCTTCGAGTGCTTCGAGCCCAATGAAGCGACGCTCGCCGCCATGGCGGAAGCTGCCCAAGGCGAGTTGGTCACCACCGGCAGCGTGGCCGAGTTCATGGCTGAACTGAAGGAGGATCTACACGGCGCTGACGCCGCCCCGCCCTAGTTCGGCGGCAGGTGGTGCGCTTCCTGTCTGCAACCCTACCGAGGAGCCTACAACATGCGCATCTTCCGAAACTTCGCCAAATGCGGCGGCCGCGACGCTCTCACGGTCCTTGCCTGCACCGTCGTCGCCTTCACGGCGGTTGCCGTGGCCGTCGCCATCATCGACCGCGCCGAGGACGGCATCCTCGAGATCCCTCCGTTGGAGACGGCTACCGCCAACTCGGCGCTGCCGACGAAGGAGTATTTCTACGTGGTCCGAATTCCGACACAAGGCCGGCTTGCCGAGCCAGTCGAATGCCACGGCGCAGACCGCGCGTCGTTCTCCATCGAGTACCTGCATTCCACCATCTCCGGCGAGGACTGGCGCGGTGGCCAGCTAAGCGAACCGCTCGGCCGCGGTCACTATGGGGAGCACCTGAGACCAGGTAGCAGCATCCACGAGCTGCAACTCGGTTATCACGTCGGCCCCCTCCACCAGGACGACCGTGTCCTGGTCGTCGGCACCAAGATCTACGCCCACGGCGTGCCTGGTGAACGCGTCCTCGTCAAAGCACCCACCGCCACCAGCCGTGACCGCTGCTTCGTCGGCCAGCTCACCGACGAACGCCTCCCGCCCTAGCGGGCAACGTAAGCGGGCCGCGTGGTCAGCGCGGCCCGCCTCGGGAGGCATCGACATGATGGATCCATGCCGCCGCATCGTAACACGCCAGCTACTCAGTAGTAGCCGCCATCCCCGCAGTCGCAGTCCTCGTCGCAATCGCAATCAGCGTTGCAACGGTCGCAGTCGCAGTCCTCGGAGCGGCCGTAATACCATTCGGTTCCCCTGACTACGGCCTTTCCGTTCAGCGGGCTGGCGTCCTCCGGGTGGACGCCCATGAACGCCGCCCACTGCGTCCGGAGTTTGACGTACTCCGCCGTTGCCTGGCAGCAAGCATCGACCATAGCTTCCTCGGGCTCTCCGCCCAACGCGAGCAGGTCCCGAGTATCTCGGATGAAGTCCCCACGCGGGTCGTCTGCGTCGTCAAGGTTGCAGACCCAGTTCCAGAAGGCGCCCTCCAAGTTGGTGCTGTAGTCCGTCGTGACCATGGGCAGCGGGCTGGATGCCGGGATACTTTTGCGCGCCTCGCAGGCGCTTATGGTGTCCTGGTTGACGTGGACATCATCCCTGACGCAATAGCACCGGCGCGCCTGCAGCTGGACGCTGCCGTCGGCCAGGCGGTGATGGTGCCTATACCACCCCGCCTGGTGCAGAATCACCTCAACGCTGATCCTGCCCTGGTTCCTCGGCAGGTCGGCGTGTATCCGTTTCTCGAGCGTCTCCAGCTCCACCCCTTCACAGGTCTCGGGCAACGCCTCCAGGTAAAGCTTGACCAGCCTGGCGGTGTCGTAAAGCATCTCCAGCCTCCAGTATCCTTCCCAGCGTCGGTCCGCCACGCCACGCGGCACGGGAGAAACCATGCTCAAGAAGATCATGCAAAAGAAGTCAATCCTCGTCCCATTCGGCGTTGTCGTGCTGATGGCTATAGTTACCGCCGCCGCCGTGGCCGCCAACGCCGAAAATCACCGGCTGGCCTCACTCGACGCCAAACAGCCTGCAGAAGCATCTACGGTCACGCCTCCTTAGTTCGGCGGCAACTCATGCCTGTACGGACCTCGGTCCTGGCACGGGTCACCCCAGAGCTGATCCAATCGTAATGGGACTACCCCGCCAAACTTCTGTCAACCTGCCAAGCAGGTATCCATTTTCCAGCCGCACAGCCCCGGCGCTACCGGCGTCCGCCGCCCTCGCTCCGCAGCCGAAGCATACCGCGTTGACCACGCCGCCCTGACGACGCGGCACCAGCCGACCGCCACACGTGCGGCCGGCCGGCTCCTGCGTCGGAACGCCAACCGTAGTCGGTTTTGATCTGGCCAACGAGGTTCCCCCGCTAGCCAGACGGCATGCGTCCTCGCGCCGCCGCTCCACGTCTTCTTGAAGCCGCTCCAACATGTTCGCAGCATAGCCGAAGCGCCGCGCCACAGGCCCTGTGACGCGATCCTGGGCCTTACCTGCGGAATTGTTCCACCAGACCCCGTCTCGAGCCACTCCGGCCGTCATGCGCCGTCGGAAGAGCGCTGGTTGACGCCTTCCACACGCGGACACGCTGTCTTCGCCCAGGCACTGCCGCTCGGCTGTTGGCCGTGTTCCGATTCTGTCTACTGCCGTACCGCCGCACCACGTCCGGCGCGACCTGCGCCCATGTCTTGCAGCCCGACCCGTCGTCGGCTACCACCTCGGCCTGTTTCCCCGTTTCATCATCAGACACGGCCCGTCCGCCCTGATCCTCGTAATTGGTTCCAGCAGCATCTGCCGTCCCTGCCGTCTCGGGCAACGCCGTGCGCGCGCCTAGCCACTTTTGCAGCAGGCACAACCCGTTGGCGCATCCGAGCGCCTAGCCGTCCTCCTCCGCATCCCCGATGGCCAAGTGGTAGCCGACCCTGGGCTCGGTGAGGACGTACCTGGGGTAGTCGGCATCGTCGCCCAGCTTGCGGCGGAGCCGTCTCACGATGTTGCGCAGCAGCCAGGACTCGCCGACGCGCTCCGGACCCCACACCCGCTGGAGCAGGACCTGGTGGGTCAGCACCCGAGGCGCGTGCACCGCCAGCTCGTAGAGCACCGCGTACTCGGTGGCCGTGAGCTCGACCGGCGCGCCGTCCACGGCCACCTGGCGGCGGGCGAAGTCGATGCTCAGCCCGCCGGCGGCAAAGGGCCCCGACGGCTCGCCCAGAGAGGGCTCCAGCCGTTTGCGCAGGGCCGCCCGAACCGCCGGCCTTTCCACGCGGGCGTCCGGCTGCGGCTGGGCGCCCGCATCTCGTTGCGCCAGTCTCGTCAGGGGAACCGGAATGTTGCTCGTGTGAGATTCCAGCCGAACAGTGTGTGGCGCGTCCAAGCGACAACAACGACCCGCCACGGCGACGCCAGAGCCACGGAGAGCCGCCTGACGCGCATCCGGCGACAAAAGGGGTAGCGCAAGGCCCTGTGCCCGAACCAGAGGCTGTGGGAGCGTCCGCTGCCCGTGTGGTAGGCCCCCCACTGGTAGCCCTCGCGTCCCGTCGTTCAGTGGTGGCTGTGCCGCCGGCGCAGCCACCGCCAGGCCCGCCAGGTCGCCCACAGCCCGATCACCATGACGACGATGCGCCAGGCCAGGAACGGCCCCCAGCTGTCGTCAACGCCCTCCTGCAGGAACCACACCGCCAGCATCACAACCATCAGGCTTGAGTACACGAAGGCGAAACCCATCGACACCAAGCAGCCGGCTCGGGTCAGCCGGCCCGCCCACCCTGCGGGCGGACGCCGGAGCGCAGCGTAGATCGTTCCGGCCGGCATCACCAACAGCAGCAGAACTCCCAGGAGCGCTGCCAGAACCAGCAGAGGCATCACCAGCAACTCCGCCAGCAGAGGGATCGACAGCCACTCCGCCAGCAGCATGGCGGCCACCAGGATGTAGAAGTACAGGCCGTAGGTCCCCGAGAACACGGCGAACCAGGGCAGGGCGGCCGCAGTCAACAGGGCGGCCCGAGTGAGCGCGCCGGTTGAACCATCCTTACGCCCACCGTCTGCGGTGGCCTGAGTTTCTTCCGTGGATGGGCGCATCTCCCTGAACTCCGGATAACGGGTGGGCGATGCAGCCCTCTCGCTGTCGCCCACTTTACGGCTGACGGCTGACAGGGCGTCAACTATAGCCAGGACGCCAACTATAGCATCGTGGTGCAGTCAGCGATTGCCGAACCCTCTTGCGACGAGTGTCGCAACGGCGACCGTCAATCGGTCACCGTCACGGCGAAGGTGTCACGGACCGCGTTGCCGTCGCTGTCCTGGGCGTGCACGGTAACGGTCGAGCTGACAGCCTCACTCCCCTCAACGGTCAATGTGAGGCTGTCCGCCGAAGGCCAGGCCCAGACGACGCCTGGATCCGACATCTCGACCTGAGAGACCCACCGGTCGTCACCATCAGGGTCCTGGAACGCGCCCGACAGCGAGATGCCCCGCATCTTCCCTACGGCCAGGTCCGCAACGTCGCTGATCGCCGTCACCACCACCGGCACGGCCTTGACCGTCACCGTGAAGGTGTCGGAGACCCTGCCGCCGTTGCGGTGATGACCACAGAGCCGCGAGTTCGGGCGGATACCGTGAGCATCGCCTGGTCCGACGACACCGACGCCGTAGCCGTGCTCGTGTTGGAAGACTGCGCCGTGGCTGCGTTCTGTTTCTTCCTGCTCAGGTTCAGGTTCAACCTCGTTTCGGCCTTCGCAAATTGGCAATGAAATTGCCCGCCGGCGTACTCAAAAACGCGCAGTGGCCACCCCGGGAGAGGGTGCTAACCGGCCGAAGGCGACGAAGCATTTCACTAACATCAACCCATCAACCCCCACACGGCGGGTGTCCGGCGTTGTGCCGACCGTTGCCGGCCGCGGCGGGACAGCTGCCGGACCTGCAAGGAGAAACCGTGAATATGAGCATGATGACGAAAAGAATGATCCGGCCGTTGCTGCTGGTGTTGCCGTTGCTGGCGGTTCTGGCCTACGGGTCATCCGCGCCAGCGGCGGCCCAGGGCGGCGAGACGCTGGCGGCGCCCACGGTGACGCTGACGGCGGTCTCAGCCTGCGACCCCGAGAATCCGCGCACCTACTTGGTTGCATCCTACACAGCGGTTGAAGGCGCCGACTCCTACCAGTACCGCGTCAAGTGGGGCCGCAGCGACTCCCTGGGCACTTGGCTTGACCTGCCGAGCCATCGCCAGCCTGGTCAAAACTGGCCGGTGAGAACCAACAAATCCATCGAGCCGGGCGACGTCTATGTCGTCCAGATGCGGGCCGTTGCCAAGGACGACAGTTCCGGCGCCGTCGGCGTCAAACGCTACTCGTACAGCGTCGGGGAGTTCCCGGCTCCGACCGCCGTGACGGTTTCCTATGCGACCGACGACGGGGATCAGACAGACTACAGCCAAGCTCGGTTGACTTGGCGGGCCGAGGGCGACAGCGGCGACTGGTTCGCCGTCCAGCAGCGCGCCATCGGGAAGAAGTGGCAGTCGGGTCCCTGGCTTCGAGCATCGACCGTCAGCGACGCGGCCAGTTCGCCCTACTACCGTGACGTGAGCGGGCTCAATCCTAGCCGAGGCTACGAGTTCCGCGTGACGGGCCACACTCCGCAGTGCGAAGCCAGCCCGTGGTCGGAGGTGGCCACCCTGTGGCCAGCGCCGGACCCGCCCACGTTCGAGGCCACCGTCGGTCGCGGCAACGGCAAGAACGGCGCCATGCTGGGTGTCTGGATCACCGACCCGCAGGAGAACGCCGACTATCACACCCTCCGCATGGGCGACGCTGCGCCGGTGAAAATGGCGGCTCCGAAGATGCAACACCGCTTTTCCGCCCAGATGGGCGACGAAATCGAGCTCTGCGTCTCGGCCGGCAACGAGCACGGCGAGAGCACGGCGGAATGCGAGGCAATCGTCATCAGGCCGGACTCGCCCTTCGCCGATTTGTACATGGAGCCCAGCGACCAGATACCGGGCTCGCTCAGCGTCTACTGGAAGCTCAAGCCTGTCATCAACCCGACGTGGTTCGCGGACGACGAGGGCAGCACGCACTCTCCGCCCGGCTACCGCGTCGCGCTGCGCCGAGTCGGCGTCGGCCCTGATCGCTGGCCGAACGAGGACACGAAGTTCCGCACCGTGTACCAGGAGGGACAGAAGGGCGGCGTTGTCTTTGACGGCCTGGAGGGCAACAAACGCTACGAGGTTGCCGTGCAGAGCAACTACTACGGTGAGACCAGCTTCCGGTATGCGCAGGCCGACACGCACATGTATCCGCCCAGCAACCTCGTCACCGGCTTTGACGACGAGGACGACGGCCGGGCCGTCGTGAGCTGGGGTCCGCCGCGAGGCGGGGAGCAGACCGGCTACACGGCAGTGCTGCGTGAGACCTACACCGGCAAGCGCGTCGGCATCAAGCGCCCCGGACGCGAAGCGGTCAGCGCCGCGTTTGACGGGCTGCAGTCCGGCCGGTGGTATCACGTGACCATGCGGGCCGTTGGCCTGGGGAACGTTCGCAGCACGACCACCGTGTGCTACTTCCAGCACGGCGTCGCGGGCTCACAGAACCGCGCCGGAGCGAACACGAACGTGTCGGGTTCCAGTTGCGCGGCAAATTAGTCCGCTGGGCTGCTCCGGCAGCCGGCTTGCGTCCAACGCAGCGCCTGCAGCAAGCGGGCGTCCGGATCGGAGCCGAAATGTCAGTCAGCCGGAAATCGAAAACACATCCGTTGCTGGCGGCAGCTCCCACTCGGGGGCTGCCGCCATTTGACGGGTCCAATCATTCACCAATGTTAGAGCGTGTTGACAAATTAGCCGGCTCTGCTCGTCTGGTCAACCTGTCAGGTGTCTAAATGGCTCAGCACGGAGCTTGAATGTCAACAACTATGGGTCTGCTTTCAAATGAACGTTGGCTCTCCTC
>MKWU01001397.1_pt1 | contig 41909 bp, 30 predicted proteins | sample 809101 | NCBI WGS metagenome assembly MKWU01 (sample SAMN05860141, study PRJNA318959) | sponge metagenome | host: Aplysina aerophoba | place: Slovenia: Piran, Adriatic Sea, Gulf of Piran | collected 2013-05-07 | reverse complement strand
CCGACGTCCTGGCCGGCCGGGAGCGGCTCGCTGCGGACCTCGCTCGGCTGGTCGGCCGCCGCGGCCGCCGCAACCCAACGGGCCCCGGTCTCGGCCGCCTCTTCCGCCGTCAGCGTCGCCTCGGCACGGTTCGCCGGGCGCTGGAGCGGGGTCAGGGTGCGGAAGTCCCACACCCCCTGCAGGTCGGGCTGCCCGTCCGCGGTTCGTGGCACGGTCCAGCCTTCCTCCTGGGCGTAGCTGCCGGCGGGCGCCAGCACGACGAGCGCGGCCAGCGTCAGGCCGGCGACGAAACACCTCTGAATCATGGGAATCTCCTCCATTCCATGGATCGCACCGTGATGACGGTGGTGCGCCGTGCGTCCCCGCGGGACCCGAGAGTGCCGAGGGCTCTGCCACGAGGCCGCCACCGCACCGATCAACCCATTACCATAGTCGCGGTGGCGCCGCCGTGCAAGCGACCCATCTGCGGGGTGGTGTCTCAGTTTGCCTTTTGACGCCCCGCCCGACGACCCGATGAACCCCGCCCGCTCGTGCACCCCCGACGCGAGACCGCCTCGGCGGCCGCTGTTGACGCAACGCGGCCAGCCGTCAGACAATAAGGGGTCCAACGGCCGCGTCGGCCACGCCGCTACGCTTGGGTGTCCACCCCCATGCGCAGCCTGTGCCTGACACGGTAGAAATGAGGAAACACCATGTCAGATGGTGGGCGTCCTAGCCACGGTACCGATCCGCTCGGTGCCCGTCAACTTCTCAGCGACGAGCTCGACGAGGAAGCCATCGCGATGGTCACGGAAGCGCGGAGACAGCGCCGCGGTGCGGTGTCTACGGCGGCAGCGCGGCCTGCGACTCCCGCGAAGCGGCTGGCACCCCGGCCGGGGCTCGACGTCGGGATCACCACGGGCCTCAACCCTTGGCTGCCGAGCGTCCAAGGCGCGCTAGACGCTGCACTGTCCGTGAGGAGGACAGTGGAAGCTGCCAACCGCGTGAACGAGGTCGTGGAGAGGAGCCGGGAGAGCCTTCGCCAGATCGAACGGCTCGGCGCCAGACTCTACGGGATCCACTGATGCCTGCGTGATCAGAGGCTACCGAGGTGGTCGTCCGGCTGGCGCGCGACGACGACCTCGTCATGCTCGTAGTCGTACTGGCCCGTCCGTCGGATCACCCCATGGCGCTGATCCCCGATCCTGGGCAACTGCTTGTGGTTGTCCGGGTCGGCGATGGCGACGCGGATGCGGTTGGGGAAATCGGCTGCTTCGCGCATGGGGGGACTATGGCATGAGGATGCATTGGCCCGCCAGTTGACGGCCAGCGTTGCAGCGCTTCTTCACGTCAGCCATCTGACAATGGCTACAGCTATCCCCGCGGCGACTCCCATGCCGCCAAGCACGCCACCGAGTACCCATGCGCGAGTGGCGACGTGCTGAAGCTGCGTCTTGATCTCGCGAATGTCCCCTTCGACTACCCGCAGACGTTGGTCGAACGCAGAGATGGCGGCTTTCGCTTCCGCCACGTCGCGTTCCACGACGGCGAGACGGGTGTGATCTCCATTGGGAAATGGAGCCACGTTGCCGCCAGGGGCAGTCATAGCCTCTGCTCCAGCTCTGCGACGAACGCGAGCGCTTCGTCGACGGTCGCAACTGCATGATTCACACCGCCCGGGAACACCCGGATGGTAAGGATGTCCCCCTGCGAGCTGACACCAACCCAGGCGCCGCCCTTCAGGCCCTTGGTCACGAAGTTCTCGCCCGAAACCCTCCAGCCGCTACTGACGAACGGCTGCAAGATCTGTCGCTGCCGCTCCTCAACATCCCTGGCGTTCTGTATCGCCTTGACGACATCATCGATCGCGGACATGGATGCTTCCTCCGGCCCCGCTCATCTGCTGGTGTCACGTTCCCGTCACCTGTTCCTTCGCCACGCTATCCACGCGGTCCGGAAGGCAGGGGAGGATCGCAGGGTCACTAGGGCAAGCCCCAACGTATCACATGCCGGATCCCGGATCCCGGAGCCGCCGCTCGATCTCATCCGGCACGGCCCAGAACCCGAGACGCCCCTTGCACGGGATCGGCTCGGCCAGCGGCTGAGGGTCGGCCAGCGGCTGAGGGTCGGCCGGCACGAACCCAACGTCCCCGCCGAACGCCGGGTCGTCGCTCTCGTCCACGCAATCGACGAGCTCGACGGTCCCGATGATACAGCCGAGCGGCGACTGCTCGCAGGACTCCCGTTCGGCGACCGACCAGCATGTTCAGGAGCAGGCGCCAGAGATCGTCCCGGCGCTTGCGATGAGTGGATCGCGATCCGCCCCCGGACGCGAGTCCTCCAGGTCCGGTTCTCGATGCGCCCGCGTCCGACGATGATGGCCCAGGCCCACGGCTGCCGGATCGACAGGGCCACCATCGTCAGTCCTCCACGTTGACCGTGTCCAGAACCAGCCCCTGCCCGGACTCACCGCGGGGCCGGAACGTCAGGACACCTGGCTGCGGTCCGCGAAGGTGTACTTGAACTCCCGGCGCTCGCCGTACTGCCGACGGTCGGGGATCATCCCGTCGGGCATCTGCGACAGAATCCGCCCCATCGGGTCGTCGAGCCCCCCGGTCATCCGGCCCAGGTGTGCCAGAGCCATCGACTCGCGGGGGCGAGACGCGCGGAGCTGCGCCCTGTGGCGATCCCGCATCTCCGGAGTGCCCAACCCGTCCGGGTTGATCGACATAACCGGCCCCCAGTCGCCTCCCCAGTTGCCACTCGTACCGGGGCTGGATGATGGAACCCATGCCGGCGTGGAGTCGCCAGCTTCGGTGGCCTGTCGAACGCCGTCGGCAGGGTCGGGCGGGGCCGTGTCCGTGCGGCTCTCTGGGATGCTGAGAGCCATGACGGCGGCGGCAAGGAACACGATGAGGGCAGCTTCGCGCCGCATGGCGACCTCCAGAGCCCCGACCGGAAGTGGTCGCCGGGCTCGTCGCCAAACGCGCCGCTGTCGTCCGTGGTAGCGGGCTCCGCCTGTTCCCCGTGCAGGGCATCCGGCATGAATCGGCTCAAACGTCGCGAAGCGGATGGTCATCCACCACATGCTGGTGGAGGGGTCATCGCTCCGCTCGATCTCGCGGGTGACGGTCACCAGCATCAACACCGTCACCAAGCTCCTCGTCGACGCCGCCCGCGCCCGGGGGTGCCGCCCCCATGCCCCCCCCCCCCCCCCACGCCCCTCGTCGCCGCGGGCCGCCCCTGCGCCGAGTCCCCCGCCCCCCCCGTCTGCCGCGCCCGGACCCGCCGCATAGAGGTCGATGAGGCGTGGTCGTTCGTCTACGCCAAGGCCAAGAACGTCGAGGGTGCGTCGAAGGCCCCACCCGAGGCCGGCGACGTCTGGACCCGGATCGCGTTCGACCCTGACACGAAGCTCATCATCTCGTGCCTCATCGGGGGGCGTGACAAGCTCTCCGCTCGGGCCTTCGCGGTCGACGTCCGGTCCCGGGTCAGGACCCGGCCGCAGATCACGTCGGACGGGCTGGACCTCTACGTCGACGCGATCGAGGAGGCGTTCGGCGCCGACGTCGACTACGGGCAGATCCTGAAGGTGTACGCCCGGGACCCTAAAGAGGAGGAGCGGCGGTATAGCCCGCCGGCCTGCGTGACGGCGAAGAAGCGGGCGATCAGCGGGAAGCCGGACTGGGAGCACATCAGCACGTCACTGGTCGAGCGCCAGAACCTGAACCTGCGGATGGGGCGTGAGGAGGTACACCCGGCTGACCAACGCGTTCAGCAAGAAGCTGGAGAACCACGTCCACCACGCCGCACTCTCCCTCGTGTACTACAACTGGGTCAGGCGGCACACGACCACGAGGCTGACGCCGGCGTGGCGGCCGGGCTCACCCAGGAGCTGTACGACATCAAGTGGCTGGCCGAGATGGTCGAGGCCCACATGCCGGAGCCGATGAAGCCGGGGCCGGCGAAGGGGACCAAGTACCGGCCACGAAGGAAGGAATGACCCCGGCCGCTCAGCCACGCACGCGAAGCAGCGTGATGTTCCTCGGCCCGCCGGACGGATCGAGCTGGGCGCGGATGTGCCGGAACTCTTCGCGGGCAGCATCGAGCAGCCGTAGGGCCGAGGCCACGGCCTCGGCTTCCGTTTCCAAGTCCGGGATCGCCTCGTGAAGCTCAAGGCACGACATAGCGCCCCTCGCGGGGCCATTGATGATGGCCCTACGGATGCGCTGAAGTTGCTCGTCGGCTCCCTCGAAGTACGAGTCCACCTCCGCCTCAAAAGTGGCGATCTGAGAGCGGGCCTCGGAAAGCGAGATGATGGTCATGGTTCAGAACGCTCCTGTTGGTCTCTCGGCCGGGCTGGCTTTTCGCGTCGCGGCCTGGTACGCTCCACGCGCCAGATGACAGGTGAACGCTCTCACTTCGTCGTGAAGCCGGTTCGGAGCGGCGGGACATACACCGTTGAGATGACGCTCGTCATCGACCCTCTCCCCGGTCAGGAGACGTTCGCGCAGCAGCAGACGTGGCGACTGGCGCCGTCGAGCGCTCGGTTCCTGCGGGACAAGCTCCAGGCCGCCTTGGATCAGCTACCCGACGGAAGTTGACGTAGGTGGCGTCGGCGAATTGGTGGATGATGCTCATCTCTCCCCGCCGAGTCCCGTCCTCGTCGTAGACCGGGATCATCTCTGCGGGGCGCGGCAGCGTAATTCTGACTCATGGCCCGCAAGACGTACCCCGCCACCGGCCCCTGAGTCAAGGCCTCTAAGAGTCAAACTGAGACACTACCATCTGCGGCGGGCGTGATCCGTACTCAAACTCGCCCACTAACCTCTGCGGCGGGCGTGGCAGTCGGGCCCCACCACGGACGACCGCAGCCCGCGCATCGACCGCGTCCACCTGGGCGTCGCTCACGGTGTAGCGGCCAGCGCGGCGACGAATCGTCGGTGCTCGGGCGAGTCGATGCCTCGGTTCGTGGTTGCCAGCGCCTCCGCCAGGTTCCCGTTCAGCAGCGCCGTCACGGCGAGTCGCAGGCCGGGGAAGACGCGACTGCAAACGACCCCGTCACGGTCGGCGGGCAGAGGCCGGTAGTCGCCGTCCGCCAGCTCGAACCAGTCGATGCACCGTTCCTGCGTGCGCCAGACCACGTACTCCCGCACGCCGTTGCGCCGATAGGCGCGCAACTTGTCGTGCAGGTCGATCGACGTGCTGCTCGCCGCGACTTCGACGACCAGTTCCGGCGTCCCTTCGATGTAGTCGTCAGCGCTCACCCGGGACTGCCCGCCCGCGTCCGGCTCGATGCGCAGCAGCACGTCCGGCTGCGGTTCGTTGTCCGGATCGAGCCGCACGGTGGCGTTGTCGTCGCAGCGGACGCCCGGCGTGAGCGCGCTGTACACGAGGAGCACTCCCTGGATCGTCGCGTGCGGACCGGAATGCGCCAGGCTGACCGGCGACGGCATGCGGACGATTGCCTCGATCAGCTCCGCCTTCTTGAGATCGGGCCGCAGTGCGTACCGGCGCTCGAACTCGGGCCGCGCCAGTCGGATGCCGTGCACGAGCGAGGGTGCGCGTGCCTTTTGCCGGGGGCGCCCGAAGGCGCCCGAAGGCGTCGCGCTCGCGGGCGCCGACGTCCTGTCAGCCCTTGGCATCGGCGGCGTGACTCTCGACCCTGGCCGTGTCTTCATTATCACACACGGCACCGAGCGTCATGGTTATCACACGCGGTGAACCAAGCATCGGTCGTTCTTCGCGGTTCCCGGGCGGTCGGCGGGGATGCGGGTGGACGACTCGGCGTCTCCAGAGACACGCCTGCTCCGACCGCCGACCGCACCTCACGCGACGCAGCAGGCGCAGGTCGGCCCGTCGGCCGACGCGAGGCTCGTGCTCGCTTCCTGCACGCGCCCGTTGCCGCGGCCTCCGGCCCCGCTCTGCCTGGCCCCGCCGCGCGATGCCGCGGGTACCGCTCCCGCCGCGGACGCGCCGGCCGCGTGCTGGCGCTGTCGGCGACGTCGGTCGGCCGCCTGCTCCGCGCTCTCCCCGCGGTAGCCGGTATGGATCTGATAGTGGCGCTGGTCGATCGTCCCGTCGATGCGGATCGAACCCGGCCCGTCGACCGCGAAACGAGTGAACGGCTGGCCGTCGCAGAGGATGTAGACGTCGTCGGGGTCGGGAAGGTTCGTGACGCGCCAGCTCGTCTCCATCCCACGGCGGTCCGGGGCCGCGGCGTAGGTTCCGACGTTGAGCGCGCCGCCGTCGGTGTCGTTCCACGCCTGGTACAAGCCGAGGGACGGGAAGTCGACCCCCTCCACGGTCGGCGCCGCGAACTTGTCCAGGTGCGGCGCCTCGAGGGCGCGGCCCCAGGCGTCGGCCTCGCCGACCTCGGCCAGCATCATCTGGGCGCTGAGCTGCCCGCGCGGAAAGCCGTCGTTGAGCCCGAACCACCAGCCGAACATCGCGTCGTCGTCGCCGAAGTACTTCGGCTCGAAAGCCAGCTCGGCTGCGGCGCGGAGGCGCTCGAGCGACGTATGGTCCCCGAACTCGCGCGCCAGCAGCGTTCCCGCCGGCGAGGGCTGGACGGGGACGCTCGGATCGTTCCAGCCGAGCGCGTTGGCGGCCGCCTCGTACAGGAACTCGGTAAACTCGCGGTCCTGCGGCAGGAGGAGCATGCCGTCGAAGACGCCGGCCGCGGCCCCGCCCGTCGACATGTGGTTCACGATGGGGTCGTAGTAGTTCGCGATCCACTCCAGCCGGCCGCTGGAGTCGACGCTCATGTAGTTGTCCTTGGTGTACTCCAACCACCCCTCGACCGGCCGGTGCCGGTCGCGCCCGTAGACCCGGTCGTAGAGATAGAGCCCGAGCCCCGCCGCGGCGTTGCACGGCACCCAGATCTTGGTGTTCTCGCAGTGGGGGCCCTCCGGGCGCTCGCGGTACTGCCCTTCGAGGAACTCCGCGATGCGGTGGTGGTCCCACTCGAACTGCACGTCCCCGTAGCCGGTCACCGGGAACGGCCGCTCGTACTTGTCGTCGCCCGAGACGTACCTGTAGATGGACAGCACCAGGTTGAACCAACCACGATAGAAGAGATTGCCCTCCGAGCCGATCGGGTCCGGTGACAGGCCCCACGGCTCCACCCCGTTGGCGGTCCAGCCGATGCGGTTGTAGTTGCCCCGCAGCCGCTCCGGGATCCCCTGCATCACGGCGTCGGGGTAGTTCGCGCGCCGCGGATCGTCGCCGATCTGCGTCAGCCAGTCGATGGCGCCCCAGTAGGTCGGATAGCGGGTCGCCAGACCGTCGGCGATGCGGGTGTAGACCTCACGCCACGCCGGGGTCTGGTCGGCCATGACGAGCACGGCGTACGACGAGTCCTGCAGGTCGAAGCGCGGGTAGCTGGTCACGACGGGGTTCGAGTAGCGGTCCCACCACGGGTGGGGCATGCCGTCGCCGCCCCAGTCGTCCGGCGTGGTGGTCTTCTCCCACAGGAAGCGCAGCCACCCCCGCGCGCGCCGGTTGAGCGTCGGATGGACGGAGCGCGGCGTCGCGGTCAGCCCACGCGCGGGCTCCGGCGCCTGCGCGGCCGCCGCCCCCAACGCCCCCGGGGCGAACGCGGCCGCCCCCGCGCCGGCGCCGGCCCGCTTCAGGAATCCTCGCCGCGACCACTCTCGTTCGGCTGGCACGTCACGCCTCCTCGACCCCGAGGGTCCGCTCGAAACGCCGGTTCGTCCTGCTACGATACGGGCACGGGCGCGGGCAGGCAAGCGCGCGGGCGGGCAAGAACCGGGTCAGTCGAGGGCGCGGGCAGGCGGGGCCGCGGACCAGCCGGGGCGCGACGCCCTGAGGATCCTCATGACGAGCCACGCTCGGTGGACAGCCCTCCTCACGTGTCTGCTGCTCGGTACCGCAGCGGCGAATGGCAACAGTCAGCCGGCGACGGGCGGCGACGGCGCAGTGGCAGCCGCCGCGGCCGACCTCCGGCGCATGGAGGCGCTGGCCCGCACCGTCACCATCTACCGCGACACGTGGGGCGTGCCGCACATCGTCGGTACGACCGACGAGAGCGCCATGTTCGGCGCCGCCTACGCGCGCGCCGAGGACCAGCTCCCGGAAGACGAGCCGTTCTTCCTCGACGCCCTCGGCCGCCGCGCCGAGCTCGACGGCGAGGAAGCGCTCGACGACGACCGGCTCGTCCGCGCCTACCGCATCCCCGACCTCGCAAGGGCCGAGTACGAGATCGCTTCGCCGAAGATCCGCGCCATGGCCGAGGCGTACGCCGACGGCGTGAACTACTACCTGCACCGCAATCCCGGCGTGCGGTGGCAGGTGCTCGAGCGCTTCGAGCCGTGGTACGTCTTCGCCTTCTACCGCCTCGACGCCGGGCCGTGGCTGGCCGGCCCCGAGGAGCGGATCGCCTTCCCGGCCCCCGCGGGGCCGTCCAACGGCTCCAACGCCTGGGCCGTCGGCCGGTCGCGGACCGCGAGCGGCCACGCGATGCTCTTCTCCAACACGCACATGCGGTTCAACGTCCCCTACGAGTTCCACGTCAAGAGCAACGAAGGGCTGAACGTCTCCGGCATCACGGGCTACGCGATGGTCGGCCTGCCGTTCGTGGGCCGCAACGAGCGGATCGGCTGGACGGTCACCGTCAACTACCCCGACGTGGTCGACGTCTACCGGCTCACCTTCGACGACCCCAGCGATCCGCTCGCCTACCGCTACGGCGACGGCTACCGGCCCGCCGAGGAGTGGGTGGAAACGATTCGCGTGCGGACGGACGCCGGGGTCGAGGAACGTCCCACGACGTTCCGCCGGAGCCACCACGGGCCGGTCTTCGAGGTCGCGCCGGGCGAGCACTACGCCGTCCGGCGCGCGAACCAGGAGGGCGGCAGCCTCTTCCCGCTCTACTACGCGATCGCGAAGGCCCGGACCCTCGACGAGTTCAAGGCCGCCTTCGAGAGCGGGCGCCTCGTCTACCACAACTTCGTCTATGCCGACGTCGACGGGAACATCTTCTACCTCTACGGCGGCGCCCATCCGCGCAAGGACCCGCGCTTCGACTGGGAGCGTCCGGTCGACGGCTCGGACCCGGCCGCCGAGTGGCAGGGGACGCTCACCGTCGCCGAGACTCCGCAAGTAGAGAACCCCACGAGCGGCTGGCTGCAGAACGCCAACGCCACCCCGTTCCACGCCTCCGCGCCGGGCGACAATCCCGACCCGTCGGCGTTTCCGCCCTACCTGGTGCGGGAGGCCGGCGCGCGAACGCGCCGACCGCTCATCGACGGCGACGGCAACGGGGCCCGCGCGCGCCAGTCGCGGCGCCTGCTGGCCACGGAGCGCGGGATCACGTTCGACCGCTGGACCGCCCTCGCCACCGACAACCACTTCCTGACCGCCGACGAGGAGCTCCCCGGGCTCTTCGACGAGTGGGCGCGTCTCGCGGCGGAGGAACCCGACCGCGCACGCGCGCTCGACGAACCGCTGCGCCTGCTGCGGGCGTGGGACCGCCGCGGCGCCGCGCACTCCGTGGCGACGACCCTCTTCGTGCGCTGGCGGGAGGAGACTCTGGCCGCGACCCAGGACGGCGCCGCTGCCGAGGGCGGCGCGACAATCGCGGACCGGACCGCGACCGACGACCGCACGGTAGCCGAGGACCGCACGACCGTCGACGGCACGGGCCCCGACAGCCGGGATGCGGGCTGGCCGCGCGTCGCGGCCCTCGAGGCAGCCATCGCCGACCTGACCGCGCGCCACGGCACCTGGCGGGTGAGCTGGGGCGACATCAACCGCCATCAGCGCCCGCGCTTCCGGGAAGGCCGGTCGTACGACGACGGCGCGCCGAGCCTGCCGCTGCCGGCGGCCGACGCCGACCTCGTCGGCTCGATCCTCACCGCATCGTCGGAGCGGCCGGGGGGCGCCCGGCGCCGCTACGGCACCTTCGGCAACACGTACGTCGCCGTGATGGAATTCAGCGACCCGATCCGCGCCCGGACGGTCGTGCCCTACGGGCAGAGCGGGGACCCGGCGTCACCGCACTTCTTCGACCAGGCGCCGCTGTTCGTGGCGGGGCGGTTCAAGCCCTCGTGGTTCACGATGGAGGAGATCGAGGCCAACCTGGAGCGCCGCTACCACCCCGGCGAACGGTAGCAGCCAGCACCGCGGCGTCGGAGCAGCGGCGACAGTCCTCGGACTCGGTCCGGTGCGACGGGAATCTCCCGTCGGCGACGCGCCAACGCAGTGGAGGGCCCGCGGTTGCGAGGTCGTGACGGACTTGGTTGCGCCTGCCGGTCTGCGCGACTATTGTAGCCGGCAGGGCTTCCGATCGCTCGGTTCCGCAGGAGGTTGCACATGAGGCGTCGAGCGTCCGGCACCGTCGCTCTCGTCGCAGTCGCTCTCGCCCTGACCGGCTGGGCCCCCGCGGTCGCCGGGCAGGAGGCCGCCCCGCCCCGGACGCCGGACGGGAAACCCGACCTGCAGGGCGTGTGGAGCTTCAGCACCATCACGCCGCTCGAGCGCCCCGAGGAGCTGGCCGACCAGGCGTTCCTGACCGCGGAGGAAGCGGCGGAGCTCGAGGCGGAGACCGCCGCCGGGCGGGTGGATGCGCCGCCGCCGCCGGGCTGCCCGGGCGGCTACAACCAATTCTGGTTCGACCCGGGGACCGAGGTGGTCGGCGACCGCCGGACGTCGCTGATCGTCGACCCGCCGAACGGACGCCTGCCCGCGCTGCAGCCCGGCGTGCCGCAGGGCGAGATGCTCCCGGACGACGGCAGCGTGGTCGCCTCGCCCGAGGCGCGTCCCGTCCGCTTCCGGGCAGGTGGCGTCGGGTACGACGGCCCGGAGGACCGCGGCCTCGCCGAGCGGTGCATCCTCGGGTTCAACACCGGCCCGCCGATGCTCCCGAGCGGCTTCTACAACGACTACATGCAGCTCTTCCAGGGTCCGGACCACGTCGCGATCCTCAACGAGATGGTCCACGACGCCCGCATCATCCCGCTCGACGGCCGCGAACAGCTTCCGGGCGATGTCCGGCAGTGGATGGGGAGCTCCCGCGGGCACTGGGAGGGCGACACGCTGGTGATCACGTCGACCAACTTCAGCGACCGGACGGCCGGGTTCAACACGTCGGTCATCAGCGGGGTCGGCACGGGCGAGACGCTGCACCTCGTCGAGCGCTTCACCCGCGTCGACGCCGACACCCTGCTCTACGAGTTCACCGTCGACGACCCGGCCACCTACACGCGCCCGTTCACGGTCGCCGTGCCGATGACGCGAACCGACGCCCCGCTCTTCGAGTACGCCTGTCACGAGGGGAACTACGGCCTGCTGAACATCCTGCGCGGCGCGCGCGCGGAGGAGCGGGAGGCCGCCGCGGAGACCGAACAGCCGTAGACCGGGCAGCCGCAGGGGCGGCCGGCCGCCGAGCGCCTCCGCGGAGCGGACCGACGCTCGACTCTGATGTCCGTGCAATGAGCGCTCGCCGGTGTGCGGAGCCGCACCGCCGCGCGAGCAGAGAACGACGAACGGCAGAAGGAGGATCCAGATGAGGCATCGAAACCTCGCCGTACTGTTCGCCGCGGCCGCAGTTGTGGCCCTGGCGCCGGCGCTCGCGGCGGGCCAGGGCGAGACGCCCCGCACGCCGTGGGGTGCGCCCGACATCGGGGGCGTGTGGGACTTCCGCTCCATCACCCCGATGGAGCGGCCCGACGACCTGGCGGACAAGGAGTTCCTGACCGCGGAGGAGGCGGCGCGCCTCGAGCAGGAAACCCTCGCCCGCAACGAGGAGCTGCTGAACCGCCCCGCATCGCGGACCACGGCGACCGAGAGCGTCGACAGCGGGGAGAACGGCGCCCCCGGCTTTTACAACAACTTCTGGCTGGACCGAGGCACGACGACGGTCGGGACGCGCCGCACGTCGCTCGTCGTCGACCCGCCCAACGGCAGGATGCCGCCGCTGACGCCGGAAGCGGAGGCGAAGCAGTCAGCGCTCCGGGCGGCCCGCGAGGGGGTGGTGACGCACGCCCCGACCCCCGGCGGCTGGATCGAGGACCTCGGCGCCAACGGGCTGCAGCTCCGCTGCATCACCGGCTTCAACGCCGGCCCGCCGATGACGCCCGGCGGCTACAACAACAACGTGCAGATCTTCCAGACCGAGAACTTCGTGGCGCTCCTCAACGAGATGAACCACAACGTCCGCTTCGTGCCCCTCGACGGCCGGGAGCACGTCGATCTGCCGCAGTGGACGGGCGACTCCCGCGGGCGCTGGGAGGGCGACACCCTCGTGGTGGAGACCGTTTCCTTCCTCCGCGAGACCAGCTTCTCGTCGGGGCGCACGGACGCCAACCTGCACCTCACCGAACGCTTCACCCGCGTCTCGCCGGACGTCCTGGTGTACGAGGCGACGATCGACGACCCGACGGTCTGGACGCGCCCCTGGACGTACCAGGTCCCGATGACCTTCAACGAGCAGCCGCTCTACGAGTACGCCTGCCACGAGGGGAACTACGGGCTGTTCAACATCCTCGCCGGCGCGCGCGCCGAGGAGGCCGCGGCGATGGCGGCGGAGGCTGCGAAGTAGCGACGACCTCGCGCCGGTGCAGCGCCACCGGCGTGGTTCGGGAGCAGGTGGACGGAGGGCCGATCCGGTACGTGAGCCGGGTCGGCCCTTTCTGTCTCGCGGCGAATCAGAAGAAACGCAGCGAGTAGCCCACCTTGACTCCGCGGCCCATCTCGGGGGCCAGGTCCTTGATGAACGACGTGTGGTTCCGGAAGAGCGCGTTGGTGAGGTTGTAGCCGGTGAACGACAGCACGTGCGCCACGTGCTGCCGCGGCCAGATGTAGGACGCATCCAGGTTGACGACGGAGTAGCCGCGCGTCTCGGTCTCGCCGCGGAAGATCCGGTCCTGCCGCCCCGCGAACATCAATTCCGGGCTGATCGTCAAGCCACCGAACGGGACGTCGAGGCTCAGCGTGCCCCGGCGCGGGGGGATGCGCGGGCGGGGCGCGCCCCTCGGGGCGGCGGGGGGCGGGGGGCGGCGCAGCGCCCGGGCGGCGAGGCTCAGCGTGCCGCGTAGCGGCGGTATGCGCGGCAGCGGCTCGCCTGTGGTCGTCAGGGTCGCGTCGACGTAGCCGAGCCCGAGCGTGGCCCAGACCTTACCGCCCAGCCAGAAGCTCCCGCGCGCGTCGAATCCGACGAACCGGCTGTCGCCCTGCCGGAAATCCAGGACCCGCAGGTTGTCCATGACCTCATCGGTGAGGTCCCCGAAGATGAAGCGGTCGATGTCGTAGACGTAGAAGTTCACCTCGCCCTGCACGCGCCCCGTGCGTTGGCGGAGGCTCAGGTCGAAGCCGCGCATCGTCTCCGGGTCGAGCTCCGGGCTCCCGACCTCGAAGTTCCCGAGGTGCGCGCCGAAGTTGTAGAGCTCCTGCAGCGCCGGCACGCGGTGGGAGTGGGTGAAGTTGGCGACGAAGGCGCTGTTGTCGCCCAGGTCGGCGTGCAGGCCGATGGACGCCGACGCCCCCAGGAACTGCCGGTCGCGCGGATCGGGAGGCACCGGCACGTGCTCCTCCCCCTCCTCGTCGTGCCCGTCCTCGTCATGGTCGTCATGGTCGTCCATGCCGTCGTCGTGCCCGTCGCCCTCGTGGTCGTCGTCGTGCCCGTCGTCGTCATGGTCGTCCACGTCGTGGTCTTCGTGCTCGTCGCCGTCGTCGTGCTCGTCTTCCTCGCCGTCGTCGTGGCCGTGGTCGCCGGGAAGCACGGGGCGCCCGGCCGCGTCGTAGTCGGTGCGCTCGACGCGACCGCCGATCTGCACGCGATAGCGACCGAACGTCAGCTCCTCGTAGCCGAAGGCGGCGAACGAGGCCTGCTCGGTGCGCGGCGCCAGCGCCTCGGCGCCGATGGCCTCGAAGTTGCGGACCTGTACCTCGGTGCCGAAGCGGCCCGTGACGTGCTCCAGTTGCCGCTGATAGACCAGCGCGCGGGTGATGTAGGTCCGGTTGTTGAACCGCGTGTCGACGTTCTCGACGCCGCCGATGGTGTCGACATGGTCGTCGTTCAGATCGATCGCGATGAAGGCGGCGCGGATCCCCTGGATCACGCTGTTGTCGATGTTGCGCAGACCGATGTCGAATCTGCCCACCCGACGCTGGGACGCGAGGTCGATCTCGATGCCCTCGTCGTCGTCCTCGTCCCCGTGATCGTGATCGTCCGCGGCCCCGTGCGCGTGGAAGCGATCCTCGAACGGGAGGCCGAAGCGGCTGTCCTCCAGCGTGAGGCCGCCGCTCGCGAAGACCCGGTCGCCGAAGTAGCCGAGACCGGCGCGCGCGTTGGTGAGCTCGGTCGCCGAGTTGAAGACGCTGCCCTCCGGCGTTTCGTAGTCCCCGGCCTGCCGATAGGCGCCGCTGCCCCAATAGAGCAGCTTCCCCCGCGAATGCTGGACGTTCGCGTAGGTTCCGGCCTGGCGGTTGGCCGTCCCCGCATCGGTGCCGAGCTGCCCCCGCGTGCCGTCCCGGAGCGTGTCGCCGTAGCTCTCGGGCGGCGTCAGCAGGTTGCGGTACGCCGCGTGCGGCGTGATCACGTTGATGAGCCCGACGACGTTGGACCCGTACAGCAGCGTGGCCGGGCCGCGCGTGATCTCGATCCGCTCCGCGCTGCTCGGGTCGATCGTGACGCCGTGGTGATCCGAGGTGCTGGAGAGGTCGCCGGTGCGGATCCCGTCCTCGATGATGAGCACGCGGTCGCCGCTGAAACCGCGAACGATCGGCCGGCTCGATCCCGGACCGAAGCTGCGGTTCGCGATGCCCGGCTCGTCCTCGAGCGCCTCCCCGATGCTGTTGGGCGATTCCCGAGCGAGCTCGAACGAATCGAGCGTCGTGACGGCGTTGAAGGCCTGGAGCGTCGCCTCGGCGCCCACCGTCGCCTCGGCGGTGACGTTCACCACCTCGCGGATCGGAGACAGGCGGAGCTCGAAGTCGACGGTTGCCGTCTCACCCGCGGCGATCGTCACCGTCTGACGGCCGGCGGTCAGGCGCTCGCGCTCGGCGGTGACCTCGTACGCGCCGGCCGGCACGTTCGTGATCTCGAAAACGCCATCGTCGGTGAACGTGAACGCGCCTGTCCCGAGCACCAGGATCACGGCGCCGTCGACCGGGCCGCCGTTCTCGACCAGAGTTACGGTGCCACGCAGGGTGCCGGTCTCCTGTGCCTCGACCGGCGCCACCGCAACCGCAGCGGCGATTGCGACGACGGCGGGCCAGTCACGCCGGAGCGGGCTGGCCGGTCTGGCGTGTCTGGCCGGCGAGCGCCGCTCCTGCCGCGGGCGCACATCCCCCGGGGCCGGCTCCACACTAGAATTGCCTCCAGAGCGCATATTCATGGACGTGTTCTGCTACGCGAGAGTCACCGCGGGCGCGCCGGGTCGGGCCAGGGCATCAACCGAGGAGTTGTACCGCGCCCCCCCGGGCACGCGGTCATGGACTAGAGTCCGGAGCGGAGGTGACCGAATGACGCCAGCCCCGGACAGTGACAACCTTCCCGGCCCCGCGATCTCCGCCAGCGCGACCGGCTCGGAACGAGGCTCATGACTGACGGCCTCCGGATGACGCCCGACGTCATGCGCGAGCTGGCCCACCAGGTGGTCGACATCCTCATCGAGCGCCGCGAGCGGCTGCCCGACGATCGCGCCTGGGACGGCGAGTTCAAGCAAGATCTCACCGCCCGGTTGGAGGAGGACCCGCCCGAGACCGGCCGGCCGCCGCGCGAGACGATCGAACGCGCCGTACGCGACATCCTGTCGCCCGCGATGCGCCTCGACCATCCCCGGGCGTTCGGGTTCGTGCCGTCCGAGCCGACGTGGCCCGGCGTGCTGGCCGACCTGCTCGCGACCGGCTTCAACATCAACGCGGCGAGCTGGTTGACCGCGAGCGGCCCGAGCCAGCTCGAGGCGGTCGTGATCGACTGGTTCCGCCGCTGGCTGGGGTACCCGGAGACGGCGGGAGGCGTGCTGACCAGCGGAGGCTCCGCGGCGGCCCTGAACGCCTTCGTGACGGCGCGGGAGGCGGCGGACAACCCGCCGCTCGCGACCGTCTACATGAGCGACCAGAGCCACAGCGCCCAGGTCCGCGCCGCCCGCATCATCGGCATTCACCCGGAGCGCGTCCGCGTGCTGCCCACGGGCGACGACCTGCGGCTCGATCTCGCAACCCTGGCCTCTGCCGTCGACGCCGACCGCGCCGCCGGCTGCACCCCAATCGCCGTCTGCGCCGACGCCGGCTCGACCAGCACGGGAGCGGTCGACCCGCTCGACGCCGTCGCGGACTACTGCGCGGAGCACGGGATCTGGCTGCACGTCGACGCCGCGCACGGCGGCTTCGCAGCCATCACCGAGCCGGGCGCCCGGCTGCTGCGCGGCATCGAGCGCGCCGACTCCATCGGATTGGACCCGCACAAGTGGCTGTTCCAGCCGTACGAGACGGGGTGCCTGCTGGTCAGGGACACCCGGACGCTCGAACGGGCCTTCGCCATCCACCACGACGTCCTGCAGGACTCGGTGTGGGGGGCCAACCACCCGAACCAGGCCGACCGCGGCCTGCAGTTGAGCCGGCGCGACCGGGCCCTCAAGATCTGGATGTCCCTGCAGATCTTCGGGATGGCCGCGTTTCGGGCGGCGGTGGCGCAGGGAATCGAGCGGGCCGAACGCGCCGCGCGGTACATCGCCGCAAGCCCCCACCTGGAGCTCACGACGCCGGCCTCCCTGGGAATCGTCACGTTCCGGTACCACCCGGACGGCGCGCACGGCGAAGCGGCACTCGAGCGGATCAACAAGGACGTACTCGCCCGCGTATTCTGGGACGACCGCGCGTTCCTGTCGTCCACGACGATCCGGGCGACGTTCGTGCTCCGGATGTGCGTCATCAACCATACGACGACGTGGGACGATGTCCGCGAAACCCTCGAAACCATCGAGCGCTTCGGACGGGAAGCGCTGTAGGGCGGCCCCGCCAGTCGGCCCGGCTTGCTCCCCGCCGGCCGGCGTGGTACGTTTTCGCCGGTCAGTCCGTCGAATTGTACTCTCATCCAAGTCTCACTCTCAGCCAAGGTGATCGAAGCATGACCCTGCCACGGAGCCCGTTTCTCCTTCTCGTATCGTTCGCGCTGGTCCTGGTGCCGTTCCTGGGTGCCGTCACGCCGTCGTTCGCTCAGACGACGGCCAGTGACGTCATGGACCGGGCTACCGTGAAGTCGTTCGTCGAGCGGGCCGCCGCTCTCACGGAGAGTCGGGTCTCGAACGCGGCCGACGCGTACGACTTCTTCGACAGCACGTTCCGGCCCACGGGCGAGTGGAACAGGGGCTCCATCTACATCTACGTGATGAACACCCGGGGGATCATGCGGTTCCACGGCGCCAACCAGAGCCTGGAAGAAACGAGCCTGTACAACCACAGGGACAAGAACGGGGTGTACTACGTTCGGGAGCTCATCGCCGCGGCGGAGGCAGGCGGCGGCTACGTCGAGTACCTGTTCGACAATCCGGACGTGGTCGGCGACGAGGAAGAGGGTTCGCCGAAGGTGGGCTACGCGGAGCTCCTGGACCTGAGCGGGGAGAGGCTGCTCATCGGCTCCGGCTACTACCCCGCGGTGTCCACGCCCATCGCCCCGCCGCTGGCGCTGCTCGCGCTTGCGACCCTGCTCGCAGGCGGCGCGTACCGCCGCTGGCGGCAACGGTAGCGGGCGGGCCGGCGCGGCCCACCGGGGACGGAGGGCCAGAGCGGCCGGCCTTGCCGTGGGGCAGAAGCGGCCTTTCCCGTCTTGCGGCCTGTCGTCCGGGCAGCCGCGGTGAAGGGCGGAAAATATACCCCTAAAAACAGTCCCTGACGTTGATTTTATGGGCCAGAAATGAGACCATCGGCGTTCCATGCACCGCCATCGGCTGCAGGACATGCAGGAATGGCTGCACCGCGCTACGCGCAAGCCGCTGGTCCTTCGCGGCGCACGGCAGGTCGGGAAATCCACGCTGGTCAGGCTGTTCTGTGAAGCCGAATCCGACCGGGACCTCCTGACCGTCAACCTCGAGCGGCATCCGCACCTCGCCGACACGTTCGCCGGCAACGATCCGGCGTCCGTGCTCAACGTCATCGAGGCCGTCTCCGACCAGCCCCTGTCGGAGCGCACGGTGCTGTTCCTGGACGAGATACAGGCCGCGCCCAGCGCCTTCGTCTCGCTGCGCTACTTCCTGGAAGAGATGCCGGCGCTGCCGATCGTGGCTGCCGGTTCGCTCATGGAGTTCATGCTGGCGGATCACTCGTTCGCCATGCCGGTCGGGCGCATCGAGTACCTCGACCTGGGCGCCATGACGTTCACCGAGTTCCTGCGGGCCGTCGGTCAGGAGCGGCTCGCCCGGCAGATCGAGACGTTCGAGTGGCCATCCGGCGACGCCCCCCCGGCGCCGCACCCGGCGATCCACCAGCGCCTGCTCGAGCTCCTGCGCCTGTACCACTTCGTCGGCGGCATGCCCGAGGCGGTCAAGGTGTATGCCGAGTCGCGGAGTCTCCGCGACGCCAGCGCCGTGCACGCCAGCATCATCGACACCTGGCGGGACGACTTCCCGAAGTACGCGGCCCGCCGCGACCTGACCCGCATGCTCCGCGTGTTCAACTTCGCGGCCCGCCACGCCGGACGCAAGATCAAGTACAGCAACATCTCGCCCGACGACCAGAGCGCCACGATCCGCCGCGACGTCGACCTGCTGGCCATGGCGCGCGTCATCGCGAAGGTGACCCACAGTCCTTGCTCGGGACTGCCGCTGCAGGCCGAGCTGAAGGACAAGGTCTTCAAGCTGATCTTCCTCGACATCGGCCTGATGAACGCCATCTGCGGCCTTGGCTGGCACGCGATCTCCGCCCAGACCGACACGCAACTCGTCAATGCCGGTCCCGGCGCCGAACAGTTCATCGGCCAGCACCTGCAGTTCCTCCACGCCGGACGTCCAAACCGCGAACTGACCTACTGGCTCCGGGAGGGCCGATCGAACAACGCCGAGGTCGACTACGTGTGCGAGCTCGGCGGCCGCATCGTTCCCATCGAGGTCAAGGCCGGCCGCACCGGAACACTGAAGTCGCTGCACCAGTTCGCGGCCGAGAAGCGCGCGCCCCTCGCAGTCCGCTTCGATGCCGAGCCGCCGTCCCTGCACACCGTCGACGCGGATGTCCGCCGGGGTCGCGGCTCCGAGCGGGTCCGCTACCGGCTGGTGTCGCTGCCGCTCTATCTCGTGGAACGATTGCCGCGCATCGTCGAGGATCTGTACGCCCGGCTTTGACGATCCCTTTTCGGCAGGACCGGCACTCGTTCTGCCGAGCTCCGCCCGGTGAGAAGTCTTCCGTCAGCACGCGGTCCGTGCTTCAGCGGGAGGTCGTCCAAGGGGTCCGGTTGCTCGCTGGCTCGTCGCCAACGCGGGCCGATCAGGGCTGCTCGTCGGGCAGGGCGAAGACGAAGAGGTTGTTGCCGACGCTGGGGCGGAGCTCCGGCGTCAACAGCATGTGACCGCTCACGGTCGCCGCGGTGCCCGTGCTGATGGCGATGTACTGCCGGCCGTCCACGGCGTAGCTGATCGGGAAGCCGGTGATCGGCGAGCCGAGGTTGATCTCCCACAGCACCTCGCCGGTCTCGTGGTCGAGGGCGCGGAAACGGCCGTTGCCGTCACCGCCGAAGATCAGCCCGCCGCCGGTCGCGACCAGGGAGGTCGTGACCGCCCGCTGCTCGTAGACCCACGTGATCTCGCCCGTCTCCGCCGAGATCGCCTGCACCGTGCCGACCTGGTCGGTCCCGGGAGCGATCTGGTTGCGCACGGCGAGGGCATAGATGGCCAACCCGCCTTCCCGCGTCGCGAGCATCCGCGCGCAGACGTTGCGGAGCGGGAAGTACATCGTGTTGGTGAGGGGACTGTAGGCGCCCGCCTCCCAGTCCTTGCCGCCGATCCACGTCGGGCAGGCGAGCACCTCCTGCCCCAGCGAGCTGAAGACCACCTCCGCGTTCTCCGACACCTCGCCGGTGGCCCCGTCGATGTCGCTGATCACGTTCTGCGCGACCGTCGGCGTCGCCCAGAGGAACTCCCCCGTCTCGCGGTCGAGCGTGTAGACGACGCCGGTCTTCCCCGGGATTCCGGTCAGCACCCGGCGCACCTCGCCCGGCACGATGCGCGGGTTGATCCAGCTCACCGCGGCCGGGTCCGGCGCCACCGCGGTGTCGACCAGGATCCGCTCGAACGGGTGATCGAGGTCCCAGTGGTCGATCAGGTGCTGGTAGTACCAGCGGATCTCGCCGGTGTCACCGTCGAGAGCGAGGGTGGAGTTGTGGTACAGGTGCTTGTTGTCCGCGCCGCCGAGCAGGAACTTCGGCGCCGGCGAGGTGACCGACGTCCCGATGTAGACCAGGTTCAGCTCGGGATCGTAGCTCGGCGCCATCCAGGCGCCGACGTGCAGCCGCTCCTCGAACGGGACGCCGCCCCAGATCTCGTCGCCCGGCTCGCCCGGGGCAGGTATCGTCCGCCGCCGCCAGAGCTCCGCGCCGGTCGCCGCGTCGTGCGCCGTGATGACGCAGGCGTCGGGGCCGCCGCGCGGCAGGCAGCCGCGGCCCGAGAAGATCTTCCCTTCCGCAACGATGGGGCCGGAGGTCTGGTGCGCCGGATGCGTCCGGTAGTCGAGGATCTGCGTTTCCCAGACGGGTTCGCCGGTGGCGGCGTCGAGCGCGAATACGGAGTCGTCGGCGCTGGTGTCGATGATCAGGTTGCCGTAGATGGCGATGTTGCGGTTGTTGTCGAGCAGGCCGCCGGCCGGCAGGTACTCGTCGAGGTCGTCGGGTCGCGGCCGCTGGTGCTCCCAGCGGAGGTCACCGGTGACGGCGTCGATGGCCTGGATGACGTCCGCCGGGTTGGGCATGTAGAGCACGCCGCCGTAGGCGAGCGGCGTCCCCTGCTGGCTGCCCGGCCGCAGGGCCCGCGTCCAGGCCAGGCGCAGATCGGCGACGTTGTCGCGGTCGATCTGGTCGAGCGGGCTGTAGCCCCAGCCGTCGAGCGTGCGGCGCCACGTCAGCCAGTCGCCGGGCGCCGGGCTGCGCAGCATCGCGTCGGTGACCGGCTCGAAGGCCTCCTCCGGCTGCCCACGCGCCACAGTCGCTCCGGCCGCCACCGCCAGCAAGGCCATCGTGAGGACCGGCGCCGTCCGCGAGGTACACCGCCTCTGCATCTCGAAGCCCTCCCTCCGACCCGCGGTCCGGCGGTCCGCGTGGCGCGCGCTACACGCCGGGAAGCGGCTCGAGCGGCAGCACGCCGGTCGCGTCGCCGAAGTCCTCCGTGTGGACCCCCACCCGCCCCAGCATCGCCAGCAGCAGGTTGTTCATCGGCGTGTCCTTCGGGTGTCGCAGCACCCGGCCGCCCTCGACCCCGCCGGCCCCGCCGACCATGACCAGCGGCAGGTCGATGTGCGAGTGCTCGTTGGCGTCGCTGATGCCGCCGCCGTGGAGCACGAGCGAGTGGTCCAGCAGGTTCCCGTCGCCGTCCGGCGTCGCCTTCAGCGCCTTCAGGAAGTGCGCCGTGAGGCCGACGTGGTACAGGTTGATCTTGTGCCCCTGCTCGAACTTCAGCGGGTCGTGCTGGTGGTGCGACACCGCGTGGTGGGCGGCGTTGACCCCCAGCTCCGGATAGGCGCGGTTGGTCTGCTCCTTGCCCAGCGTGAGCACGAAGACGCGGGTGAGGTCGGCCTGGAAGGCGAGCGCCACGAGGTCGAACATCAGCTTGGCGTGCTGGTCGTACGACTCCGGGACACCGACCGGCCGGTCCGGCAGCTCCAGCACGGTGTCGCCGTGCTGCCGCTCCGCCACCTGCAGCCGCTGCTCCACCTCGCGCACGGAGTCGAGGTACTCGTTCACGCTGCTGCGATCGGCGGGGCCAAGCTTCGACTTGAGCTCCGCGACGTCGGCCAGCACCCAGTCGAGGATGCTGCGGTCCTCCTGCATCTGCGCCAGACGCGCCTCGGGCGAGCCGCCGTCGCCGAACATCCGCTGGAAGACGATGCGCGGGTTCGTCTCGTGCGGGTTGGGCGTCGTGGCGGTGCGCCACGAGATGCTGTTCGTGTAGACGCAACTGTAGCCGTTGTCGCAGTTGCCGATGAGGTAGGTCTGCTCCATCGCCAGCTCGAGCGAGCGGAGCGGCGTGTCGCCGCCGATGTGCTGGGCGGCAATCTGATCGGCCGTCGTGCCGTTGCGCACGTCCGCGCCCTCGGTCTCCTTCGGGTGAACGCCGCTCAGCCACACCGTCCCGGCGCGGGAGTGCTCGCCGTTGCCGTCGCCGAGCGCCTCCGCCTGCTTCTGGCTGAGGCCGATCGGCACGACGACCTGATCCTGGAACGGCGCGAGCGGGCTGAGCGTCGGCGGCAGCGCCTCGAGCGCCCCCTCCCCCTCGGGTTGCCAGTGCGACATCACGGCACCGTTCGGGATGTAGACGAAACCGAGGCGGCGCACGGGCCGGGCCGCCGTCTTCGCGAGCGCCGACGAGGCCGGCACCATCGCGTCGAGCAACGGCAGCGCGAGCGTGACGCCCATCCCGCGGAGGAACGTTCGGCGCGGCAATGCCATCCTGGTGTTGAACATGACGGTTCTCCTGATCAGCTCTTCGGTTCGCTTCGTCCGCGCCGGTTACTCCGCGCTCGTTGCGTCCTGCGCCCGCCGCATCCGGAACGGCGTGCTCTTGACTACGCCGACGACGAGCGACGCCAGACCGTGGTCGTTCCCCGCCGCCTCGCGCAGGATCCGGCGCACGGAGGTCGCGTCGTAGTGCTCCACGCCCCGGCCGAGGGCGTAGGTCAACAGCTTCTCGGTCACCACGGTGGCGAACTGCTCCGGCTTGCGGACGAGCAGGTCGCGCATTCCTGCCGGTCCGTCGAATCCGGTCCCGTCCGGCATCGTTCCGGAGGCGTCGATCGCCGTCCCGCCCGGCATGTGCCCCCGCCAGCGCCCCACGGCGTCGAAGTTCTCCAACGCCAGGCCCAGCGGATCCATCATCCGATGGCAGCTCGCACAGACCGGGTTGGCCCGGTGCTGCTCCATCCGCTCGCGCATCGCCAGCACCTGCCCGGCGTCCTCCGCGGGCTCGAGCTCCGGCACGTTGGGCGGGGGCGGCGGCGGCGGCGTCCCGAGGACGTTCTCCAGCACCCACTTGCCGCGACCGACGGGCGAGGTGCGGTCGGGATAGGAGGTCACGGTGAGGATGCTGCCCTGACCGAGCAGACCCCGGCGGTTGCCGTCGGCCAGCTCCACGCGCCGGAAGTCGCTGCCGTAGACCCCCGGGATGCCGTAATGCCGGGCCAGCCGCTCGTTCAGGAACGTGAAGTCGGCGGTCAGCAGATCGGTGACGCGCCGGTCCTCCCGCAGGATGCTGTGGAAGAAGAGCTCGGTCTCGCGCACGAAGTCCTGGCGCAGGCTCTCGCCGAAGTTCGGGAAGATGACGTCGGACGGGAGCGCCCCCGAGATGTTGCGCAGCCGCAGCCACTGGCCGGCGAAGTTCCGAGCCAGCGCCTCCGCGCGGGGATCGGCGAGCATTCTGCGCACCTGGCGCTCGATCTCGCCGGGGTCCTGAAGCGCCCCCTCCGCCGCGGCCTCCAGCAACTCGTCATCCGGCAGGCTGCTCCAGAGGAAGAAGGAGATGCGGGACGCGAGCGCGAGGTCACTCAGGCGATACGGCTCTCCCGGGACTGCGCCCGGCGGGTCGGAGACCACGCGGAAGAGGAAGTCCGGGCTGACCAGCAGCGCGCGGACGGCCCGCTCGATGCCGGACTCGAAGCCGCCGAGCTCGCGGCCCTCCGCATAGAAGGCGACCAGGCTGTCGACTTCCGCGGAGCTCACCGGCCTGCGGTAGGCGCGCCGCGCCAGCGTGGAGAGGATCTGCCGGGCGCAGGGCGCCTCCTCGGCCGCAGTCGCCGGTCGGCAGACGAAGATCCGCTGCCGCGACGGCGTGTCGCCGGCACCGAGCGCGTTGAACGGACCGGAGATGGTGAGCGTGCCGACGTGCGGCTGATACAGGAGGTAGTCGCCCTCGCCGTGGGGGCGGTCGAACGGCTGCCTCACGCTCTCGGCGAGCGCGCTCGTCTTCTTGACGAACGCGGCGGTCACCACCCGCGGGCCCGCCGCCACGTGCACGCGCGCCTCCAGGTCCTCCGGGCCGGTGTTGTAGGCGGCGCCCTGATCGGCTGCCGGATCGGGCGGTGCGAGGTCGAAGACCCGGACGCGTCGGCCGTCGATGCTCAGCTCGAGCCGGTGCGGCTCGCGAATCGGCGCCCCCGCGAACAGGTCCAGGAGCTCGATCCGGAGGTCGTACTCCCCGTCGCGGGGGAAGTTGTAGTCGACCGACATCCCGCCGCGCGTGCCGAACGGCAGCCCGTCCTGGTGCTGGTACTGGGACAGGTCGGAGACGATGCGGAACGTTTCGCCCGCCGGCGGGAGCGCCGAGGCGCCGACGGCGAGGCGGCTGATCACCCGCGCGGCGCTCATGTAGCGCTCGAGAAGCGTCGGCGAGACCTTCAGCACGCCCGCGATGTTGTCGAATCCGTAGCTCTGGTCGTCGGCCGGAACCAGTGCGGCCGCGTCGATGTGGAGGTCCAGCAGGTCGCGGACGGCGTTCTGATACTCCGTCCGGTTCAGCCGGTGCAGCGGCTCCGTCCGTCCGGGGTCGGGCCGGGCGGCCGCCGCGCGATCGATGGTGGTCTCGAGCCACGTCGCGAGCCCGTCCACCGCCGCGGCGTCCGGCCGGGGTCGGCCGAGGGGCGGCATCGTCCCGGTACGGAGCTTCCGAATGACCTTCTCCCAGACGTCCGCCGTCCCGGGGACGTCGGCCAGATCGGTCGTCCGGAGCGCGATCGGTACCGTGCCGCGATCCGCCAGCCGCTCGTTGTGGCAGGTGATGCAGTAGCGCTGGAGCAGCGCCTCGTGCTCGGCCGCGGCGGGAGCGGCGGGCGGCGGGGGGGAAGGGGGCGGCCCCCCCCCGCCCCGCCCCCCCCCGCCCCCCCGCGCGGGGCCCCCCCCCCCCGGCCCCGGCCCCCGCCGCGCCCGCGGGGACGGACCCGACCGCCCACACCAACCCGCAGACGCCGAGCAGCACGAGTATGCGTCGCGTCATCAGCCTTCCCCGCGGTGTTCCACCGCCGCGCGGCAGGCTCCGGCACCGGCGGGCGCACCACTCCCCCACCGCCTGCCTCGTACGATCTTCAGCCCGGTTGTCAACCAGGCCGGGCGTCCCCCGCCGCCGCGCGGCAGGCTCCGGCCCCGGCGGGCCCACCCCTCCCCAACGTCGTGCATCGTACGATCTTCAGCCGGGTTGTCAACCGGCCGGGACGCATCGGCTCTCCCGCCGGTTGACGCTCCTGCCCGCGTCGCGTCGCTACCGCCCGGAACCGGCGCCGTTCCGTCGAGCCGCGGGCGTCGGGCCCCCGGCTCACGGGGTGACGGTGACCGTGACGTCGGCAGCGGTGTAGAGGTAGCCGTCGTCGGCCATCCCGCGGATGACGTAGGTGCCCGGCTCGCTGAACCGTGCCGTCGTGACGATCCGGCCGTCCTCGGGGATCGGAGGAGGCGTCCAGCCCGGGGTGTGGTCCTCCATCGGCGCGCTCCAGGGGTCGAAGGCGACCGTCCCGGGACCGCGGTGCTGAATCCACGCGAGGCGCAGGCCCAGCGCGTTGCGCCGGCCGGGTGGGCGGCTCTGGCGAGCGGGACGCATCTCGGGGATGCCGTCGTCCCGAATGATCGCGGTCAGCGTCAGCGGCTCCCCGACCCGCACGGTGCGCGCCGACGGCTCCATCAGCACGATCGCCGGCGCGGCGTTCACGATGTCCGGCGCGCCGCCCCCGGCCCGGTTCATCGCGATGACCTGCTCGTCGATGATCTGCTCCGGCACCAGCCAGCCGACCGCACGGTCGGTCTGCCCGTGCGCGGTGACGGTCCAGACGAGCTCCTTGTCGCCCCAGTCGGCGGGGACGCGGACGCGGAAGATGATGCGCTGCCGGCGCGGATAGAAGAACGTCGGCTGGCCGCGGTCCGGATCGCCCGGCTCGAAGTGGTTGTCCGGCCCGACCGGAATGTTGAGGTGCTCCTCGTAGTTCCGGTTCAGGTACCCGAACACCATGTTGAAGCTGCCGTCGCCGTTCTGCTCCCAGCCCTCGAAGACCGGCTGCAGGTTCTGCCCGCTGTGGTAGGTCTGCCCGGCGGCGCCCGCCGCACCCGCAAGGACCAAGGCCACCGCACACACGTGCCGCCAGACCGCCACGGCTACGGACCGCGGTGAAGGGCAGGCTGCCGGCCCACCGAGAGTCCGCTGCCCTCCCAGCACCCTTCGCATCAGCCCCATCTCCCAGCCCCGAGCGTCAGTCGTTGGTCGACTGCGCGCGCGCCTCGAGCCGGCGTTCGTACTCGTCCTCCGGCATGTGGAAGAAGCTCATCCAGGCGAAGCTCATGTCGTCGATCGAGCGGTTGCCGAAGCCGACCCAGTTCTTCGGGTCCGGGTTGTAACGATTCGCCGCCGTGTTGTCGTGCCAGCCGATGACGTGCAGGATCGTGCCGGCCGGCAGCAGCGGCGCCTCGTGGTCGGCGTAGTTGTAGACGATGTGCCATCCGAAGTTGTGACCGGTGCAGCTCAACGTCTCGATCGCGCCGCTCGGGCGGATCGCCTCGACGCACATGCGCTTGCCCCGGATGTGCATGTGGGGCTGGAAGCCGGTCACCTGCGTCGGCTCCGGCAGGACGTAGTAGCCGTCGCTGCGCGCGTTGTCCTCGCCGGCCCGGACGTCGAGCGTGTCGAAGCTGTCGCCGACGTGCCGCGAGATCAGCACCCGCTCCGGGACGTGGCCCGGCGGGTAGAACTGGAAGCCCACCCGCGTCCGGTCCCGGATCTCCTCGCCGACCGAGCTGTAGTGCATGTTGAAGCGGATCTGCGTGCCGGCGCGGATGAGGCGTCCCGTGCCGTCGGGAAAGATGTCGCCGTTCTTGCCCATGGCGTACTCGTTGAGGAACCCGCCGCCCTCCTCGCCGTCCTCGTTCTCCCAGAGCATCGAGGTCGCCACGTGGTGGACGACCGGGTAGGCGCCGGGCGACGGCTTGGTCTCGACCGCCTTGATGTAGCGATCCTCGGTCAGGCGCGAGTCGGCCCAGATGTTCAGCCAGCGGTCGGCGTCGACGGCACCGACGGTCTGCTCCTCGGGCAGCTCGACGATCCACTCGGGCGTCCCGATGCGCCAGTCGTCGAGGTCCGCGAGCTCGATCGGCGGGGTTCCCGCGCGGCGCGCCGGCCTCGACCCAGGCGCCGATGGTGGCGATCTCGGCGTCCGTGAGCGACGGATCCTCCTTGAAGGCCCGCACGCCGACGTTGCGCTCGATGAACCACGGCGGCATCTCGCGCTGCGCCGTCTTGTCGCGGATGGCCCGCGCCCACGGCCGGACGTCCCGGTACGTCAGGAGCGACATCGGCGCAACCGAGCCGGGGCGATGGCACTGCTGGCACGAGCGCTGCAGGATCGGCAGGACATCCTTCGTGAAGCTCGGGCCGCCGGCCGGCTCCTGCGCCAGGGCCAGACCGGCCGCGGCGAGGACGCCGCCGGCGACCAGCGCCGCGATACCGTAGCGAAACACGCGGCGCGCGTAGGGGCAGCAAGCGAAATCCATCCTCACCCTCCTGGCGCCAACCTCGAACGGAGGCGCACCGGTCCTTATACCACGCGGTACCGCGTCCCGAAACACCGTCGGAGCCGACCCATCCGCGGCACCCCTCGTCACCCACCCGGCGCCGAGGCTACCGGTCCGCGGCCACCTCGTCGTAGAACGCCTGCAGTGCCGCCGGACGGAAGGGCCAGTCCAGATCGGAGGTGTCGACGCGTTCCGGCACGTCGTCGCGGCTCACGCCCGCGTCGATCGCCGCCCGCATCCGGTCCGCGAGCGTCTGCATCCGGTCGCGGAAGGTGCGCACTTCGTCGCGGCCCAGGATCGGGCCGTGGCCCGGGATCACGGTGTCGAAGTCGAGCTCCAGCACACGGTCGAGCGTCGCCGTCCACGCCAGGCCGCTCCCGCCGTTGTTGTAGTCCATGAACGGCGAGAGGGTGCTCCCGTCCGAGCGCTGGCCCCAGATGAAGAGGTCGCCGGTGTGGATCGTGCGGAGGTCCGGGAAGTAGATGACCGCGTCGCCGTTCGTGTGGCCGCGCCCGAAGTGATGCGCCTGCGCCTCCATGCCCCCGAGGAACACCGACGTGTCCCGGCCGAAGACGACCCGCGGCGCCCCGGGCTGGTTGTTGCGCACCATGTTGCCGCGCGCGTTGCGGTGCGAGATGACCTCGGCGACGGCCATGAAATCGGCGTTGCTGCCCGCGTGGTCGCCGTGGTGGTGGGTGTCGAGCACGTAGCGGACGGGCAGCGCGGTCACCTTCCGGACCTCGGACGTGATCATCGCGAAGCTGTGCGGGAACTTGTTGTCGACCAGGATGACGCCGTCGTTCGTGACCCGGACCGCGACGTTGCCGCCGGTCACGCCCCCGTCGTAGCCCGGAATGACGTACAGGCCGTTCTTGCCCGGCACGGGCCGGATCGCGGTCAGCCCGCCCCCCCCCCGGCGGTCCCCGGAAGCACGACCCGGCCCGTCCTCCCCGGGCCGGGGCGGGCCCGCGCTCCGCCCGCGGAGCCGCTCCGGCGTCACCGCCTGCTCCGCCGCCGGCCGGGCCACGGCCAGGATGGCCGCCGCCACCAGCACCAGCGACGACATCCCCGCAATCAGCTTCAGCTCACGCATCGTGACCCTCCGGGCGCCATCTCCACTCAGCGCAGAAACCAGGGCAGCACGCGGACGCCCCTGAAGTCGAAGGTGTCCGTCCCGCCGTGGACCAGGATACCGCCGCGGTTCGCGTTGCCTGGGAGCGACGTCCACCAGAGCAGTCCGCGGACGGCGTCGGCGGTGACGGTCTGCCCCGACTTGACCTCCACGGGGGCCACCCGCCCGCCGGAATCGATCAGGACGTCGACCTCGTGTCCGGTCGCGTCTCGCCAGAAATACAGCGGCGGATCACGGCGCTGCGCGGCAAAGCTCTTGATCAGCTCCGAAACGACGAACGACTCGAAGATGGCGCCCCGCAACGGGTGATGCTCCAGGGTCGCCGCGTCCCGGATGTCGAGCAGGTAGCAGACGAGACCCGCATCGAGGAAGTGCAGCCGCGGGCGCTTGCGCAACCGCTTGCGGTAGCTCGCGTAGTGTGGCGGCAGCGTCGTCGCAAGAAAGCCGATCTCCAGTGCCGACAGCCAGCGCTTCGCGGTCTGCTGGGTGATCCCGACGTCGCTGGCAAGCGTCGTGAGGTTGAGCTCCTGCGCCGTGTGCGACGCGGCAAGCCGGAGGAAGCGTTCGAAGCTCCGCAGGTCGGACACCTGCAGCACTTGACGCAGATCCCGTTCGATGTACGTGCGGACGTAGTCCGCCAGCCACGACCCTGCCGGCAGGTTCCGATCGTGAATCCGCGGATAGAACCCCTCGACGAGCGTCCGCCACAAGCTCCGCTCGGGCGCCTCGCTCGGGCCGGCCGGATCGCGGTCCAGGTTCTCGGCATCGACACGCGGGCGGTCGAGCAGCTCGGCCAGCGAGAGCGGGTGCAGGCGCAACAGCGCCGTGCGACCCGCCAGCGTCTGCGACACCGACTCCATGAGCAGGAGGTTCTGGGAACCAGTCAGGATGTATCGTCCCGGCCGGTCGTCTTCGTCGACGAGCACCTGGATGTACGAGAGGAGATCGGGCGCCCGCTGGATCTCGTCGAGAATCAGCCGCTCGCCCTGCGCCAGAAGAGCCCGCGGGTCCTCCAGGGCCCGCGCTCGAACGTCCGGCGCTTCGAGAGACAGGTAGCGATGCTCAGGGAAGAGCTCGCGAACGAGCGTGGTCTTCCCCGACTGACGCGGGCCGGTGAGGGTGACGATGGGATTGACCGCGGCGGCCGAGAGCAGAGCCTCGGTAAGGTGGCGGCGCAACATGCCCGAGGATGGCACCCCCACCGCACCGTGTCAATTCCGTGATCACATCACCGACAACGTGCTCGGCTTCACGGGAAGCATGGCGCCCGCGGGCGGCCGCGAGGTCGCTGCTGCTGGATGCGCGCCGACGCTCAGGGGCCGGCTTCGATCAACTCCAGCGCCATGCCGTCGAGGTCCTCGATGAGGACGGCGCGGGTGTCGCCGTACGGGTACGGGCCCTCGAGAATCGGGACTCCCCGTGCTTCGAGATGCGCCAGCACAGGGTCGAGGTCGGGGTAACTGATGCCGACGTGGTCGACGACCTGGCCGCGCGAGGGCACGAGCGGGCGATCGAGCTCGGGACCGCACCGGCCGTCCCGGCACTGGCGGCTGTACCACGCCCAGCCGGCGTTGGCCATCCGCACGCTCCCGATCGGCCGGCGGAGCTGGCCCATCGGCAGGAAGGTCGGATAGCTCACGTCGCCCACCTCGACGTCGCACGGGTCGTACGCCGCCCGCGGCGACGTCTCGCCTGTCTCCGGATCCCGCCGCGGCGGCAGCGTCATTCCGAGATGCTCGGCGTACCAGTTGGAGGCGCACAGCGGCTGCTCGTGCCAGAAGTGCGTGTGACCGTAGAAGAGGTCCTCGGTCTCGGCGTTGCCGTTGAACTCGACCAGGATCCCGTCCGGGTCGACGAGGTAGCCGAAGTCCTGCCCGCTGGCGCGGTCGCGTGTCGGATTGTCGCCCTCCCGGGCGGCGCGCTCCGCCATCTCGGCCACGGTCAGGAGCTGATCCCCGAAGGGCGCGAGTCCGGAGTGCGGCACGCCCTCGTTGTCGTCGGGGCCGGTGTAGACGGGAAGGAAGCGGAAGCGCTCCCCCTCGGGATCGAGCGCCGTCAGCCGTTCGTACAGCGCGAGCCCGTCCGTGCTCGGCCCGGTCGTCCAGAAGGGGCTCTGCGGGATCGACTGCCGGCGCTCCGGGTCGAAACCGCCCGGCGCCTGACTCTCCACCTCGGCGTACACGAGTGCGACGCCATCGGCCACGAAGGCCGGCAACCCCTCCACCGTCGTGCGCTCGCCCGCGGGCCAGAGCGTCGACCACCAGTCGAGCGAGCGCTCCGGATCGGTGGAGTTGACGTGGATGTGGTGGAAGCTCGGGGGCGGAAACGTGGGCGCCAGCCCCTCCGCACCGGCGCTGCCCGCTCCGGACGACGATCCGTCCGAGCCGGCCGGGCCGCCGCCGCACGCACCCGCGAGCACGGCCGCCACCAGGAAACACCGTGGCAACCGACTGCCCATTCCGGCGCGGGGCGGGCAGGAGGACGCAGGCCGCGGCCGAGAGCTCTCGCTTGCGTTACGCATCGGGTTCGATCCCCTCTTTCGTCTCGGCGATCACGAGGTCGACCACGGAGCGAAACGCCTCGTCCTCCGTGTCTCCGTCCAGCCGACGCAGGCGGAAATGGTCGATCTGGCGGTCTGCGCCGCTCCCCTCGCGGATGATGGTCAGTACGTGGCGCAACTCGTTCTCGCAGCCGAGGTCGCGGGCATCGGCGGCCAGCTCCTCGACGAGCCCGGCCGCGTAGTCGGCGATGTCCACCCGCCCCCCGCCGCCCGTGTCGCCCAGAAACGCGAGCACGCCGTAGCGCTGGGCGAGCCAGCGGTTCTCGCCGATGATCTCGGTCGGCGGCTCCGGCGGCAGTCCCCCCTGCCGATCCAGCCGGAGCAGGTGTCGGATCAGCGAGGCATACAGCGCGACGATGCTCACCGCGTCGTCGATGCGCTGGCACACGTCGCAGATCCGCAGCTCCACGGTGGGGAAGCCGGTAGACGGCCGGACGTCCCACCACAGCTCGCCGCCGTTCTGGATGAACTGCATCCGGCGGTACTCCTCCACCAGCCGGTCGTACTCGGCCCGCGACGACAGCGGATTGGGGAGGCTCGTGCGCGGCAACACGCCCATGATGCTCAGCCGGTAGGACTTGAAACCGGTCTCGCGCCCGTCGCGGAACGGCGACGAGGCCGACAGCGCGTGCAGGAGCGGGAGGTGCCGCCGGAGCGCGGTCATGACACGGATGCGGGAGTCGGGATCGCCGAAGCCGGCATGGATGTGCATTCCCCCCGCGATCAGCCGCCGCAGGCTGTCCTGGAAGGTCATCGCGAAGCGCTCGTAACGCTCCCGGGGCGTCACGAGTTGCGCCTGCCACCGAGCGAACGGATGGATCGACGCGGCCATCACCGCCACGCCGAACCGGGCAGCGGTGTCGACGACGAGCCGCCGCGTCTCCCGGAGCGCCGAGCGCACGTCGGCCACCGACCTGCATACTTTGGTGTTGGTTTCGATCTGCGCGCGCAACGCCTCGTGCACCACTCGGTGCGGTCCACAGTCGTGTTGGCAGGCCTCGAAGACCTCCGGGGGCGGATCCGACAAGAGGTCGCGCGACTCCGGGTCGACGAGGAAGAACTCCTCCTCGACGCCGAGGGTGATGTCGAATCCCGGTTCGCTCATGGCCCCGATCGCCGCGCCGGGCGCGACGTTCCTGCCGCAGTGTAGCAGCATGACGACACCCGGGGACGGCCCGCGGTCGTGCCCGCCGGCGCGCGACAGGCGCATGGCCTGCTGCAGCCACGAGTCAGGCTACGCTTCGGATACACGTCCGCCGGGCCGGTCGCATGGAGGCGACAATGCTCGCCGGGTCCGGAAACGGGGCAACAGCCAGGGACTGCGGTTCGCCAAATCTCTGCTCGCGGAGGCGCACATCCAGGTCGGCGACCCGAGCAGGCGCGAGCTTCCCGCCTACTCCCCGACGATGGCGATCCCCCACGGCCGCTCGCCGGCCGGCACGGTCGCGACTACGGTCATCGATTCCGTGTCGATCACGCTGACGTCGTTCGAGGGGCCGTTCGCCGTATAGAGGAACCGGCCGTCCGGGGTGATGCCAATGCCCCACGGCCGGGTGCCCACCTCGACCGAGGCGCCCGGCTCGTTCGTGGCCGCGTCGATGGCGACGACCATGCGGCCACGCCCCGTCGTCACGTAGACGCGCGACCCGTCGGGAGAGACGACGACGCCCATCGGCCGGACCACCTCGCCGGTGAGCTCGATGGTGTGAATGACCTCGTGCGTCGCCGTGTCGACCACGTGGACCGTGCCACCGTTTTCTGCCGTCACGTACGCGCGGCTCCCGTCCGGCGCGAAGGCCGAGGCGCGTGGGCGAGCGCCGACCTCGAACACGGCTACGACCTCGTTGGTGGCGGTGTCGATGGCCGAGACCTGGTTGTCCTCCTCCGACGTGACGTAGACGACGCTGCCGTCAGGGCTGATGCGCACGCCCTCGGGCTCGCCGCCCACCGGCAGCGCGGCCAGAACCTCGCCGGTGGCGATGTCGACCACGCTGGCCTCCCCCGCATCCTCGTTCGCAACGTAGAGGCGCGTGCCGTCGGCGCTCACCGCGACCTGCTCCGGATCCGTCCCCGCGTGGACGACCTGCACGACCTCGCCAGCCGCGCGGTCGAAGACGCCGATGCCGTCCGCCGAGCGGTCGGGCGGCGGCAGCGTGCTCTCGTCGATGCCGGGCGGGGCCGGCGGGGAGCCGCTCAGGGCCACGAAGAGCTGCGTGCCGTCCGGAGACACCTTGATGCCGCGCGGGCGCTGGCCGAGCGGCACGGTCGCCACCACCTCGTTGGTGCCCCCCGCGATTACCGTGAGGTCCCCCGAGTACTCGTTCGTGACGTAGACGTGGTACGGAGGCGGGGCCGCCGGAACGGGGTCGCTCGCCGCCTCGTCGGGAGGCGCGCCGCCGCACCCTGCAACCGCAGCCAGCGCCAGCACAGGCGCGAGCACCGCCCAGGCCCGCGACCCGCGGGGTGCGCCGCGCCCGCAAGCGGGCCACCAGCGCCCGCCGCGTGCCTCGTTCGCGCCATGCGGCCGCCGCTGCGTGCTCCGCCGCGCGTCGCACTCTTCGCCGTGCCTCTCACCGGTCCTGTTTCTGCACGTCATGCTTCACGGCTCCACGTAGCGGCACATAAACGAAAGGGCAGGCGCCCGGTGGCGCCTGCCCCTGAACGACGGTCAACCGCGGGGAACTCCTGCCCTACTTCGCGAGCGGGTCGGGCCGGAGCTGGAAGTGCACCATCTTGCTCTTGGTGCCCTTGCCGCCCTCGGTGTGCCAGACGTAGTTCGAGCCGTAGTTGGCCCACAGGCCGCGGCCCTTCCACCCGGCGTCCGGATCGTCGATCCGGCCGTCGAGACCGCGGGAGTAGAACGCCATCGGATACGGCACCCGCAGCACGGTCCACTCCTCGGTCTCCGGATCGAGAGCCAGCAGCGAGTCGGACCCCGATCCGTTCGCGATCGGGATGTTGTCTCCCAACCCGAGGGTGTTGTACTGGTCGACCCAACTGTAGTAGTGGAAGTCGGCGCTGCCGGGCGTGTCGACCCCCTTCATCTGCGGGCCGGGCACCGGATAGAGCGTCCACCCCTCGGGGCAGTGCTGGCCGGTCGCGTCGGGGCCGCTCGTCACGGCGCACTTGCTCCGGTCGAAGCTCGCCATGTGGCTGCTCCCGGACAGCGCCGTCCAGATGACGCCGTTGCGGTCCACGTCGATCCCGCGCGGCGCCGAGCCCGTCTGCGCCGGGTCGACGTTCGGGTTCTCGATGGACGGCGGCTCGTAGACCTCCGCGATACAGGTCTCGGGCGGGTTGTCGCCCCGGTCGAGGCGGACCAGCCGGCCGGGGAACGGGCCGGTGCGGGAGATCCAGACCGAGTCGTCGATCGAGCTCGCGATGATGCCGTAGCCGAAGCCGGCGATGCGGGTGTCGAGGGCCGGGTCCATCTCGGCCTCGCCGCCGCGCGCGGGCTCGTTCCACGGCTTCGTGATCTGGCCGTCGCCGTTGGTGTCGATCACGGTCGGGCACCAGCCCTGCGACGCGATCTCGTCACCGGTCTCGTCGTAGGCCTTGGTGTCGAGCCAGCCGACGGCATTCCCGTCGCCGCTGAACCAGAGCGTGTCGTTGTCGTCCTCGCCGAACTGCAGGTGGTGCGTCCCGTAGCAGGTGTCGATCAGGACGAACTCCTCGCTCTCGGGGTCGTAGTACGAGGCCTGCCGGCCGCTCATCCCGAGGGGGAAGTACTGCGCGAACTCGTTGTCCGAGCCTTCCTTGCACCAATCGGGGTTCGGGCGGGCGCGGATGGTCGAGGTCATCCAGACGCGACCCTCGCCGTCCATCATCGGGTTGTGCGGGTCGGACGAGTTCTCGCGACCGTCGGGGCCGCCGCGGCCCCACAGCAACTGGTCGCCCCAGTAGTAGGACGGCTGGAGCTGGACCTGTGGGAAGCGCGAGGGCACGGAGTCCGGATCCTCGGGGCGGACCGGGATCTTGATCTCGACGGCGCTGTTCTCGACCGGGTCGACGACGGTCAGCGTGCCGTGGCCCGCCGAGACGCCGTAGACCGGCCCGCCGCCGTTGACGGTCGGGTTGCGCTTGTCGGTCGTGATCTCGTCGTGGATGAAGGAGCTGTCCACGCCCCAGTCCCAGAGGGTGACGACGAGGTTGCGCTCGATCCCGGACGGCCGCGGCGGCCGCGGCGGCGTCTCGCCGCCGGCGATCCGGTCCGACCAGTCGGCGAACATCTCGAGCGCGCGCTGCCGCCCGAAGCGGTTCATGGCCGCGCTCATCTGGTTGCCGCGCTGCCCGGTCTGCACGCGGTGGTCCCAGGCCGCGACGGTCGAGTCGAAGTCGTCGCGCTGCTGCACGATGCGCGTCGCGGTGTTCCCGATCTGGTGGCAGAGCTGGCAACCCTGCTTCATGATGTCGAGCCACGCAGCCTGGCTCTGGAGGTTCGGCGAGATGCCGTTGCCCTCGGGGCCGGTGCCGGGGAACTCGTCCGGAGCCGGCGGCTCGATCAGCGAGTACCAGTAGTTGCCGGGGTAGTACTCCGCCGCGGCCTGCTCGTTGGGCGCGACGACGGCGGCAAGGCTGACGTCCTCGTCCGACGGCGAGAGCTTGACCTTCTCGGAGTCGACGAGGCCGTAGCCGCGGACCCACACGTCGTAGGTCGCGTCCGGCATCTGCGGCAGCACGAAATGACCGTCGTCGTCAGTCACGACGACCTTGGCGAACTTGGTCTCGAGCTCCTCGGTCTCCGCGATGACCCAGACGCCGGCCTCGGGGCCCGCGCTGCTCTCGACGACGCCGGAGATGTAACCCTCGGGCATCTCCGCCGCTTCCTCCGCGCTCGGCAGCGCCGCGAACAGGGCAACCGCCGCGGCGACCGCGACGCCGACCATCCCGAGGCGCACCCGCGTGCGTCCTGACGATGACGCTTGTGTCCAGGCCTTCATGAAGTCCCCTCCTCCGTCCGAATTCCTCGGCAACGTTCTCACTCGACAACTGACGGCTTCGCACTCGTCAGTCAAATCCCGGGTCTGCGGTCTCGGCCGCTCACGACGTCGAGACACCGGGCGCCGCTCACCCTAGCTGGTCGAGCTACCCGTTGCCCCGATGCGTTGCAGCCCCGCGGCCGACCGGCCGCGCCTACTGCTCTTCCTCCTGCTCCTGCGCCAGGGCCAGCCGTTCTGCCGGCGACAGGTCCTCGGGCCGCCGGGAGCCGGCGGACGGATCGGCGCCGAGCTCGGTCAGGAGCGTCACCAGCTCCGGGTGTCGGTTGAACGTGTTGGGGTAGAACACGCCCTGGGCAACCGAGAGCGCCGACCATCCCTTCCCGTTGACGGCGTCGATGTTCGCGCCCTTGTCGACGAGGAAGCGCACGATGTTCCCGGCGCCGCGGTGGATCGCCCCGTGCAGCGCGGTGTCGCCATTGGTATCGGCCGCGTTCACGTCGTTGCCCAGCTCCCACGCGAGCTCGACCGCGGCCAGGGCCTGCTCGTTGGACCCCGGGTTCTCGCCGATCTTCCAGATGCCGACGCCGGCCGCCGCCATCAGCGGCGTCACGCCCTCGTCGGTCGTCCGCGAGGCGTCGGCTCCGAGCTCGACCAGCAGCCGCATCATCTCGACGTCGGCCACCTTCGCCGCCTGCAGGAACGGCGTCGACCCGATCCGCTTCAGCATGTTGCGGTTGCCGTCGCGCGGCTCCTGCGTCTGGCGCGCGTCGAGGTCCGCGCCGTGCGCGGCCAGGGCACGCGCGAGGTCGAACGCGTCGAGCTGGCCCAGCGGGACGGGGAAAGGCGGATTCCGCCCGAGGTTCGGCCGGCGCGTCCAGACGAGCTGGTGCAGGGCCGTCCAGCCGTTGCCGGCCGCGTCGGGGTCGGCGCCCCGCTCGAGCAGGGCGTTCGCGAAGTCGTACTGCGCGTTGTAGACGGCCAGGACGAGCGCGCTCATGCCGTTCGCGGGCAGTGCGTCGTCGACATCGGCGCCCGTGCGGACGAGGTCATCGAGGACGTCTACATGCCCTTCGCGCGCCGCGAAGAGGAGTGGCGTGAAGCCGCGGGCCGAGCGCGCGTGCGGATCGGCCCCCGCCGCGAGCAGGGCCTCGACCGCCTCTGCCTGATTCTGCGCCGCCGCCCACATCAGCGCCGTCTGCCCCCGCCACGCCTCGACCGCGTCGACCTCGGCGCCGTGGGCCAGGAGCGTGTCGATGGCGGCCGCATTCCCGGTGCGGGCCGCCGTCATGAGCGGCGTCTCGCCCTCGGGGTTCGGCAGGTTCGGGTCCGCGCCCGCCTCGAGGAGGCGCGTGATCATCGCCGTGCTGCCGTTGACCGACGCGAGCGCGAGCGGCGTCACGCCGTAGCGGTTCGCCGCGTCGACCACGGCCCCGGCGTCGAGGAGCAACCCCGCGATGGTCAGGCGGTCGTGGTGCGCCGCCCAGTGGAGGGCCGTCGTGCCGTCGATCTCCGTGGTCCGCAGGCTGACACCGTTGGCCAGCAGCGACTCGACGGCAGCGGAATCGCCCGCGCGCACCGCGTCGATCAGCGGGGCGTCCTCGACCGCGGCCGCCGCGCCGCCGGCACGAACGACGCCGGCCGTCCCGAGGAGCGCGGCCGCGACAGCGATGCCAGCCACGCTGGAGGCGCCGCACAGCCTCGTCAGGTTCTTCATCGTCATCGACCTGTCCAGCCGCCGATAGCGCGGCTACACCCCGCTCAGCGGCTCCATCGGCAACCGCCCGGTGCTGTCTCCGAGCTCGTCGACTGCCACACCCGCCTTGTCGAGCATGCTGACCAGCAGGTTGGTCATCGGCGTCTCGCCCTCGTACATCAGGTGGCGTCCGCCGCGCAGCGCGCCGGCCCCGCCGCCGGCCAGGATGAGCGGCAGGTCGAGGTGCGAGTGCTGGTCGCCGTCGCTGATGCCGCCGCCGTAGAGGATCATCGACTGGTCGAGCAGCGTCCCGTCGCCGTCCGGCGTCGCCTGCAGCTTCTCCAGGAAGCCGGCGAGGAGGCTCACCTCGTAGGTGTTGATCATCGCGTATTTCTCGAGCCGCTCCGCGTCCATCTGGTGGTGCGACATGGCGTGGTGCGGGTCGGGGACGCCGATCTCGGGGAAGCTCTGCGCGGTCTGCTCGCGCCCGATGAGGAACGTGAAGACGCGCGTGATATCGGCCTGGAACGCCAGCGCCTGGAGATCGAACATGAGCCTGGCGTGCTCGTCGAACGACTCCGGAATGCCGACCGGCCGCTCCAGCACGTCGGGCAGCGCCGCGTCCGCCTGCGCCTCCGAGCGCCGGATGCGCCGCTCGATCTCGCGGACGGCGTCGAGGTACTGCGTCACGCGGGTGCGGTCCGCCGCGCCGAGGGTGCGCTCCAGCCGCGCCATGTCGTCGCGGACCGCGTCGAGGATGCTGCGGTCGTCCTGCAGCCGGGCGACGCGCTGCTCCTCCGTGCCGCCCTCGCCGAACAGCCGTTCGAAGACGACGCGCGGGTTGTGCTCCATCGGGAGCGGCGTCGTCGGCGTGCGCCACGAGAACGTGTTGGTGTAGACGCAACTGTAGCCGTTGTCGCAGTTGCCGACGACGAAGCTGTTCTCCAGGGCCAGCTCCAGCGAGGGGAGCGGCGTCTCCTGGCCGAGCGCCGCGGCAGCGATTTGATCGGCGGTGGTTCCGGCCCGGACGTCGGCGCCCTCGGTCCGCTTCGGGTGCACGCCGTTCAGCCAGACGGAGCTGGCGCGGGAGTGCTCGCCGTTGCCATCGCCCCACGCCTCCGCCTGCCGGTGGTCGAGCCCGGTCGGAATGACGACCTGCTCGCGCACCTTCTCGAGCGGCTTGAGGGTGCGCGAGAGCTCCAGCGACCCGCCTTCGCCGGCGGGAGTCCACTGCGCCATGTTCGCGCCGTTCGGGATGTAGATGAAGCCGAGCCGCGGCGAGGGCTTCGCCGCCGTCTTCGCGAGGGCGGTTGCGGCCGGGACCATCGCATCGAGTAACGGGAGCGCCAGCGCGGCGCCCATGCCCCGCAGGAAGGTCCGCCGCGGCAACGACATCCGGGTGATCATCATGACGGCGCTCTCCTCATCTGGAACGGCGCGCTGCGGACGACGCCCTTGACGAGCTCCGACAGGCGGTAGTCGTCGCGGGCGGCGTCACGGACGATGGCCCGGATCGCGGGAGCGTCGTAGTGCTCGACGCCCCGTCCGAGCGCGTAGGTCATCAGCTTCTCGGTCACGGTGGTAACGAAGCGGTCGGGATGCCGGAGGAGCGCCGCCTTGAGGCCCGACGGCCCGTCGAACGGCGTGCCGTCGGGCAGCTCCCCGGTGGCGTCGATCGACGCCCCGCCCGCCTCGCGTTCGCGCCAGCGGCCGATGGCGTCGAAGTGCTCGAGCGACAGCCCCAGCGGGTCCATCAGGCGGTGACAGCTCGCGCAGACCGGATTGGCGCGATGCTGCTCCATCGCCTCCCGCATCGAGAGCGGCTCGGCGCCCTCGGCGGTCTCGAGCTCCGGCACGTCCGGCGGCGGGGGCGGCGGCGGCGTCCCGAGGATGTTCTCCAGCACCCACTTTCCGCGGTTCACCGGCGACGTACGGTTCGCGTACGAGGTGACGGTCAGGATGCTGCCGTGGCCGAGCAGGCCTCCGCGCGCCGCGTCGTCGAGCGCGACGCGCCGGAAGTGGCTGCCGCGCACGTTCGGAATCCCGTAGTGCCGCGCGAGCCGCTCGTTGACGAACGTGTAGTCGGCCGCCAGGAGATCGAGCGCGCTGCGGCCCTCGCGGAGAACGCTGTCGAAGAGCAGCTCCGTCTCGCGCCGGAACGCCTGCCGGAGCCCCTCGCCGAAGTCGGGGAACTCGTCCTCGTCCGGCCGGACCGCCGCGGCGTTGCGCAAGGTCAGCCACTGCCCCGCGAAGTTGCTGACGAGGGCCTCCGACCGCGAGTCGGCGAGCATCCGCTCCAACTGTGCCTCGAAGACCTGCGGGTCGGCCAGCGTCCCGCGCTCCGCCGCGGCGAGCAACTCGTCGTCCGGAATGCTGCTCCAGAGGAAGAAGGACAGGCGCGAGGCCAGCTCCAGGTCGCTCACCCGGTAGCCCGCGCCGGGGGCGACTCCCGCCGGGTCGCGCTCCACGCGGAACAGGAACTCGGGGCTCACCAGCAGGCGCCGGAGCGCCATCTCGATCCCGGTGTCGAAGCTCCCCTCCGCGCGTCCGCGGTCGTAGAAGGTCAGGAGCCGCGCGACGTCGTCGTCGCTCACCGGCCGCCGGTACGCGCGCCGGGCGACGGTCGCCAGAATCTCGCGCGCGCAAGCCGCCTCGCCGGCGACCGCGGCATCGGCCTCCGCGTCAGCGTCGTGAAGGGCCGGGCGGCAGGTGAAGATGCGCTCGCGGCTCGGCGTCCCCTCGATGGGGCGGGCGCCGCTCGACTCGAAGGGGCCGGAGATGGTCACGCTCTCGACGTAGGGCTGGTAGCGCGAGTCGCCGCCGGAACCCTCGCCGGTGAACGGACGCAGGTAGAGCTTGCGAATGCCCTCCGGCTCGGCCGCCGTCTTGCGCAGGAAGGCGACCCCGACCGCGTGCGGACCCGCGGTGACCGGGGTGCGTACCTCCAGCGCCTCGATCTCCGGCGTGTAGAGCCCGCGCGGGTCGTCCGGATCCGGTCGCTTGCCGACGGTCAGCAGCGCGATCCGCTCGCCGTCGATGGTCAGCTCCAGGTCGTGCGGCTCGATGCGCAGCGGGCCGTCCGGCAGGACCTCGAAGACGTACTCCGCGTCCTCGGGAAAGTTGTAGTCGATGACCGTCCCGCCGCGGGTGCCGAAGGGGAGACCCTCCATGCGCCGGTCCTGCCCGAGGTCGGACGCGATCCGGAACGTCTCGGCCGTCGGCGACGGCACCGGCGAGGCGACCGCCAGCCGGCTGACCTTGCGCGCGGCGGAGAGATAGCGATCCATCAGCGTAGGCGAGACGCCGAGGACGCCGGCGATGTTGTCGAAGCCGTAGCTCGTGTCGTCGGCCGGCAGCAACTCGTCGACGTCGACCTCGAGCGCCAGCAGATCGCGCACGGCGTTGCGGTACTCGGTGCGGCTGAGGCGGTGGAAGGTCTCCGTGCGACCCGGGTTGGGAGCGGCTGCCGCGGCGGCGTCGAGCTCCGCCTCCAGCCACGTGCGGAACTCCGCGTAGGCGGCCGGCTCCGGGCGGGGCCGCGGGCGCGGCGGCATGGCGCCCGCGCGCAGCTTGCGGACGACCTTCTCCCAGACCTCCGCGTGTGCGGCGACGTCGCCGACGTCGACGGCGTCGGCGGCCAGCGTCAGGCCGCCGGTCTGCAGCCGGTCGTTGTGGCACGTCACGCAGTAGCTGTCGAGCAGGGCGCGCTGCTCGATTCTGATGGGCGCGCCCGCCTCCGGCGCGGGGGCGCCGCCGGGGTGGGGGGGGCGGGGCGAGTTTGTGTGGGCCGCCCCCGCCTGGGGGGGGGGAGCGCCGCCGGGTTGCGGGGCCGTCGCGCCCTGCGGAGCCGCTGCGCCCTGCAGGGCGGCCGCTCCCCCGGGCAACCCCTCCGGAACGCCGCCCGC
>MKWU01001396.1_pt1 | contig 41922 bp, 35 predicted proteins | sample 809101 | NCBI WGS metagenome assembly MKWU01 (sample SAMN05860141, study PRJNA318959) | sponge metagenome | host: Aplysina aerophoba | place: Slovenia: Piran, Adriatic Sea, Gulf of Piran | collected 2013-05-07 | reverse complement strand
TCCGCCTCGCCGCGCGCGAGGGCCGCCGCCAGCGCATCGGGGGCGATGTCCTCCACCCGCGTGTCGGCCAGTCCGAGCACCGGCGGGGCGGGCATCTCCGTCTCGAGCGCGTGACCTTCGATACCGCCCTTCAGCACCACCGCGTCACGCCATCCCATCTGCACGAGCCAGGAGGCGGTCATCGTCGCGCGCACGCCATCGTCGTCGACCAGGACGATGCGCGAGCGCAGCGTGCCGACCTGCTCGTCGGTGGTCTGCACGAGCTGGCCGCCCGCGATCCATCGCGCGTCGGGCAGGTGGCCGGCTTCGTACTCCTCGCGGGTGCGAACGTCGAACACGAAAAGCGAGCGCTCGCCGGCCTCGGCGCGCCACCGGTCGAGGGTGGCGGCATCGATTGTCTGCACGTTGAAGCGCTCCGCGACCCGTGCCGCCGCGGCCTGGGCCTTCTTGAGCCCTGCCGCGGTCGGCCGTCCGGCGTGCTCCGTCGCTCCCTTGGCGAGCGCGAGACCCGCGAGATGCCACGCCATGGTGCCGTCGCGCAGGCTCGCCACGCGGTTGGGCACTCCGGCGTTGATGATCGACTGCGCGCCGATGATGCTCCGCGTGCGGCCCGCGCAGTTCACGACGATGGTGGTGTCCGCCGACGGCACGGCGTCGTGCACGCGGTACGCGATTTCGGCGCCGGGGCAGCACACCCCGCCCGGAATGCTGAAGTTGGTGAATTCCGGCGTCGGACGGCTGTCCAGGATGACGATGTCGTCGCCGGCCGCGAGCATCGCGTGCAGCTCCTCGGCCGAGACCGAGGGCGTGCCGAGCTCGTGCTCGACCACCTCCCCGAACGCCTTGCTCGGGACGTTGACGCCACTGACCAGCGTGTAGCCGGCTGCCGCCCAGGCATCGATGCCGCCCTCCAGCACGGAGACATCGGAGTAGCCGAAGTGCCGGAGTCGGGCCGCGGCCCGCTCGGCCTCGCCGGCCCCGGCGTCGCACACGACGACGGGCGCGGAGTGGCGCGGGACGAGCCGCGGCGCCAGGCGCTCGAGCCGCGACAGCGCGCAGCAGCTCGCGTAGAAGATGTGCGAGTCGTGGAACGTGCCGACCTCGCGTGCGTCGAGGAGCGCGAACTCGTCGTCGCCGAGGATCATGTGCCTCAGCTCGTATGCGGTCACCGTGTTCATTGTCTTCCCCGATTGCGGCCCTTCTCCTGTTGAATCCATCGGATGCTCGAATCGCGTCCCGAATCACCGGATCGGTATTGGTGGCGAGATCGCCACCTTCAGCGGTCGCCGCATCGGCCAGCCTCGAGGCGATGGCTTCGGCCTGGTGGCGGTCGATGCCGGCGGCTTCGAGGTCACGGGTGGTGGCCGGTGAGCGCGAGGGTTCGGGCGAGAGTTTGCACCGGCGGTCTGGGGTGTGCCCGGATCGCGGCGTGGAAGCGATCACCTTCTTCGTGAGCCGAATGCTCGCGCCCGCGGTGGTCGATCAGACTGATGTCTGCACTCTGGGGCACGGCGTCAGTACAGCTCGCAGGCCCTCTTGGTGCCGAGGATGCCGAACGCCACCGTGATGCCCGTCATGCACGGGAAGCGGCGCACGCTGCGCGCCGGCGCGCTGACAGATGAGTCGAGCGGGTCGTGGGTGGTGCAGCGCATGGTCCCGGGGTTGGCTGGTTGGCTGTCCCGAAACGATACATTACCCCAGTGGAGGCGACCACCGCGCTGATTTGCCGGACCTTCGCAGTACGCGTCACGCTGACGGTCGCGGCCGCGCCAAGTCCCGGGGTCGTCCGAGAATGTTCCCGTTTGGGGAGTCGGTAAACCGTCGCCCGGGTTGTCTACGATGTGATCCCGACGAAAAGCGCGAGGGCCCGGTTGAGCGCGACCATGTCCGCGTCGTCGAGCTCTCCGAAGATTTCGCCGAGGCGTTGCTGTCGTGGGGATGAGATTCGGTCGAGCATGACGTAGGAGCGTTGGCGCAGGCCGTTTCTCTCGGTGGGTTCGATGGGCACCCGGATGAGTGGCGCGTCGCGGGCGGTCGACGTCAGGGGCGCGAGCGTCGTTGTCGAGGTGAGCTGGGAGAATAGGTCGGACTGGATGATGACTGCGGGCCGTGGTTTTCCGTGATCGCCCTGCAGCGTGACGGTGACCAGGTCGCCGCGCTTCAAGTCCAGTCTCCGAGCTCGCCGGCTTCGTCGAGTGCGGCGTCCGCGAAATCCATGAGCTCTGCGTCTTCGCGGTTGGCGGCATCGACGATGGCTGCCTGGCGGGCGCACTCTTCGGCGAACCCTGGGGCGCGGGTATCGGGGACCCAGATCTGTATCGGGCGCAGCCCTTGGGCTCTGAGGGCGGCTCTGCGCTTCTCGACGCGTTGTGCGGTGGTGGCTGGCGGCGCCATGGCGTGTCCTCCTGCTCGCTCCATGCGCTACATGTAACGCATTTGCGCTTGATGGGCAATGTTTCTTCGTCGGTTTGCGCGTACAGAATGAATAGGATCTTTTCGGGCGTGCTCCGCACGACCGAAAAGAGTGAGGAGCAAGCTCGCATGCTGGAACAGCAGGCTCAGATTGACCCCGTGTCACAGCAGGCGGCGATCGAATCTATGATCCGCCTGCTCGGCCTTGAGGAGACGCTGCACCTTGTGGCTGCTGAGTCGCAAACGCCAATCACCGTCGACGAAGTGACAGCGCTCGCACGGATTGAGGCTGCTGGGACACAGTTGCGGCGGACGTACGTCGTCGATTTGGAAGGCTGGTCGATGTCGGAGGAATTCCGAAGTGGGAGCCGCGATAGCATCTGCGCATCGGCACCGTTTGAGCCGATCCTGCGCGCACACGGCTCTATCCGAGAGATCTACGTCGAGCGCAGTGGGCGCCAGATTGGTTCGGTGATAGTTACCCGCGACGAATGCACATTCTGATGCTCGCCTGATCGATTCCACGGAAGGTGCGGGGAGGCACTACGTGAATAGTGCCTCACGCGCGGCGGCACCATGACAGGATCTCCCGAACGCCCTATGACCACAAATTTCCTACCCGACTTCGATCCGGTGGTCACCCACGGAACCGAAGCGACCGTTCAGTGCCTGATCCGCGACAAGGCGGTTCGTGCGACTCCCGAAGAGCGGATTCGTCAGCGCGTCCTCGACTGGCTCATCCACGACAAGGGGTGGTCCAAGGAAAGCTTGCGGTTGGAGCACAGTTACCAATGGGTGAGCGATCCGGCTCGCACCCGGATTCGGTCCGACATCGAGCTGCTGGACGATGGCGACGTCCTGATCGTGGTGGAGTGCAAACGCAGCGATGTCCCGCTTGACGAACGCGTCGACCAGCAGGCAATCGAGTATGCCGTCAAGGCCCGGGCTCGCTGGATCTGGATCACAAACGGCAAGAGCCACGGCTTCTTCAAGAAGCACGGTTCACAGTGGCGGCCTGTCGCCTCGTTGGAACCGCTGGAGGTCATTTCTGATCCTCCCGTCCCCAAACTCGAATTCCCGGCCAGCGCCGACGACCCGGATGCCGTCGCTCGCTACTGGCAGTCGTTCGCTGACCCTCAATTCTGTGATCGAGGCGGCGACTACGACGCCCGCTTCGTCCTGGCGGTGCATCGCGTGCTGTTCGATGTCCGCAAGAATCTGCCGTACTCCCATGGTGGCGTGCACATCCTGGAGGACCGAGGCTCTGCGTGGCACAACTTCGGAAACCGTAGCGGCAAGGGCTACTCCACCCGGTACGCAGACTTCATCGCGGCCACCCAAGGGCGTGTCGAAGCCGTCTCCGTTGCCGTCAACCGTTGGCATCGCGGTGGGCTGAGACTGTGCGTCGGCGTCAGAAAACCGAAACGGACCCACCATTCCCTGCAGCTCAACTCTGACCAATGCGAGTGGGACGAGAAAAAGAAGTCCTGGCACATCTACCACGATGGCCGCATGTCACAAGTCCCCCGGGACATCGTCCTGGAAGCCGTCAGGGAAGCCCAAGCTGGCCGGTGGATCGACACGAACGACGACGGCAGAGAGTGGCTCTACTTGGGCACCCTTCCGGACGCTGACGCCGCCAAGTGGCGCAACTCCCGGAATCTTCTCGCGAACCTCATCCACTATGCCATCATCCGAACGAACCTCCGCGAAGCCCGCAGGCGTTGAAGACCGATCGCGGTCATCGGGTCACGATAAACACGTGTTTGTCGTGACCGATCCAGGATTCGTCTCACGGCCCGTTTTCAGTGGCAAAGGCCCATGACAACCCCGGAGCTATCTCCTTTCGACAATATGCGCCGGACGGGGTCATTTCGAGGCCGCGCTATGCACACCAACCTGCGAGCCCCGTCGGCTACGCCTCTCGCGTCAGCGAATCAGCTCGACTTCAACACCCACATCGAGCCCGGCCCACGCTCGATCCGCGGTGACGATACCGACCTGCTCACGAACCGCCAGCGCAACGCACGCGCGGTCGCCGAGCGACAAGCCCTTCTCCCGTGTCGCCGCGCGCAACTGGCCGGCGGCGACCGCCAGCACCGTGTCGAACGGGCGAATCTCCAGACCGAAGTTCAGGAGCGCGTTACGGGCATCTTCGCCGCTCGTGCCGAAGTCGACGAGTCGGGCGATGACCTCGGAGGCATTGACCGCAGAGACGATTCCACCGCTCAAGCGTCGCTCTGCAGCCTCGGCACCATCTTCCTGGAAAACGATCGCGAGCAGCGCCGAGCTGTCGAAGACGGCGCTCATTCTTCTCCCCACAGGGCGCGCCTTTCCGCCAGGAACTGATCGACGATGCTCTCCCCCGGCTTCTTGAGCTTCCGCATGCGAGCCTGTATCTGTCGAACCGCAACCGCCGGAGAAACAAGACGAAGCTCTCCAGCTTCCACCCGTGCCGTTACCCGACCACCCTCTCCCAGGACCATCGCTTCGCGCATCTCCAGGGGGATCAGGACTCGGCCGTCCGGTGCGACCTTCAGTGGCTGCGGCGCCACCTCGCGAAGTTCTCCGGATGATGCGGGAAGCGAGACACTCCGTGGTTCTTCGCGGTGGTTCTTCCAGTACTGATACTGAGTGCCGGCCGTGTTCCTGTTGCCATTCTCGGCGACGTAACGCTCGATGACCTCGCGGCGTTCCGCGCGCCGACCTTTTTCTCGAGTGATTTCATCAGCGATTTCCCAAACGCGCCCGGTCAGGGTTCCGGAGTGTGGCCGCTCGCGAACAACCGATCGATTGGATGCCGAATTCAACATGTTGAACTCCGATATATTCAAGTTATGGGAATTCTATATCAAGTGACAGAAACAGAACAATCCGCCTGCGCTGCACCGCTCACCCTCGCACCAATGCTCGAACTTCCGATACCGATACCCTGATTCGACCGGCCTTGCAGTCTCGCCAGTGCACGGATGCAGGTTCGAGTCCGCGATCGGTTCAGGCTGGAATCAATGCGGAATCCATGGGTTGAAGCACGGCATGGGCTCCAGCCCGGGTGGGGTTCGGTAGTAGAGCATCGCCCACCGACGGGCTCAGGTACGTTCCTGTACCTGGATGATGAGCGGGTGTCCCGGCCCGCTGTTCGCCCCCGGAGTGTTCGACCCCGGAGGTGTCGCCGAGCTGGCGGGATGCTATCGTGGACTCGACGGACAGACAGCGCGTGGAATCTTCACGATGTACACGCACCACTCCACTCTCTATCCGATGCTCGGGGTCGGGATCTTCTTCGTCGGGTTCTGGACCGGATTCGTGCTCGCATACGAGGCCGGTCTGCCGTGCATCGCGCTTCCGCTGACCGGGTTGCTCACCGGTGTCGGTGGCGTCCGGTTCGTGATCGGACTCGAACGGCTCGGCCGGGGCGACTACCGTCGGCCGAGGCCGAAGGCCGAGCCGTCGCGCACGGGTTCCGTGACAGCTGCCCGGTTGGTGACGCCGATTCTCAAGCCTCGATAGTCTGCACTCTCGCTCAGAAGTGCAGCGAGACGTCGCGGTGCACCGACTGGCACTCCGCGACCAGACGCGCCTGCTCCTGGGTGAGCCGCTCCTGGACGCGAAGACCGATGCTGTGCTTGATGGCGTCGTCATAGGCCGCGAGCCCCGGCAGCAGGTCCGTCGCCGCGCGGGTTCGCCAGGCGACTTCCTCCGCGAAGCGCTCGCGCGCCTCGGCCAGGAACCCGGTGGCCTTCTCGGGATCCGGCGACTCGCCGCGCAACGCCCGACGTGCCTTCGACAGTCGTCCCGTGACTCCGCTGCTGCCCGCCACCTTGCCAAGCTCGCGCCTCGCCGCCTTGATGATCTCCATCGCCTCCTCGGGCGGCTCGGTCGCGACGACCGCGTCGAGGCGCGCTAGCGTCGGCTCGAACGCGCGCAGGGCGTCCACGTCCGCGACCAGGGTTCGCAGGTCGGTGATGGTCTGGTACGCCTCGTCGACGCTCTGCCGGTACTCGCGACGGGCCTTCTTCTGGGCATTCAGGAGCTCCACGTAGCGGGCTCTCGCGCTCTCCCATGTCGCCGGGATGGTTCCCTCGATCGCGTCCATCTTCCCCTGAAGCTCCGTGATCGCCAGCTCCACCTCGCCGCGCTCCGCATCGGTCGCGGTCTCGTCGTGGGAGAGTCGCGAACGATCCCGCTCCAGCCGTTCCAGTCGCTTCTCGAGCTTGCCGAGAGTCGCCTGCGTGCGCCGCACCTCAACGTGCAGCGGCTGGTACTCGGGGAGCAATGCCTCCGTCGCCGCGTCCGCATCCCGGACCGCCTGCGCGCCGGCGAGACCCGCCCGAGCCAGCTCGAAGCTGTTCATGTACTTCGTGCGAATGGCATCGGGCAGGAAGCTCGCATCCATCGCCTCGGCCCGATCGATGTGGGCCCGCAACTCGTCGCCGTTCCGGTTGTACTGGGCGAAGACGTACTCCTCGAGGCAGTGCTGGAGCTTCGGGTTCATTGGCGGAGGCGAAGTCTCCGAGCTCAGGTACACGCGATTCGGCAGGTAGTTGACCAAGCTCGGCCACGTTCCCGCGATGGCGAGCCCGATGAGCTGCAGCACGATGAAGACCGCCGCGCCGCGGTAGATTTCCAGGGTCTTGACGACCGCGGGCGCCACGCCCCGCAGGTAGAACAGCGCGAATCCGAACGGTGGCGTGAGGAACGAGGTCTGGATGTTCAGCCCCACCATCACTCCGAACCACACCGCGGTGATGTTCGCGCCCGGATCGGCCAGCAGGATCGGAGCGACGATCGGGATCACGACGACCGCGATCTCGATGAAGTCGAGGAAGAACCCGAGCAGGAAGATCACCACCATGACCACGATGAACTGCGTCCAGAACCCCCCGGGCACGCTGGTGAGGTGCTCGCGCACGAGATCCTCGCCGCCGAAGGCGCGAAACGCGGAGGTCAGCATGGCGGCGCCGATCAGGATGATGAAGACCATCGAGGTGGTCTTGGCGGTCTCGACCATCACGCCCTTCAGCGTGTCCCCGATGGCGTAGGCCCGCCACAGGCTCCAGACGATGGCCACGAGCAGCCCGGCGGTGCCGATCAGGGCGAGCACGACGCCACGCATGTCCTCGGCGCTCGTGATGTTCTTGACGTTGATGTTGTAGGCGCTGAGCACGATCAGCAACTCGACGATGGACACAATCGCGATAATCGAGGGCACGAACGCGCTGCGCCGGCCCGCGGTGAGCCGGTACCCACCCATGATCAGGGCACCCATCGCGCCGATCGCCCCCGCCTGGTTCACGGTGGCGATGCCGGTGAGGATGGAGCCGAGCACGGCCAGGATGAGGACCAGCGGCGGTACCAGCGCTACGAGCACGCCGAGGAGGAACCTGAGGTCAATGCGGCCTTCATACCGTACCGGCGGCGCGCTCTTCGGGTTGATCAGGGCGTGGACGAGGATGTAGGCCATGTAGATGGCGACGAGGATGAGCCCGGGGACGAACGCGCCCATGAACATGTCGCCTGCGCTGGCGGAGACGACGTCGAACTCCGACGGCATCGTGATTTCGCCCGTGGCCTCCCTGTACTGGGCCTTGCGCGTGGTGCTGGCGACGTCGGCGGCGCCGGCGAGCTGATCGGCGAGGATGATGAGCACCACCGAGGGCGGAATGATCTGGCCGAGCGTCCCGGAGGCGCAGATCGTCCCGGTAGCGAGCGGCCTGGAATAGTTGTTGCGCAGCATCGCGGGGAGCGAGATGAGTCCCATCGCGATGACCGTCGCCCCCACGATGCCGGTGGTGGCGGCAAGCAGCGCGCCGACGAAGACCACCGAGATCCCGAGCCCCCCCGGAATCGGCCCGAACAGCCGCGCCATCGCGACCAGCAGGTCCTCCGCGATCCGGGACCTCTGCAGCATGATTCCCATGAACACGAAGAGCGGGACCGCTATCAGGGTGTCGCGTTCGACCACCCAGTACAGGCTGCGGAAGTTCGTCACCCCCGCGCTCAACCACTCGATGGGTCCTCCGTGCGCGAAGTAGGCGCGTACGTCGTCGGCGAACAGCCAGCCGCAGAGCGCGGCGGCGCCGATGGACAGGATGGCGGCGCCCGGCAGTGCGAATCCGACCGGAAAGCCGGACATGAGCCAGTACACCATGAGCCCGATCAGGAGGACGAGAAAGACGAGTTCCATCGCGATCGTCCTAAGGGTGCGAAGGGGCGGCCGTGGAGCGCGCCGCGTCGCCGCCGGCCCGGGTCCGTCTCAGCACGGCGACGCTCTCGAGGAAGTAGGCGGCGAACTGCGCCGCCATCGACAGGGCGAAGATGATGAGGAGCCCCGCCATCAGGTATTTCACGTACATGCCGAATCCGCTCTGGGAGATCTCGAAGTTGAGCATCGGACTCGCGAGGCTGCTCCCCTTCGTCCACAGTCCCATGGTGAGGATGACCCAGCACAGCGGCATCCCCAGCAGCGCGGAGCCGAGCGCGTTGGTCCATGCCCTGCGCCTCTCGCTGAACCGCGCATAGAAGACGTCCACCCGGACGTGCCCTTCGTCGACTAGGCTGTACGCGCTCGCGAGCAGGAACAGCGACGCGTACCAGAAGCGTACGAGGTCGCCCATGAACGCCTGCTCGTAGGAGAAGATGAAGCGGGTGACCACGATCTGGAACTCGGCTACAACGATGAGGAGCGACAGCCAGACCACCGAAACCGAGCGGGTGAACAGCGCAATGATGCACGAGAGCGCCAACAGCGGAAGGTGGACGTACTGGCCGCGGAACTTGGAAAGCCCGAGCTGGATGGTCATGTCGTCGCCAACGAACAGGGGCAGGAAATCCTCCACGCGGAGGAAGGACAGCAATGCGTCGACACAGCCGACCAGGAACACGGACCAGAAGGCGGCTCGCACGATGAAGGCGGCCAGCGCGGAGTATGCATCCGCCCCGGCCTGGAGCGGTCGATGCTTCGTCGACGCCACCCATACCACGACGAACACGACCGGCAACCCGTAGATCGCGAGTTGAATCCAGGCCTCGCCGACCTGGGCGTCATCGAGCGGGTTGCGAAGCGGCGCGAAACCGAGCCAGCCTGCGTGGGAGAACAGCGCGGGGACGCCGGGCAAGTGCCACGCGAAGCTCAGAAAGAAGTTGATGGTGAAGGCCATGGTGAAGCACACCACGGCACCGGTGAGGATGCGGAACAGGGCTTCGACGAGGCCCGGCGCCGCAGGCTCCCGGGGCACGGCCGTGCCGGCATCGGGTCTCGTGGCTGTGGTCACGTTCGATGTCATCGCGGCAATGACCCGCTGCAGCACGGCGGCCCAAAGGACGGGGAGCCTCCGAGCGATTCGGAGGCTCCCCGTTGATCATGCTCCTGCCGGCGCGGGAGCTTCCATCGAATGCCGTGCCGTTGCCCGTATCAGACGCCGATACCGAGCACGCGGTTGCGCTGGATGAAGTACTCGCTCTCCGCGATGGAGATCCAGTTCGCGACGGTCTCCCGCGATGCGCGGAAGCTGTCGTCGATCCGCCTCGTGAGGTCGCTGTGCTGTCGCACCTCCTCGAAGACTTCCTCGGTCGCCTCACCGAACGCGTCGATGATGTCCTCATTGAACTTCTTGAGCTCGACGCCCTGCTCGGTGATGAACTTGTTCAGCCACTCGCCGTTCTTGGCGTTGACCTCCGAGTAGAGCTCGAAGTGGGTCTGGACGCAGCATGCCTCAACCATCGCCTGATCGGCTTTCGACAGGCCGTCGTACCATGCCTTGTTGACGCCGAAGCCGACGATGGTGCCGGGCTCGTGCAGGCCGGGATAGTAGTAGTACTTCGCCACTTCCCAGAACTTCATGGCGCTGTCCATGAAGGGCCCGGCCCACTCCGTGCCGTCGATGGCGCCGGAGATCAGGTTCTCGTAGATCTGCCCGCCGGGGAGCGACACCGGGGAGGCGCCGAGCTTCGCGAGCACGTCGCCGCCGAGCCCCGGGATACGGAACTTGAGCCCCTTGAAGTCGTCGACCGAGTTCATCTCCTTCCTGAACCAGCCGCCCATCTGGACCCCCGAGGTCCCGCCGACGAAGCCCTTGACTCCGAACTCGGCACCGAGTTCGTCCCACAGCTCCTGCCCGCCCATCCAGCGGATCCAGGCGTCGCACTCGGGGGCGATCATGCCGAACGGCACCGAGGCGAAGTACGAGAAGCCGGGATGCTTGCCCTTCCAGTAGTACTCGGCGGCGTGATAGATCTGCGCGTTCCCGGAGGCGACCTCGTCGAACGAGTCGAACGCCTTGACGCGCTCGTTGGCGGCGAAGTACTGCACGTTCAGACGCCCGTCGCTCATGTCGGTGAGCCGCTGGGCGAAGCGCTGCGCGTTGGTGCCGAGAGATGCCAGGTCGCGCGGCCAGGTGCTCACCATGACGATGTCCTGACGGCCCTGCGCGATCGCGGGCGCCGCAACGGTGGCGGCGGCGACGCCGGCGGTGCCGGCCGCGGCCTTCTTCAGAAAGCTCCGCCGCTTGATGCCTTGCTTGGTCTGCTTCTTGGTTTGCTTCATCGACCTCCCTCCTTGCAGATGGTGCGAGAGCGAGCATCCCACCCACCGGATCCTGCCGAATGCCGGTGTCGCGGGTGCTTGCGTTCAGGAATCCATGCCGGGCTTGCGGACTGCGATCCAGGATTCCCAATCCGGATTTGCAGCACTGTTGCCATTGTTCGTCGAATTTCGCCGCCAGATCAACTGCAATCGAGTCAACACCGAAGTCGGAGTCAGTTCCGGGGAGCCTGCGCCGCGAACCGGCGCGGCTTGCCGGGACGAGACCGCCGGTCGCCCCGATGATCAGCCGCGGTCCTGCGGACCACCGCATCGGTGCCCGGTCAGGGCTGGACAGGCAGTCCACCGCGCGCGGAATGCTCGCGCCCCCCGGAGGCGTTACCTGGAGAGCCCGCCCGCCATGGCACGCAGCGTGCCCGGCGCCGAGTTCGATCGCGGCCTCCACAGACCCCGCTCCGCCGCTTCCAGAAAGCGCTCGGCCATCTCCCGAAGGGCGTCGGGGTTCTTCCGTTCCAGGAACTGGCGAACGTTCTCATCCTCGATGAACGCCGCATGGACCGCGTCGAAGTGGTGGTTCTCCACCATGCCGGTGGTGGCGGCGAAGGCGAACAGGTAGTCGAGCGTCGCCGCCATCTCGAAGGCGCCTTTGTAGCCGTGGCGCTGCATGGCCTCGATCCACTTCGGGTTGACCACCCGCGCCCGCACCACCCGGGCGATCTCCTCCTTCAATGTTCGGATGCGGGGTGTTTCGGGTCGTGAATGGTCGTTGTGATAGACCTCCGGGCGCTCGCCGCTCAGGTGCCTGACGGTCGCGGTCAGCCCGCCCTCGAACTGGTAGTAGTCGTCCGAGTCGAGCAGGTCGTGCTCGCGGTTGTCCTGGTTGTGGAGCACCGCCTGCACCCCGGCGAGCCGGGACTCGAACAGTCCGTGCTCGGCCGACCCGTGCGCGCCGGCGCCGTAGGCGTAGCCGCCCCAGGCGATGTAGGCGCGGGCGAGGTCGGCTTCCGTCTCCCAGCCGCGCTCGTCGATCAGAGCCTGCAGTCCGGCCCCGTACGCACCGGGCTTGGAGCCGAAGACCCGGAACCCGGCGCGGCGCGCGGCCGTCGCCTCGTCGGCGCCCGCCGCCACCAGCCGGGCCGCTTCGTCGCGGGTCCGCGTCGCGAGCGGATTGAACCGCTCCGGCTCGTCGAGGGCGGCGACGGCGCGGGCGGCGGAGTCAAACAAATTGATCTGGGACGGGAAGGCGTCGCGGAAGAAGCCGGAGATGCGCAGCGTCACGTCTACCCGGGGACGGTCGAGCAGGTCGAGCGGCAGCACCTCGAAGCCGGTGACCCGTCTGGAAGCCACCTCCCAGGTCGGCTTCACCCCCATGAGCGCGAGCGCCTGCGCGATGTCGTCGCCGCCGGTGCGCATGTTCGCGGTGCCCCACGCGGAGAGCGCGATGCGCTTCGGCCACGCCCCGTGCTCCTGGCGGTAGCGCTCCAGCAGGAGCGCGGCCGACTTCCAGCCGAGCTTCCAGGCCGCCGGCGTCGGCACGGTGCGGGTGTCGACGGAGTAGAAGTTCCTTCCCGTGGGGAGGACGTCGAGGCGGCCACGGGTGGGAGCGCCGGAGGGCCCCGGCGACAGGAATTTCGCGTCCAGGGCGTGCCGGCACGCATCGAGCTCGGCCGGACCCGAGGCGACCACGCGCGGTCGCAGATCGTGCTCGACGAATTCCAGTACCGCGCGGGTACGGCTCCACCCGGACACCGGCCGCTCAGTACCCTCGATGAGCGCGTGGGCCAGGAGCTCCAGCCGCTCGACCGTGTCGCCGCAGGTACGCCACGGCGCCAGCGATCCCGCGGCGAGCGCCGCGGGACGCGGCCCCCGCCAGCGTTCACCCAGAGTCGCGGACAAGGGATCGAATTCTCCCAGGTCCAGATCGGCGGCGAGCGCTCGCATCAGCGAGGCATCGTCAGGCTCGATGTCGCCACGCGGCAACCGGACCATCGACACCAGCAGGTCGCTCAGCGCGTCCCCTTCCGGCGCACGGCCGAGCACGTGCAGGCCGCCCCGAATCTGCATCTCCTTCAGCTCGCACAGGTGGTTGTCGAGCTTGGAGAGCGCGGTGTCGTGGTCGTCCGTGGCCTCGATGCCGCAGTCGCGATCCAGCCCGACATGCGCGGCCAGCGCCAGGATTTCCTCGCGCAGAATCTTCAGCCGGCGCGGGTCCACGCCGGCCGCCTCGTAGTACTCGTCGACGAGCAGCTCCAGCTCCGCGAGCGGGCCATAGGTCTCGGCCCGCGTGAGCGGCGGCGTGAGGTGGTCGACGATGACCGCCTGTGCCCGGCGCTTGGCCTGGGTGCCCTCGCCAGGGTCGTTGACGATGAATGGATAGAGATGCGGGAGCGGCCCGAAGACGGCTTCGGGAAAGCACGACTCGTCGAGCGCCAGCGCCTTGCCCGGCAGCCATTCGAGGTTGCCGTGCTTCCCCGCGTGGATGACGGCGTGCACGTCCCTGACGGTGCGCAGCCACGCGTAGAACGCGAAGTAGCCGTGCGGGGGCACGAGGTCGGGGTCGTGGTAGGTCGACTGCGGGTCGATGTTGTAGCCGCGTGCCGGCTGCAGCCCGATGACCACGTTGCCGCACTCGAACGCGGGAATGGCGAACGCGTCGGAGGCGGCGAGGTGGAACGGGTCGTGCTGCGGCTCGCCCCAGCGCTCGGTCACGCTGCGGCGCACCGCCGCGGGCAGCGCGTCGAAGAAGCGGCGATAGGCGGTCAGCGTCAGCGTCACCGATATCTCGCGCCCGTCCACCGCGGCGTTGGTCGGCCCGCGGCGGATGCGCTCGATCAGCGCGTCGCCGTCGTTCGGGATGTCCGCGACGTCGTAGCCCGCGCGCTCGAGCGCGCGCAGCAGTTCGACGACGCTGGCGGGAGTGTCCAGTCCGACTCCGTTGCCGAGCCGGCCGTCGCGGTTCGGGTAGTTGGCGAGGATAACCGCGAGGCGGCGCCGGTCGACCGGAGCCCTCCCGAGCCGCAGCCAGCTCGCGGCGAGCTTGGTGACGAACTCGACCCGGTCGGGCACCGGCTCGTAGGCGACCAGCGAGCACTGCGTGGACTCGTCGAAGCGCGCCTCGCCCTTGAACGAGACGGCGCGCGAGAGGATCCGGCCGTCGACCTCCGGGAGCGCCACGTTCATGGCGATGTCGCGGGCGGAGAGCCCCCGCGTGCCGGCGCGCCAGTCCTTCTCGTTGCCCCCGGAGAAGACCACCTGAAGCACCGGTGCGCCCGTGGCGTTCAGCGGCGAGTCGACGGTGGGCCTGCCGGGCGTGGACACCGCGAATCCGGTGCCGTTGAGCACCACCGCGGCTTCGCTCTCGATCAGCAGCGACTCGATGACCCCGGCCGAGACCGGGTCCTTCAAGCTCGTGCAGTACACGGGCAGGCAGTTGACCCCGTTGCCCCCGAGCGCCTCGACGAGCGCCCGGACCGGCGCGACGTTGTCCGCCTGCACCAGGGCGCGATAGAACACGAGCGCGGCGACCGGCCTGTCCTTCGCCCACACCCGTCGCAGGTCGGCCAGGCCGGGGTGGTTCAGGCCTGGCCACCAGATTCCGGCCCGCGGCAGCTCGGCTGGCTCCAGCCACTCGAACCGGCGTCCGATGAGTGTCGCGGCGAAGGCGAGGAAGCTCCTGGCGTTGGCGGCCCCGCCGTGGAGCAGGTAGCTCCAGAGCCGCCGGCACGCCTCGGGGCCGACGGTGGAGTGAGCGGCCAGTTCCGGGTCGGGCTGGTCGTCGCCGGGCAGCAGCACCAGCGCCGCACCGGTGGCCGCGCAGGTCTCGACGATCTGTTCGACCCCGTAGGGCCAGTAGGACTTGCCTCCGAGCAGGCGCACGATGACGAGCCGGGCCTCGGCGACGATCTCCTCGCAATACAGATCGACCGATGCGTTGTGCGAGAGCTGCATGAGGTTCGCGAGCCGCACGGCGGGAAACGTCTCGCCGAGCGTGGCACGCGCCGCCGCCAGAGAGGCGAGCTCGGTGTCGGCAGCCGACAGGACGACGATGTCGCCGGGGGCCTGACCGAGGTCGACGGCTTCACTGCCGTCGGCGACGACGCCCGGCTGGGCCTTGAGAAGGTGCATGGGTCGGTGGTACGCGAAGTGGCTATGCCGAGTGACGCATTGTCGGTGACTGCCCGGGTCGTTGCCGGCGCACCGGACTCGCGTTTCGAGAATTCACCGTCGTCGACGCCATAGGCCGGCAACAGTGTAGGTCGCGTTGCTCGAATGCGTCACCCGCAATTTGAGATAGCGGGTACCGTGGTGTGCGCGACCTGGAAAATTGAGCGACACACACTCAATTTTCGAGTTTTGAAGAACCATCGACCCAACGAATCACGGCCCGGTGCACGGGTGATCGATCAAGGCCGGCATCTTCACGATGGAAAGTTGCCGTCCGTGAACCGATGGCGAATTCGCTCACGCACGAGACACTCCCCAGGTCGGCGCGAGGACACGCACCAAGTCCGCGCGACGGCATCCGAATTCCCGCTTCTGCGGCAATCCGTGCGGCCCGTGCCGAACACCGGTGCGCCGCTGCGGGCCCCGGCTACTCGTCGATGACCGCCGTCGCCGCAATCTCGACCAGGAACTCCGGCTTGACCAAGCCGGCCTGCACGCAGGCTCGCGCGGGCGGATTGTCCGGGAAGTACGACCCGTAGACCTCGTTCATCGCCTGGTAGTCGCCGAGATCGGCGAGGAAGATCATGTTGTACACGATGTCCTCCAGGGAGCCGCCGGCCGCTTCGAGCACGTCCCTGATGTTCTCCAGGACCTGTCGCGTCTGCGCACGGACATCCCCGGCCCCGACCACATTGCCCGCCGCATCCATCGACAGCATCCCCGCCGTGCATACGAGTGACCCGGACCGGAATCCTGGCGAGTAGGGTGCGAGGGGCGGCGGTGAGCCCTTGGGCAGTACGGGTTGACCAGCCATCTTGAGGTTCCTCTCTCGGATTGCGGAATGCGTTTTGAATGGCGCCGGCGTGCGTCGGCGCAGCACGACCGCAACACCGGCCGACGGCCAGCGTATCATGCGTTCCGGCACGAGCGCGCAAGGAGCACCTGCATGAGCGTGACCCCCGTTACGTTCCACTCGGAGGGATTCAGGCTGGTCGGTGATCTGTACGCGCCGGAGGGTCTGAAGCCGGGCGACCGGCGGGCCGGAATCGTGCTCTGCCACGGCTACACCGGGGTCAAGGACCTGTACCTGCCGGACAACGCGCGAGTGCTGGTCGAGGCCGGCTACGTGGTCCTCGCCTTCGACTACAAGGGTTGGGGACAGAGCGAGGGGCCGCGCACTCGGCTCGCTCCTTACAGTCGGGTTGCGGACGTCCAGGCCGCCCTTACTTTCCTGGGGGCGCAGGCGGCGGTGGACGAAGCCCGGCTCGGAATATATGGCACAAGCTACGGCGGAGGGACGGGGGGAGGGGGCGGCGGGGGGCGCCGGGGGGGGGCGGGGGCGGCGGGGCGCGGTCGACCGGCGGGTCCAGTGCATCGTGAGCGTCGTCGGCATCGGGCACGGAGAGCGCTGGATGCGCAGCGTGCGCCGGCCCGACGAATGGTTCGACCTGCTCGAACGCTCCGCGGCGGATCGGGTCAAGCGCACGATGGACGGGCAATCGGAGCTCGTCGATCGAAACGAGATTCTGCTGCCTGACCGACAGTCGGCCGAGCTTGCGGCGGCCGCACGCCGCAACGTTCCCTCCGCTCTCAACACCCTCCCGCTCGAATACGTCGACGAAACCCTGGGCTTTCATCCCGAATGGGTGGTGGACCGGATCGCCCCGCGCCCTGTCCTGTTCATCACGACCGACGACGACCGCCTCGTGCCCCCGGATGAATCCCGGGCACTGTACGAGAAGGCCGGGGAGCCGAAGAAGCTGGTGGTGCTGGAAGGCTATGGCCACTACGAGGTGTACACGGAGCCGGCCTTCGGCGAGGTCATGCGGGAGACCGTCGCCTGGTTCCGGGAGCATTTGCCGCCGGCTTGAACCGCGAGCCTCGCGGTACAAGCACGCTGACCACCAGACCTTCTCCGGAAACCGAAGGGTGTACGGAGTCGAGCCTTCGTGGAAATGACGGAAGAGGGCTCACCCGGGGGTTTGCGACGTGGCTTCCAGGGTCCGATTCGGGCTCTGGGGGAGACTCGAGGGGCTGTCGTATCACCCGGTCGTTCCGCCCGTTCACCGCAACGGAAACGGAAGCACCGGAGCGGTGTTTCCCGGGAGCGCGAATGGACAGCGCGGAGGGTTACGCTTGTACCGCCGCATCGGCAGCGGGGCCATCGCATGCAGGACTTCATCGGGGCCAGGGGGATCATTCCGAAGGAGCGTCTGGCCGAGCTCTCGGAACGGCGCAACGGACCGGCATTCCTGTACCTCGCCAGTCATTGGGGTGCGATCGCTCTTAACGGCCTGGCCATGCACTACGCGTGGGGTACGTGGTGGTGCGTGCCCCTATTCCTGCTCCAGGGGCTCCTCATCAACTTCCTCTACGCCCCCCAGCACGAGTGCGATCACTTCACCGCCTTCAGGACCCGCCGGCTGAACGAGGCCGTCGGCTTCGTCTGCGGGTTCATCCTCATCTACGCCAACTCGGACCACCGGTGGTCCCACTACGCCCATCACCGCAACACCCAGAACTGGGACCGGGACACCGAGCTCGCTCGCGGGCCGATCCGCACGCTGGGGGGATACCTCCTCTACCTGTCCGGGATCACGCTGATACGCAACAAGTTCTCCCGCATCATCCGCCACGCGCTCGGCCGGGCCGACGACTGGTACCTGACCGCGGGGCAGCGGCGCTCGGTGATCGCCACTTCGCGGTGGATGGTCGCGGGATATGCGGTGATCGCCGCGAGCGCGGTGGCGGCGCAGTCCTGGTGGCCGCTCTACTGCTGGATCGGGCCCTTTGTGGTGATGCGCTGGACATACATGCTGCAGGGCGCCGGCGAGCACGTCGGCCTCACCCACGAGCCGAACACCCTGCTCAACACGCGCACCCTGACCACCAACGCGTTCATGCGCTGGCTCAACTGGAACATGACCTACCACACCGCGCATCACACCTTTCCCGGCGTCCCCTTCCACCGGCTGCCGGAGCTGCACCGCGAGATCGAGGAACGCCTCGGCTACCGCCTGCCGAGCGCGCCGTATTTCCGGTTGCACTGGGGGCACATCCGGCGATTCGCGCGCGGCGAGACCGAGCTCGACATCTGCGCCGGTCACGACGAGCGGCTGGTGGAGGAGGGAAAGCTCCCGGCCGCCGCCGCGGGCTGAGATTCAATCCGGGCGTCGCGCCGGACGCCCGCGCCATCCCTCCGGCGACCGCTCGCCCGAACAAGCCCCGGCGCGGCCCGCCCCATCGCGGAGATGCGGCGCGCCCGATGCCGGGGACATGAGCCCCTCGTGACCGTGGTGGACGCAATCGTTCGTTCAACGGGTGACGGCGGCGAGTGGACGACCGAGCCCGGCCGTACTACCTCGGGCAGAACCCGGAATCGTCCATGGCCCGGCGATAGAATCACCCGACAACCGAACACTCACTGGCGGACGGCGCAACACCGGAGCACCAGACGCGTGGCCAGAGATCCCAGATTCGACATCCTGTTCGAGCCGGTACGGATCGGGCCGGTGACGGCCCGGAACCGCTTCTACCAGGTGCCCCACGCGAGCAGCACCGGCGTCGACATGCCGAACACCCGCACGGGCCTGCGCTCGGTCCGGGCCGAGGGCGGCTGGGGGGTGGTGTGCACCGGCTACTGCTCGATCCACCCGTCTTCGGACGACGCCCCGCTTCGCTACTCCCGCCTGTGGGATGACGAGGACGTGAAGAACCTCGCGCCAATGGTGGACGCGGTGCACGAGCACGGCGCGCTCGCGGGAGTGGAGCTGTTCTACGGGTCGAGCCTCACCAGCAACCGGGCCACGCGCGAGATGCCGCTCTCTCCCTCGGGGCTGCCCAGGCTCCAGGTCGGAGGACGCGGACCGTACCCCCTGCACACGCGGGCGATGGACAAGGACGACATCCGCAACCTGCGCACCTGGCAGGTGGACGCCGCGAAGCGGGCGAAGAGCGCCGGCTTCGACATCGTCTACGTCTACGCGGGCATGAGCTTCGGCCCCTTCCAGTTCATCTCCCGGCGCACCAACCGCCGCACCGACGAGTACGGGGGGCCGCTCCGCAACCGCGTGCGGCTGCTGCGCGAGATGGTCGAGGACACCAGGGACGCAGTGGGCGACACCTGCGCGGTGGCGGTGCGCTTCTCGGTCGACGAGCTGATGGGCGAGCCGGGCCTGCAGTGGCACGACGAAGGGCGCGGGGTGTTCGAGCTGGTCGGGGAGCTGCCCGATCTCTGGGATCTCAAGACCTTCGGGATGCAGGACAGCTCCAATGCGCGCTACTCCGAGGAGGGCTACCAGGAGCCCTACGTCGCCTTCGCGAAGCAGATGACCTCGAAGCCGGTGGTGGGAGTCGGGCGGTTCACCTCGCCCGACGCCATGGTGTCGCAGGTGCGGCGCGGTGTGCTCGATCTCATCGGCGCGGCCCGCCCCTCGATCGCGGACCCCTTCTTGCCGAAGAAGGTCGAGGAGGGAAGGGAAGACGACATCCGCGAGTGCATCGGCTGCAACATCTGCTACTCGTGCTACCACGAGTCGGTGCCGATCCGCTGCACCCAGAACCCCACCATGGGCGAGGAGTGGCGCCGGGGCTGGCATCCCGAGCGGATCGAGGGGCGCGCTTCCGGCGACGCCGTGCTCGTGGTCGGAGCGGGCTCCGCGGGGCTCGAGGCGGCACGGGCGCTCGGCCAGCGCGGCTACGAGGTCACGCTCGCCGAGGCCGGCACCGAGCTCGGTGGGCGCCTGCGCCACGAGTCCAGGCTGCCCGGACTCGCCACCTGGATTCGAGTGCGGGACTGGCGCCGGGGACAGCTCGACAAGCTTCCCAACGTCGAGACCTACTTCGACAGCCGGCTCTCGCCGGAGCACGTGCTGGAGTTCGGCTTTCCCCGCGTGGTCGTCGCCACCGGCGCGCGCTGGACGACCGCGCTTTCCGACACACGCTCGGTCCCGATGCCCGCGACGTTCGGCGGTCGAGTCGTGACGCCGGACGACATCATGGCGGGCGCCGAGGTGGTGTCGCCGGTGGTGCTGTTCGACTTCGACCAGTACTACATGGGCGGCTGCCTGTCGGAGCTTCTGGCCGAGCAGGGGCACTGCGTGACCTACGTCACCCCGGCCGACCTGGTGTCGGCGTGGTGCGCCAACACCCACGACCAGGGGTACGCGCAGCAGCGGCTCATCGAGCTCGGGGTGACGATCGTCACCGGCTTCTACGTCTCCGGGTTCGATGGCAGGTCCGCTACCCTCTCCGGCCGCTATGCCGGTGAAGTCCGCGAGCTGGAGGCGGCGACGCTGGCCGTCGTCGGCGCGCGGGAGCCGGGCGGCGCGCGGGAGCCGGACGACGCGCTGTCCCGCACGCCCGCCGACCGAGCGCAGGACCTGCGCGAGGCCGGCATCCGTACCCTGCAGAAGATCGGCGACTGCGACGTGCCCGGCGCGGTGGTGCACGCCACCTACGCCGGCCACCGCCTCGCCCGGGAGTTCGACGCCAACGTCGCTCCCATGCGCTTCGAGCGCACCAGGCTGGACACCATGTGACATGTCCGGTGCGCATTGGGGTGAGTCACCGGACGAATCTACGCGTCCGTCATGAGGTAACGCGCTTCCTCAAGCCGGCAACGCAGCCGTGGCCACGCCCCGGACCTCAAGCGGGCGCGGGCGCACCGGGGACCGGGAGCGGCGCGATGCGGTTCACATCCTTGTAGAGCAGGTAGCGGAACGGCCCCGGCCCGCCCGCGTAGCAGCCCTGCGGACAGAACGAACGCAGCCAGATGTAGTCCCCGGCCTCGACCTCCACCCAGTCCTGGTTGAGCCGGTACACCGCCTTGCCCTCCAGCACGTAGATCCCGTGCTCCATTACGTGGGTCTCGACGAAGGGAATCGACGCTCCGGGCTTGAAGGTCACGATGTTCACGTGCATGTCGTGGCGGAGATCGTCCCCGTCCACGAATCGCGCCGTCGCCCAGGCCCCGTCGGTGTCCGGCATCGGCACCGGCTCGATGTCGCGGTCGGAGGTCACGAAGCACTCGGGCGCGTCGAGACCCTCCAGGGGCTGGTACGACTTGCGGATCCAGTGGAAGCAGGCGGGCGAGCTTCCCGCGTTGGCTACCGTCCAGCGCGTGCCCGGCGCCACGTAGGCATAGCCGCCGGGCGAGAGCGTGTGTTCCGCGCCATCGAGCGTGAGCCGCAATTCGCCGGCCATGACGAACAGCACGCACTCGACGTGCGGGCCCGGCTCGGGCCGTTCGCTGCCGCCCCCCGGGTCCAGCTCGACGATCGACTGGGAGAACGTCGTGGCGAAGCCGGCGACCGGGCGCGACAGCACCCACGCGCGCGCGCCGGTCCAGTGCGGGAAGCGGCTGGTGACGATGTCGCGCAGCACGCCGCGCGGAATGAACGTGTACGCGGCGGTGATCACGGCGCGGTCGGTCAGCAGCGACTGCTGCGGCGGAAGGCCGGCCACCGGCGTGAAGTAGCGGCGGTCGCTCATGGGCGGGCCGCCTCGTGCCGAATGCTCATCGCGTGCTTCCCCCTTCGAGGTCTGCCGCCCCGCGCCCGGCCGCGCGGCACGAGGTCCGCGTCCGCACGATCGGACCGGAGCCTCGCGTTCCGGCAACATAGCCGTTTGCGTGATTGATGCCCAATACCGTTTTCTTCGGACGTCCATCAGAATTCCTGCTTCCGAAGGGGGCGCAGCCGAACCGGAGACCCGTCCACCGAGGAGGAGGCTCCCGCACCGTCGTCCGGCGGCGGTCGCGCCGCATCTACGATCGCGAGCCCCGCCCCTCGCCCAGCCCCAGAATGGCATCGGCCACGGCGCGGTCGCCGACGGCCTCCGAGCCACGACCGGTCCACGCGAGGCGGCCGGATTCGAGAATCGCGATCCGATCGGCGGTGTGCAGGACGCGCTCGGTGCTCTGCTCGACGAGGAGGATGGCGAGACCGTCGTTCTGAAGGTCCGAGAGGGCACGGTAGCACTCGTCCACCGCGATCGGCATCAGGCCGAGCGACAGCTCGTCGATGAGCAGCAGCGAGGGCGCGGCCATCATCGCCCGCCCGATCGCGAGCATCTGCTGCTCGCCGCCCGAGAGCGATCCGGCAAGCTGCCGGCGCCGTTCGGCGAGGCGGGGGAAGGTGTCGAACACGCGTCCGCGGTTGCCTTCCATCGCCCCGCGGTCCAGGCGCGAGCCGCCGACGGTGAGATTCTCGTCGACGGTCAGGTCCGCGAACACGCGGCGGCCCTCGGGCACGAGACCGATGCCGTGATTGACCCGGGCGTGGGCCGGCATCGCGGTGATGTCGCGCCCGGACAGCCGGACCGTGCCCCCGCGCACGCGGAGCAGGCCGGCGAGCGCCATGATGGTGGCGCTCTTGCCGGCGCCGTTGGCGCCGACCAGGCCGAAGATATCGCCCGCTCCGACCGTGAAGGAGAGACCGTCCACGGCGACGATGTCGCCGTAGCCGCAGACCAGTCCGTCGACTTCCAGCATCACGCCGCCGCCTCTCCGCCCAAGTAGGCGCGCCGGAGCTCGGGACTCGCCATCACCCGGTCGACCGGACCGTCGACGAGGCGGCGGCCGTTGTCCTGGACGTAGATTCGCGGACAGATGCGAGCCACCTCGCGGATGTTGTGCTCGATGAGGACCACGCCACGGCGGTTCCCGGCCAGCGAGGCAATCAGATCGGCCATCGACCGGGCTTCCGCCTGGTTGAGGCCGGCCAGCGGCTCGTCGAGGAGAAGGAGGCTCGGCTCCAGCGCGAGGGCGCGGGCAACCTCGAGCCGCTTGAGGTCGCCGAGCGGCAGCTCGGCCGGCATCGCCCCGGCCGCATGGGCGAGCCCCACGAACTCGAGAAGCTCCCCGGCCTTCGCGCGCTCGGGTGCGCGGTCGGTCCGGAGCAGGGTCGCCAGCGGGCTCATCATGCGGTGGGCACCCGCCGCGAGCGCGACGTTGTCGGTGAGGGAGAGGGACTCGAGCGGGCGCACGATCTGCTGGGCCAGCGCCAGCCCGGCCCGTATGCGGCGGTCGACGGGCCATCGGGTGACGTTCTCGCCGCGGAACACGACACGTCCGGATTGCGGGCGCAGGACACCGGTGATGATGCGCATCAGCGTGGTCTTGCCGGCCCCGTTGGGGCCGATGAATCCGAGCAGCTCGCCCTCGCTCACCTCGAGCGAGACGTCCTCGACGGCGACCACCCCGCCGAATCGCATCGTGACATTCTCGATGCGGAGCAGGCTCATCGTCCCATCCTCGCTCTCAACCCGCGGGCGATCTCCGCGACCCCGCCGGGCGCGAAGCGCATGGTGACGAAGACCAGCGCGCCGTAGAGCAGCAGCTTGTAGTCGTCGACGAACTGCAGGAAGAGCGGCAGCACCGACAGGACGGCGGCCACCAGCGCCACGCCCCAGATCGAGCCGATGCCGCCCACGATGACCATCACCAGCACCGTGATCGACTCGATGAACCCGAAGCTGTCCGGCCCGATGAAGCGGATGTGGTGGGCGTAGAGCCCGCCCGCGACCCCGGCCCCCGCGGTGCCGATCACGAACGCCCACAGCTTGAACCGCGGCACGTCGATGCCGAGGATGCGCGCGGTGTCCTCGTCGTCGGCCACCGAGCCGAACGCGAACCCCATCCAGGAGCGGCGGATGTGCACCACGAGGAGCACGAACAGCACCGTGCACGCGAGCGCGAGGACGAGCAGACCCGGCCGGCCGAACGCGACCGAGGGGATGCCGGAGATCCCGACCTCGCCGCCGAGCGCCTCCTGCTTGCGCACGAAGCCGACGAACAGGAATGTCACCCCCATGGTGGTGATGGCGAGGAAATCGTGGCGCACGCGCAGCGACGTCATGCCGACGACGAATCCCACCGCTCCCGCCACCGCCGCGGCCGGCACGAGCGCCAGCACCAGCGGCACCCCTGCCTTGGTCAGCAGTGCCGCCGTATAGGCGCCCATCCCGTAGAACGCGGCGTGGCCGAGGCTCACCTGCCCGCAGAACCCGGTGATGACGTTGAGCGAGAGCGCGAACAGGATCGAGATTGCCATGGTGGTGAGGACCGCGATTTCGTAGGCCATCGCGTCATCCCCTCGCGAGCAGGCCGCGCGGGCGGACCATCAGCACCAGGATCAGGAACGCGAACGCGATGGCGTCGCGATCGAGCACATGGCCGATGTAGATGGTGCCGAAGCTCTCGATCACCCCCAGCGCGAGCGAGGCCGCCAGGGTCCCGCGCACCGAACCGAGCCCGCCGAGCACGATGATCGCCAGTCCCTTGTACGCCGGCACCGCCCCCATCGTCGGCTCCACGAGGTTGTTGAGGAGCGCGACCATCACCCCCGCGAGGGCGGCCAGCGCCGAGCCGATGAAGAAGTTGAGGTAGCGCACCTTCTCGATGTCGATGCCGAAGCTCGATGCGATCTCCGGGTCCGACACGGTGGCCCGCCAGGCGACCCCGGTGCGGGTCGAGCCCGAGAGCCACGCGAGGACGCCGATGATGACCACCGCGAGCCCCACCACCATCAGGCGCGCGTGGGAGAGGAAGACACCGGGCAGGATCTCCACCTGCGACTGCAGGGGCGGAGCCGAGAACGAGATTCCGTAGGGGCCGAATGCCAGGCGGTAGATCTCCTCCGCGGCGATGAACAGCCCGATGGATGCGATGAGGGCCACGAGCGGCGAGCTGCCGAGCAGTGGCCGGTAGCAGAAGCGGTACACGCCGACGCCGACCACGCCCACCGACAGCATCGCCAGCGCCATCGCCAGCGCCAGGCTGCCGGTCTCGTTGGTGACGATGACGCCGACGTACCCGCCCAGCGTGAACAGCGCGGCGTGCGCCACGTGCAGGATGCGCAGCAGTCCGTAGACGAGGGTAAGGCCGAGCGCGACCAGGGCGTAGATCGCGCCCTGGACCAGGCCCTGAACCGTCAGCTCCAGGAAGAGCATAAACAAAGGGGTCGTCGGTCGAGTCCAGTGGGCAATGAACGGGAGTCGTTGGTGCCACGCAAAAGCCCGAAAATGCGGGGCTCCAGCGGTACCGGACCGTCAGGGAAGCGCGTTCGCGAACCTCCGCACACCCCGTTCGGCTTCGTCCCGACCGCAAGCACGCGCCGCCGCCCCGCGCATCGCGCGGGGCGGTCCATCGCGCGTCACTCCTCCGGCGGCGCCAGCAGCACCGGGTCGGAAATGACCGCGTAGTGGCGCCACGCTCCGTCCTTGACCACCTGGATCTGGACGTCCTTCTTCACCTCGCCGAGCGCGTTGAACGAGATGTGGCCGGTGGACGCGTCGACGCTGGATGCGGCGATGGCGTCGCGCAGCGCCGCCCGGTCGCCCGCGCCCGCCTTCCTCAGCGCCTCGGCCATGACCAGGACCGCGGTGTGGGCAGAAGCGGCGACCATGTCCGTCGGGTAGCCCGCCATCTCCTCGAACCCCTTGATGAACGCCCGGGTGATCGGGTTGGACGAATCGCGGTCGAGCGACGTGGTGATGATCACCCCTTCGGCGTCGGGTCCGGCGATCTCGATGAACTTCTGGCTGTCGTAGCCCTCCTGCCCGATCACCGGCGCGGCGATGCCCGCGGCGCGGATCTGCCGCACCAGGGGTCCGGCGGTGAAGAAGTAGCCCGACGCGTAGATCGCGTCGGGGCCGTCCGACCTGACCTTCGAGACGATGGGGCCGAACTCCCGGTCCTTGATCGAGTACTCGTACTCGCCGGTGATCTCGATCCCGAAATCTGCCGCCTTCTCCTTGAACCCGGTCGCGAGCGACTTTCCGAAATCGTTGTTGAGCGTGATCAGCGCAACCCGCTTCAACCCCATCACCTCACCGATGAGCTTCGCACCGGCGCGGCCCTGCACCTCGCCCATGAAGGAGGTGCGGAACACGTGGTCGCCCGCCCTGGTGATGTCCGGGTGGACGGCGTAGGCGGAGATGTAGGGGACCGAGTTCTCCTGAAAGATGGTTGCGGCGGCCCGGGTGGAGCCGGAATAGCTCCCGGAGATACCCGCCGTTACCTCGTCCTGGGTGGTCATCTTCACCGCGAGCGGCGCTGCTTCCTTGGGGCTCGCCTGGTCGTCGTAGACCACGAGCTCGATGTCGTCGCCGTTGATTCCGCCCGCGGCGTTGACCTGCTCCACCGCGAGCCGGGCGCCCACGAGCGCCGAGTTGCCGTCCGCCGCCGCAAAGCCGGTCAGGGGCGCGTTGAAGCCGATCCTGATCGAGTCGGCCAGGACCGCGAGGGGCGTCGCCAGCGCAACGGCAGTGCCCAGAAGGAGGGACTTCAAGAGGTTTCTCATGGCTTGGCTCCTGTGTCGTGATTGTCGTTGCCCGAATGACGTCGATCGATCCGGGCCGGGTTTCCGTCAGCCCAGGATTCCGGGCAGATCGAGTCCGTGCTCTCGCGCGCAGTTAATCGCGTCGTCGTAGCCGGCGTCGGCGTGGCGCATGACTCCCGTGGCGGGGTCGTTCCACAGCACCCGCTCGATCCGGCGGGCCGCCTCCTCCGTGCCGTCGCAGCAGATCACCATCCCCGCGTGCTGCGAAAACCCCATGCCGACCCCGCCGCCGTGGTGGATCGACACCCAGGTCGCGCCCGACGCGCAGTTGAGCAGTGCGTTCAGGAACGGCCAGTCCGAGACCGCGTCCGAGCCGTCGCGCATCGACTCGGTCTCGCGGTTGGGCGATGCCACCGAGCCGGCATCGAGGTGGTCGCGCCCGATGACGATGGGGGCCGAGAGCTCGCCGCGGCCCACCATTTCGTTGAAGGCGAGGCCGAGCCGGTGGCGCTGCCCGAGCCCCACCCAGCAGATGCGCGCCGGCAGCCCCTGGAAGCTGATGCGCTCGCGCGCCATGTCGAGCCAGTTGTGCAGGTGGGGGTCGTCCGGGATCAGCTCCTTCACCTTCTCGTCGGTGCGGTAGATGTCCTCCGGGTCGCCGGACAGCGCGCACCAGCGGAACGGTCCGATGCCGCGGCAGAACAACGGGCGGATGCACGCCGGGACGAAACCGGGGAAGGAGAAGGCGTCGTCGAGCCCCTCGTCGCTTGCGACCTGCCGGATGTTGTTGCCGTAGTCGATGGTCGGCACCCCGCGGTTCGCGAAGGCGACCATGGCCTGCACGTGCGTTCGAATCGATGCGCGCGCCGCCGCCTCCACCGCGGACGGGTCGCTCTCGCGCTTCGCGCTCCACTCCGCGAGCGTCCAGCCCGCCGGCAGATAGCCGTTGCCGGGGTCGTGGGCCGAGGTCTGGTCGGTGACGGCGTCGGGAAGGACGCCGCGGCGCACCAGCTCGGGGAAAATATCCGCCGCGTTGCCGTGGACCGCGACGGACTTCGCCTCGCGCGAGACCGTCCACCTCTCGATCATCGCCAGCGCCTCGTCGAGCGAGTCGGCCTTCGCGTCCAGGTAGCGGGTGCGGAGCCGGAAGTCGATGCGGTCCGGGTCGCATTCCACCGCCAGGCAGCACGCGCCCGCCATTGCCGCCGCGAGCGGCTGCGCCCCTCCCATGCCCCCGAGCCCCGCGGTCAGGATCCAGCGCCCGCCGAGGTCGCCGCCGTAGTGCTTGCGGCCGACTTCCACGAAGGTCTCGTACGTGCCCTGCACGATCCCCTGGCTGCCGATGTAGATCCACGACCCCGCCGTCATCTGGCCGTACATGGCGAGCCCCTTGCGGTCGAGCTCGTTGAAGTGGGCCCAGGTCGCCCAGTGCGGCACCAGGTTCGAGTTCGCGATGAGCACCCGCGGCGCGTCCGGATGGGTGCGGAACACGCCGACCGGCTTGCCCGACTGCACGAGCAGCGTCTCGTCTTCCTCGAGCCGCTTCCGGGGGGCGACGATGCGGGCGAAGTCGCCCCCGGGCCCCGCCGCCTGCCCCCCTCCGCGGAGCCGCTTCGGGGTGGCGACGATGCGGTCGAAGTCGCCCCAGGTCCGCGCCGCGCGCCCGACGCCGCCGTAGACCACCAGCTCGTTCGGGTTCTCCGCCACGTCGGGGTGGAGGTTGTTCATCAGCATCCGCATCGGCGCCTCGGTCAGCCACGACTTCGCGGTGATCTCGGGCCCGGTGGGCGGGTGGACGGTGCGGACGTTGGCGGCGGGGTGGTTCATCGGGGCATGTACTCGATGCGCGTGGGCGCGGCTGGAACGACAGCCGGGGGGATGAAGGCGGGAGCGTTCTGGTGCATCGATCGGTGCATCCTGATAATGTGCAGTCAATTGGAGTTATGCATGGACATAATCACTCTGTCAAGCAAGTTCGTGACCGGGCGGATCGAGGCCTGCTGACGATGCCCGAAGCACACCCCTGGCAAACCATCCGGCACGAGGTGCTCCGCCGCATCAGCGAGCGGATCTGGCCGCCGGGGACGTTGATTCCGAGCGAGCACGAGCTCGCCAGGGAGTTCGGCTGCGCCCGGGCCACTGTCAATCGGGCGCTGCGCGAGCTGGCCGAGGGAGGCCTGCTCGATCGGCGGCGCAGGGCGGGGACGAGGGTGTCGGTCGCGCCGGTGCGAAAGGCGAAGCTGGACGTCAACGTCATCCGGTTCGACGTCGAGCGGCGCGGCGCGACCTACCGCCACAGCCTCGTCGAGCGGCGGCGGACCTCCCCGACCGAGCTGATTCGTTCGCGCCTGAAGCTCGACCGCGGCGCGGACATGCTGTACCTGCGGGCCCTCCATCTCGCCGACGAGCGCCCCAGCATCTACGAGGAGCGCTGGATCAATCTGGCCGCTGCGCCGGAGATTCTGGACGTCGACCTCGACACCGTCAGCGCCAACGAGTGGCTGGTCCGGAACCTGCCGTTCTCGAGCGGGGACATCACGTTCTCTGCCGCCAATGCGAACGCGAGGGAGGCGGCACTCCTGGAGACCATCGAGGGGCAGGCGCTCTTCGTCGTCGAGCGGATTACGTGGCAGGGAGAGTGTCCGATCACCTCGGTGCGGATGCTCCACGCGCCCGGGTTCAGGATGCGAATGACGTTGTGACGCGTGGGTCCACAGCACGGTGCTGTAGCGCAGCACTCGGCCAACGCACTCCATAATTGATTGGGACTTGCGATAGTCTGTACTTTCCCGGGAGGAGAGTGCAATGCACCATCGCGTGAATGTCATGTCGCGCCAGGGAGGGTCCCCAGTACGAGGTGATTCCTTCGCTCGATGGCCTCGGCCCGAGACTCGTCGCTTCTTCCGCAGCAGACTTTCCCGCCCGGGTGCGAAGAGGCGAGAATTCACCCACAGGAGAAGGATGAACCCGTTGACGGCCCGGGAGGTAGCGCGTGTCCCGTCCGCATCGTCTCGCCATTCGCGGCCTCCGATCGATCCGCGCTCAACGACTGCGAACCCCGAACCCTCTGCCTCCCAGTCGGGCCCAAACTGCGCTGCAAGAGCACACGATCCAGTCACTCGGAAGTCGACATGGTAAACAGAGAATCCCCAGTCTCCTCCCCCGGCGGCGAGGTCGTCGTCTACGAAGCCCCGGACGGTGAGGTGCGCGTGGATGTGCGCTTCGACCGCGAGACGGTATGGCTCACCCAGCAGCAGATGGCGGAGCTGTTCGGACGGGACCGCTCCGTCGTGACCCGGCACATCCGCAATTCCTTTCGGGAGGGAGAGCTGGACCCGGAGGCAACCAGTGCAAAATTTGCACAAGTTCGATCCGAGGGCGGCCGCACGGTCTCGCGCGAGGTGGACCACTACAACCTCGACGTGATCATCTCCGTCGGCTACCGCGTCAAATCGCTGCGCGGCACGCAGTTCCGCATCTGGGCCACCCGCACGCTGCGCGATCACCTGGTCCGCGGCTTCACCGTGAACGAACGCCGTCTTGCCGAGCGAGGCCTACGCGAGGCCCGCGAGACGCTCGACCTGCTTTCAAGGACGTTGCTGAACCAGGCGCTGGTGGACGATACCGGGCAGGCCGTGCTGGGGCTCATCGGAAGCTACGCCGACACCTGGCGCCTGCTCCTGGAATACGACGAAGACCGGCTGGCGACGCCGCCCGGCGCGAAGTCCTCCACCAGCGCGCTCGATCACGACCGCGTCGTCGATGCGATCGCCGAGTTCAAACGCGAGTTGGCGGCAAGAGGCGAAGCGTCATCGCTGTTCGGCAATCCGCGTGGCGACGCACTCGCAGCCATCCTCGGCAACATCGAGCAGACCATGTTCGGCGAGCCGCTCTATCACTCCCGCGAGGAGAAGGCGGCGCACCTGCTCTACTTCATCGTGAAGGACCATCCCTTCACCGACGGCAACAAGCGTATCGGCTCGTTGCTGTTCCTGCTGTATCTGAATCAGGAAGGCGTGAACCACCGGCTCAACCCGCAGGCCCTTACCGCGCTCACCCTGCTGATCGCCGAAAGCGCATCGAGCGGCAAGGACCTGATGGTCCGCCTCATCGTCAATCTCCTGACGGAACCGGACGGATGAACGCCTTCACCGAATCGGTGGTGGAGCAAGCCGCCCTCGACCGGTTCCGGGCGCTCGGCTACCCGCCGGACATCCAGGAGAAGGCGACGCGGACGGTCCTCGAACAGGCCGAGGTGTTGTCGGCTGGCTGGATGGCCTGAATTCAGCCGGTCAGCATCCGCCCAACCGAGTCTTCATCCAACCCCTTCCGCCCGATGACCACCAGCCGCGTGCAGCGCTCTTCCCCCTCGTGCCAGTCGCGGTCGTAGTAGTGCTGGATTCGGTCGCCTACCGCCTGAATGAGCAGGCGCATGTCCCGGCCCGGCACATGGGCGAAGCCCTTCACCCGCAGCACGTCGTGCTCGACGATGGCGTCCCGCAGGCGGCGAATCAGCTCGTCTGCACCCGGCGCGTCCGCCACCTCCACGCTGAAGGTGTCGAAGTCGTCGTGGTCATGGTCGTCCACGCCGTCGTGGTGCGACGGCCGCGCATCGAGATCGTCCTCCGCCGCCGCTTCCAGACCCAGCAGCACTGCCGGGTCCACCGCGCCGTGGGCCGCGGTCACCATCTTCACCGACGGCCGGAGCTGGCCCGCGACCTCGGTGGCGACCGTTTCGAGCGCGTCGCCTTCGAGCAGGTCGGCCTTGTTGATGACGACCATGTCCGCGCAGCCGAGCTGCTCCTCGAACAGCTCCTCCAGCGGGCTTTCGTGCTCCAGGGCGTCGTCGTCCTCGCGCTGGGCCTGGATCGCCTCCGGGTCGGAGGCGAACAGGCCGGCGGCCACCGCCGGTCCGTCGACCACGGTCACCACCGCGTCGATCGTCACCTGCGTGCGGATGTCGGGCCAGTTGAACGCCTTGACCAGGGGCTTCGGCATGGCGAGACCCGAGGTCTCGATGACGATTTGATCCGGCTTGTTCTCGCGGCGGAGCAGCGTCTCCATGGTGGGAATGAAGTCGTCGGCCACGGTGCAGCAGATGCACCCGTTGGCGAGCTCGAGGATGTCCTCGTCCTCGCAGCCCTCGATGCCGCACCCCCTGAGGATCTCGCCGTCGATGCCGATGTCGCCGAACTCGTTGATGATGAGCGCGATGCGCCGTCCGTTCGCGTTCTCGAGCAGGTGCCGGATGATGCTGGTCTTGCCGGCGCCGAGAAATCCGGTGATCACCGTCGCTGGTATCTTCTGGGCCATGTGCTGTCGTTCCTGTCCGCTCCCGCCGGTGCCGCGCGGATTGTGCATCAAGTGGGAGAATTTCACCGGCTCCCGATTCTCGGCTCCCGATTCCCGACGACCGGCATCTCCACGCCCTCGCTTCGGGAACCGGTGAAATTCTCGCACCAGACGATTCGGTCGCGATAGTGTCGCGGTAGGATTCGGTGCCGCGGAACTCTCCCGGGAAGGTCATGCCGCCACGCACACTGCGCAGCGCCCGCTGGTTCGAGCCCGACGATCTGCGCGGATTCGGGCACCGCTCGCGCGCGCGTCAGATGGGCTACGACGAGCGCGACTGGGCGGGCAGGCCGGTCATCGCCATCCTCAACACCTGGTCTGACATCAACCCCTGCCACGCGCACTTCCGCCACCGCGTCGAGAACGTGAAGCGCGGTGTGCTCCAGACGGGCGGCTTTCCGCTGGAGCTTCCCGCGCTCTCGCTCTCGGAGAACTTCGTCAAGCCGACCACGATGCTCTACCGCAACCTCCTCGCGATGGAGGCGGAGGAGCTCATTCGCTCCCACCCCGTGGACGGCGCGGTGCTGATGGGAGGCTGCGACAAGACTACGCCGGGGCTTGTCATGGGGGGCCTGAGCGCGGGCCTGCCGATGATCTACCTGCCGGCCGGACCGATGCTGCGCGGCAACTTCCGCGGCGCGGCGCTCGGGAGCGGCTCCGACGGCTGGAAGTACTGGGACGAGCGGCGGGCGGGGAACCTCTCGGCCGAGGACTGGGCCGGCGTCGAGGGCGGCATCGCCCGCTCCTACGGCCACTGCATGACGATGGGCACCGCGAGCACCATGACCGCCATCGCGGAGTCGCTCGGGCTCACGCTGCCCGGAGCGAGCTCGATCCCGGCCGCGGACTCCAACCACATCCGGATGGCCACCGCCTGCGGGCGGCGCATCGTCGAGATGGTGAACGAGGATCTCCGCCCCGCGCGCATCGTCGACCGTCGCGCGGTCGAGAATGCCCTGACCGTGGCCATGGCGCTCGGCTGCTCGACCAACGCCATCATTCACCTCATCGCGATGGCGCGCCGCGCGGGCGTGCCCCTCGACCTGGACGATTTCGACCGCGCGAGCCGGGTGGCGCCGATGATCGCCAACATCCGCCCGAGCGGCGAGCGCTACCTGATGGAGGACTTCTACTACGCCGGCGGACTGCGCGGCCTGATGACGCGGCTCGGCGACCGCCTGCACCTCGATGCCCGCACGGTCGCCGGCGCGACGCTCGGCGAAGGACTCGAAGGCGCGCAGGTGCACGACGCCGACGTGATCCGCACCCTCGACAACGCTGTCTACCACGAGGGCTCCCTCGCGGTGCTGCGCGGCAACCTCGCCCCCGACGGCTGCGTCATCAAGCCCGCGGCCTGCGAGCCGCGGCTGCGCGAGCACACCGGACCTGCGCTCGTGTTCGACAGCTACCCCGACCTCAAGGCGGCGTCGGAGGACGAATCGCTCGACGTGACCCCGGACCACGTGCTGGTGCTGCGCGGCGCGGGCCCGCAGGGCGGACCCGGGATGCCGGAGTGGGGAATGCTGCCGATCCCCAAGGTGCTGCTGAAGCGGGGCGTGCGCGACATGCTCCGGGTGTCCGATGCGCGCATGAGCGGCACGAGCTACGGCGGATGCGTCCTCCACGTCGCACCAGAGGCCCACGTCGGCGGGCCGCTCGCGCTGGTGCGCAGCGGCGATCGGATTCGGGTGAGCGTGTCGGAGCGCCGCATCGACATGCTGGTGGGCGATGCGGAGGTCGCGCGCCGCCGGTCGGCGTGGACCCCGCCGGAACCACGATTCGAGCGCGGCTACGGCTGGATGTTCGCGCAGCACATCCGCCAGGCGAACGAGGGCTGCGACTTCGATTTCCTGGAGACCGGGTTCGGCGCAGCCGTCGGCGAGCCGCAGATCTACTGATCGCGTCGCTAGTGCATGCGAGCTTGCCGCGATCCCGGCCGCGGACGACGCACCCCCGCTACGCCCGGCTCACCACCACGTGCGCGTCCTTCCGCCGATGCAGGTCGGGGAGCAACTCCGTTCCGAGCCCCGGTCCCTCGGGGGGCAGAATCCAGCCATTCTCGATGACCGGGATCTGCGTCACCAGCTCCCGGTACCAGCCGGTGTAGAACGCACGCACCGACTCCTGCACGAGCGCGTTCGGCACGCTGAGCGACAGGTGCACGCAGGCCATGAACGCGACCGGCCCCGAGCAGTCGTGCGGGGCCACCGGGCGGTGGTACGTGTCGGCGAGCGACGCGATCTTGCGGGCTTCGGTGAGCCCGCCGCACCACGACACGTCGGGCATCACGATGCCGCAGGCTCCGGTCTCCAGCAGGTCGCGGAACTCCCACTTGCCTCCGAGGGTCTCGCTCACGCAGATGGGGACGCGGGTCTTCGAGGCGTAGTCGGTCAGGGCCGCGAGGCTGTCCATGCGGACCGGGTCCTCGTACCAGAACGGATCGAAGGGCTCCAGCGCGGCCGCGATCCTCACCGCCGCGGGGTGCCGCCACAGCGAGTGCAGCTCCACCATGATGTCCATCCGGTCTCCGACCGAGGCGCGAATCCTGCGGAACGGCTCAAGCGCCCGATCGAGGTCCCCGGGCGAAATGTAGTAGCCGTCGGACTCCACCGCCGCGTGGTCGAACGGCCAGATCTTCATTCCCGTGATGCCCTGCTCCAGCAGGCTCTGCGCCAGCTCGTCGGCCCGGTGGAGGAAGGCGTCGAGGTCCTCGTAAAGGCCTTCGGCCGCTCCGTCGAGCCCCCAGTCGTCCGTTCCCCAGTCCGGACGGCTGCGCACGTAGCGGTAGCCCGCGCAGGTGTTGTAGGTGCGGATCCGCTCCCGGCTCAAGCCCCCCAGCAACTGGTAGACGGGCTGTCCGGTCGCCTTGCCGAAGAGATCCCATAGCGCGATGTCGATGGCGGAACGCCCGCGGGTCTCGGCGCCGGTGCCCGCGAAGCCGATGTAGGGCGTGAGGTCGCGGCCGATGCGCTCGATCGCCAGCGGTTCCCGGCCGAGCACCGTCATCGCCGCCGATTCGTGCAGGTACGCCTCGACCGCTCGGGCTCCGAAAAACGTCTCGCCGAGCCCCGTGAGTCCTTCGTCGGTGTGCACCCGCACCCACAGTACGTTGGGAAATTCGTCGAGCCGGACCGTCTCGAGCGCCGTGATCTTCATTCCCTGCTCCCCGAGGTTTCGTTGACAGCACCGAGAGGGATACTACAGACTGCATCGTCGGAGTCAGGTGTCCAGGGGAGGCTTCTCGAAGTCGCCCCGGATGAAACGGGAAGTCGGTGCGCGTCGCAGGCGCAGGACGCAAGGCCGACACTGCCCCCGCAACGGTAGGCGGGCGAACCGGGTGACCGGTCCGTTCGTGAGTCCGGAGACCGGCCTGGGTCTGCATGGAGTCTGCGTTACGGGCAGGTGATGCAGGCGACTTCCCGGCAAGGCTGGTCCCGCCCTGGCGCCGTCCTCTGAAGTCGCATGCTGAACCTCGGCACGATGGAAGAGGAGAGCATGATGAACTCGGCGTACTCTCGTACCGGCGTCACGGCCGTCCCCGATACCACACGTCTGCTGCCTGCGCTCGCCGCCGGGTTGCTCGGTGCGGTCATCCTGTTCGGCGTGGCGCTGGCCAACAGCGGCACCATTCACGCCGCCGCACACGACACGCGGCACGCGGCAGGCTTCCCCTGCCACTGACCGGAATCCCTCCTGATGTTCCGGCGCATCGTGTTCTCGGCCTTCGCGGCCGGATCGTTCGGCGAAATTCTGCCGGCCGCCGGCCGGCAGCTTAAGGTCGTGCCCGTCATCCCGGAAGCGGAGACGTACGAGGTCGCCGATTCCGGGGTGGCAACCATCGTCGCCACCGCCATCCCGAACGCCGTCTTGTGGCTGGTGCTCGGCACTGGCTGTGCGATCGCCTTCAGAAAGCTCGCCTGACGCGAAGAGGGACGCTCCCCCCGGCCTCCCGGGTCCTACCTTTGGCGCCGCGTCCAATGGAGAGGGTCATGACCGACGAACGCTCCGAAGAGGACGTCAACCGCAGGGCGAACGAGAAGTCGCGCAAGCGCAAGGCCGCGCGCGACAGGATCCTGGCCACCAAAACCATCGAGAAGGGCCTGCTCATCGTCCACACCGGGAAGGGCAAGGGGAAGTCCACGGCCGCGTTCGGACTGGTGGTGCGCGCGCTCGGCAACGGCATGAAGGTCGGCGTCGTGCAGTACGTGAAGGGCAAGTGGCAGACCGGCGAGCGCGGGGTGCTGGAGCATTTCCCCGAGCAGGTGGAGATCCGCACCATGGGGGAGGGCTTCACCTGGGAGACGCAGGACCGCGCCCGCGACATCCGGGCGGCGGAAAACGCGTGGGAAGTCTCGAAGCAGATGATCGAGGCGTCGCGCGGCGACGATCCGAAGTACGACATGGTGCTGCTCGACGAGCTCAACATCGTGCTTCGCTACGGCTACCTGGACCTGGCCGAGGTGGTCGGGTTCCTGTCGAGCAAGCCCGAGATGCTTCACGTCATCGTCACCGGGCGCAACGCCAAGCCCGAGCTCGTCGAGGCGGCCGATCTGGTCACCGAGATGACCATGGTGAAGCACCCGTTCCGGGCCGGGGTCAAGGCGCAGAAGGGCATCGAGTTTTGACCGCGTTCGACCCCCATGTTTCGCCGATCCGCGCCTTCAGCCCCTGCGACGGCGAGTCGGATCCCTGTCCGCAGCCGTGAATTGGTGAGCCATGGGGGCCAGCTTCATGCTGCAGGGCACCGGCTCCGATGTCGGCAAGTCCCTGCTGGTGGCCGGACTCTGCCGCGCGTTCACCCGCCGGGGCTTGCGCGTGCGCCCCTTCAAGCCGCAGAACATGTCGAACAACGCGGCGGTGACCGCGGACGGCGGCGAGATCGGACGCGCGCAGGCGCTGCAGGCACGGGCCTGCGGCGTGCCCCCCTCGCGCGACATGAATCCGGTGCTGCTCAAGCCGCAGACCGACGCGGGCTCCCAGGTCGTTGTGCAGGGCGAGGTGTGGCGCAACGCTCGCGCCAGGGAGTACTACCGTCTCAAGCGCGATCTGCTCCCGCGCATCCTCGACTCGTTCGAACGGCTGGGACGCGACGCGGACCTGATCCTGGTGGAGGGCGCGGGCAGCGCGGCGGAGGTGAACCTGCGCGCCGGCGACGTCGCCAACATGGGGTTCGCGGAGGCGGCCGGCGTGCCGGTCGCGCTGGTGGGCGACGTCGACCGGGGCGGAGTCATCGCGAGCCTCGTCGGGACGATGGCCTTGCTGTCCCCGGCGGAACGCGAGCGCGTGACCGCCTACGTCATCAACCGGTTCCGGGGCGACGTCACGCTGTTCGACTCCGGCATCGAGGTCATCGGCCGCCGGACCGGCCTGCCGTGTCTCGGGGTCGTCCCGTACTTCGAGCGCGCGAACCGGCTGCCGGCGGAGGATTCGGTGGCGGTGGGCCGCGGCGCCGAGGCCCGGCCCGGCGCGGCGCTCAGGGTCGCGGTCCCGGTACTTTCACGAATCGCCAACTTCGCCGACCGGGCCCCGCTGGCGGCCGAGCCGGACGTCGAGGTGCGGTTCGTGGAGCCGGGCCACGCCCTTCCCGGCGACGCCGACCTGGTGGTGCTGCCCGGCTCGAAGGCGACGATCGGCGACATGCGCTTCCTGCGATCGCAGGGCTGGGACGTGGACATCCGGGCGCATCTTCGCCGCGGCGGCTGGCTGCTGGGGCTGTGCGGCGGCTACCAGATGCTCGGTCGCACGATTCGGGACCCCGGCGGCGTCGAAGGCGAGCCGGGCGAGGTGCCGGGGCTCGGCGCGCTCGATCTCGAAACCGAGTTGGCCGGTGCCAAGCGGCTGGTGGAGGCGAGCGGCACCGAGTGCGTGAGCGGAGAGCCGGTACGGGGGTACGAGATGCACATGGGCGTGACGACCGGCCCCGGGCTGTCGGCGCCGATGCTGGATCTGGACGGACGAACCGACGGCGCCGTGTCCGCGGACGGCAAGGTCATGGGGTGCTACCTGCACGGCCTGTTCGCAAGCGACGAGTTCAGGGCCGCGTTCCTCGAACGCCTGGGCGGGCGGGCCGCGTCCGGCCTCGCCTGGGAGCGCCGGATCGATTCGACGCTCGACGCCCTTGCGGAGCACCTGGAATCGAGTCTCGATCTCGACGCCATCCTTCAGATGAGCCACCAGAGCACCGCCAGGGTCAGCGCGAGCAGCGTGCCGGCGGTGATGTAGAGATGGAGAGAGCGCCTGATGTCGCCCGCGTCGAGCCGGGTCCGGCCGTCGCCCATCCATGCATCGTCGACGGTCTCGTGGCGATAGCGCCGCGGGCCGGCGAGGGCGACGTCCAGCGCGCCGGCGACCGCGGCTTCCTGCCATCCGGCGTTGGGCGAGCGGTGCCTGCCGGCATCGCGAATCATCACGCGCCATGCCCCGCCGCCGCTCGCGCCCGGCAGGAGGAACGCCGCCGCCACGAAGTACAGGCCTGCGAGGCGGGCGGGCAGCCAGTTCACCAGGTCGTCGAGCCGGGCCGCCGCGGCGCCGAAGTGCAGGTAGCGCGCGGTGCGGTGGCCGATCATGCTGTCCAGGGTGTTGACTGCCTTGTAAGCGAAGAGTCCCGGCAGTCCGGCGAGTGCGTACCAGAACAGCGGCGCCACCACCCCGTCGGAGAAGTTCTCGGCGATCGACTCCACCGCGCCGCGTGCGACGCCCGCCTCGTCCAGGCTCGCCGGGTCGCGGCCCACGATGTGGCTCACCGCATCCCGGCCCGCGTCGAGGCTCCGCTCCAGACCCCGGGCCACCGCGCCGGCGTGGTCGAGGAGCCCACGAAATGCGAGCAACGTGCTCGCGATCACCGCCTCCAGCGCCCAGCCGTTGGTCCACCGCTCGACCAGGTAGCGGTCGATCGACCAGCCTGCGGCGATGCCGGCACCGACCACCGCCACCACGGTCGCGGCACCGCCGAGCACGCAGAGCCAGCGCGGCGACGCCGTGTACAGGAATCGTTCCGCGAGCTCGACGAGCTTGCCAAGCATCACCACCGGATGCGGCACCCGCCGATAGAGCCAGAGCGGATCGCCCGCGGCGGCATCGATGAGCAGGGCCGCCAGCACGATGTGGAGTTCGAATCCGAGTCCACTCATGGCGGCGGCATCAGACCACAGCGAACCGGGCGAAACCAGGAGAGCGCGAGATGAGCAATGTGGGAGTCATGATCTGCGGTCACGGCAGCCGTGACGTCAATGCTGTCACGGAGTTCGAAGCCGTCGCCCGGGGCCTGCGCGAGCGGCTGCCGCAGTACCAGGTCGAGAGCGGATTCCTGGAGTTCGCCACCCCCATCATCCGGGACGGCCTGGACAAGCTGCACGCAGCCCGGCACGACCTGGTGCTGGCGGTGCCCGGCATGCTGTTCGCGGCCGGTCACGCCAAGAACGACATCCCGTCGGTGCTGCGCACCTACGAGGCTTCGCACCCCGGCATGGAGATCCGCTATGCCCGGGAGCTCGGCATCGATCCGAAGATGCTCAAGGCGGCCGGGGATCGCATTCGACAGGCGCTGGACAGGGCGGAGGACGACGTGCCGCTGCACGACACCATGCTGATGGTGGTCGGGCGAGGCACGTCCGATTCCGACGCCAACTCCAACGTCAACAAGGTCATGCGCATGCTGTGGGAGGGCTTCGGGTTCGGGTGGGGCGAGGTCTGCTACTCCGGGGTGACGTTCCCACTGGTGGAGCCCGGACTGCGCCACGCGGCCAGGCTCGGCTACCGCCGCATCGTCGTCTTTCCGTACTTCCTGTTCACCGGAGTGCTCGTCAAGCGCATCTACGACCACACCGACAGGGCGGCGGCCGACCACCCGGAGATCGATTTCCTCAAGGCCGGCTACCTCAACGATCACCCCCTGGTGCTCGACGCGTTTGCGGATCGCGTGCACGAGATCCTGAACGGCGAGAACAACATGAACTGCAAGCTCTGCAAGTACCGCGCCCAGATTCTCGGCTTCGAGGCGCAGGTGGGGCTGCCGCAGGAGAGCCATCATCACCACGTGGAGGGGATCGGCACCGGCGATCACGGCCATGCGCACGATCATTCCCATGAGGATGGCCACCATCACCACCACGATCATCACCACGAGCACCACCGCCACGGACACGACCACCATGGCGGTCACCACCCGTATCCGCACGCCGACCACCCGCACGGCCCGCGGAGCATGGCCAACGATTGAAGGAGCGGTGGAGTGAGCGACTGAAGGGGTGCCATGAGCCGCCGCTACGAGTACGTCCGGGACCCCGAGACCATCTATCGGCTGTCCTCCGAACTCGTGGCGGCAGCCAGCGACGTCAGCGGGCTCCCCTCGAATCTCGCGACGCTCGCGTATCGGCTCGTACACGCCTGCGGGATGCCCGACATCGTCGGCGACCTGCGCTGGCACAGATCGCCGGCCGACGCCGCGGGCCGGGCGCTTCAGGCCGGCGCCTGCGTGGTGGCGGATTGCGAGATGGTCGCCGACGGAATCATCCGCAGCCGGCTGCCGGCCGCGAACAAGGTGCTGTGCAGCCTGAATGACCCCCGCGCCCACGAGATTCAGCGGCGGGAGCGAACGACCCGCTCCGCGGCCGCGGTGGAGCTGTGGCGCGAGCACCTGCCGGGCTCGGTGGTGGCCATCGGCAACGCACCCACGGCGCTGTTCCGGCTGCTGGAGACGCTGAACGACGCCCCGGAGCTGCGGCCCGCCGCGATCCTCGCCTTTCCGGTCGGTTTCGTCGGCGCTGCACAATCGAAGCTCGCACTGGTGGAAGCCGGGCTCGACATTCCTTTCGTCACCCTGCTCGGCCGCCGGGGCGGCAGCGCCATGGCGGCGGCGGCGGTGAACGCTCTTTGCGGTCCACTGGCTCGATGAAGCCAAGGTTCGACATCGTGGAAGTCGCTCCGGAGCGGTTGCGCCTCCAGGCAGGGAGATGGCAGCGGAGTTGCGGGGCGAATCCCTGGGAGCGCGGGCGTCCCGCCCGCCCTGGCCGGAGGGCGGAAATGGACAACCCGCCGCCGGCCCACCGTTGTTCAAGCGGGCGGGACGCCCGCGCTCCCAGGGGCGCTTCGGCCAAGGCTTGGGTCGACTGCGCGGCGATGCCCGCTACCGCGTCCGGCCCCGGTATCCGATGAAGCCCTGGCTCACAGTGGTCGGCATGGGCGACGACGGCCCGGACGGGCTGGCGCCCGCGGCCCGCGCGGTGGTCGAGCAGGCCCCGGTGGTGGTCGGCGGTCGGCGTCACCTCGACCTGCTGGGGCGGGGAGAGGGCGAGCGCATCCCCTGGCCGCAGCCGTTCAGCGCCTTCGGCGAAACCCTCGAACGGCTTCGCGACCGGGCGGTCTGCGTGCTCACGACCGGCGACCCGACCTGCTACGGAATCGGCTCCATCCTCGTCAAGCGGTTCGGGCTGGAGGCGGTGCGGCTGGTTCCCGCGCCGTCCGCGTTCAGCCTGGCCCGCGCGCGGCTCGGGTGGGCGGCGCAGGCGGTGCAGACCCTGAGCCTGCACGGCAGGCCCGTGGAGCTGCTGCATCCCTTCATTCAGCCCGGCGTCCGGCTGCTGGTGCTGAGCACGAACTCGGGCACCCCCGGCGCGGTGGCGCGGATGCTGTGCGAACGCGGCTACGAGGAGAGCCGGCTCACGGTGCTGTCGCACATGGGCGGCGAGAAGGAGCGGATGCACACGGCGACCGCCGGCGCGTACGGGTCGCACGACGCGGTGGCGGACCTGAACACGCTGGCGATCGAGTGCGTGGCCGGCTCCGGCGCTCCCCTGATTCCCCGCACCCCTGGGCTTGCCGACGATCTCTACGAGCACGACGGCCAGATCACCAAGCGCGAGGTGCGGGCGATGACGCTCGCGGCGCTGGGTCCGATCCCCGGTCAACTGCTCTGGGACGTCGGCGCCGGCTGCGGCTCGGTCGGCATCGAGTGGATGCGCCCCCATCCCCGCTGTCGCGCCGTCGCCATCGAGCCGCACGCCGGCCGCGGCGCGATGATCGCGGCGAACGCCGCCGGGCTCGGCGTGCCGGGGCTCGAGGTGGTGGCGGGGCGCGCGCCGGCGGCGCTCGAAGGGTTGGACGCGCCCGACGCCGTCTTCGTGGGCGGCGGGATCACCGAGCTGGGCTTGCTGGGGCGCTGCTGGTCGGCGC
>MKWU01001395.1_pt1 | contig 41923 bp, 40 predicted proteins | sample 809101 | NCBI WGS metagenome assembly MKWU01 (sample SAMN05860141, study PRJNA318959) | sponge metagenome | host: Aplysina aerophoba | place: Slovenia: Piran, Adriatic Sea, Gulf of Piran | collected 2013-05-07 | reverse complement strand
TTGCGGGTCATCGCGCCCAAGCCTTCTCGTTCCGACTGATCCAGGGTCACCGTATATCGTTTCATGGCTGCCAATCCTCCCATGCAGAATAACATCGGGGGATTTTAGCATCTAATGTACGACATTAGATGTATGACATGACACTAGAAGTACCGCAACAGCCTCATTCTCAGGCCGATTTCCTCGGCATCCAGCTCGTGCGCGGCCCGGATGCGCAGATCCTCCGTCCCGTCCAGTTGCACCAAAGACTCCGAATCGTAGCCCCTGTAGTACGTTTCGATCTGCAGGCCCACCTGCTCCGCGACCGGCGCGTGCACTCCCACGCCCAGGGTCCAGGTGGTGTAGTCTCTTTTGGTGCGGACGGTGCTTGCCCCGAAATCCGCCTCGCTTGTGCAGAGCGCCGGAGGAACTTCGAAGCAGCCAGTTGCGGTATTGACGTATTCGGCTTCGATCCGGTGCGCTCCGGCTAAAACGTAAAGCCCGGCATCCGGACCAAGCGCGGAGGTGAGGAATTCCGGCCGCCCGCCCAGCCTGAGCGTCACGCCGTAGCCGTGGTCCTTCTCGAAAGTCCAGCGCTCCGGCCAGTTTTCACCGACCTGCGGCCCGGTCGAAAAGGCTGGCAAGTCCGGGTCGTTTGCATCGTTGTGAGTTTTTCGCGCCGCGACATCCTCGGTTCCTTCAAGCCTTCCGCGTGCCTTCCCGCTGTGAAAGGCCAGGTTGATCTCGCCGCTCCAGTACAGGCTCCCGTAGTGGAGAGGGCCCTGGTATCCGAACACGAGCCCGAACCCGCTTGCCGTCTTGGTGTCGGAATCCCGCTCCGTGAAGATCTTGCCTTGGGATAAGGCCATGTTTCCGTCGGGTGTGTTGTCGAGGATCTTGAATGCTGAAACGTCCAGATCTTCCGCGGCGGCGGAAATCCCGATATAAATGCCTTTCTGCACTGCGGCAACCGGAGCCGGGGCACTGGCCAGAAATACTGTGCAAACCAGGAGGGCGGGCAACAGGATGGCGGATTGATTCATCTTGTCCATATTTGTCCTGACCGAAGGCGGCCTCGGATTCAGGGAATTATAGTCGGCTGCATCAAACCGCATCCTGTCGCCGTGATTGCTCCTCCATGGCATCCGCCACGGCCTGGCCGATCAGTTCAATTTTTGCGAATTTTTTTATCTTGGGCCGGAGCTCGTCCAGGCTGTCCGGATCCAGCAGCCCGCTCCACAAGGCGCAGGCATCGATCAGGCTGATAATCGCGACATCCCGCGCATCGAGGATCGTGCTGCTCAGCAGCTCATAGATGATTCTTTGCCGGACATCCCATAGGGGCCTGTCTTCCTTGGTGTGACGATCCTGTGCGTCAGGCGCAGCCATCCGGTCGAGCGACGCCCGAAGCAGGATGCCGCGGTCGACCAGATGTTCCAGCAGTTGTGGCTGGATGTGCTCGTAGTCATCGGCGAAGACGCGGGCCCAATGGCCGGTGGATTGCTGCCGATCCTCCGCCGCGATTTTCGTCAGGGCCTCGTCGAGAACGGCCATTCCCAGCGGCTCGGAATTCACGACGAACAGCTTTTCCAGGTCGGCGTCCACCCGGTTTGCGAGGGACAGGTCCATCAGGAGGGCGCCGCCGAGTGCATGGCGCAGGGAAGGGAGCGAAAACTCAGCATTCAGCCCGCCGGTGTCGTGGTCGAGCATCAGGAGCAGCACTTCCTCGCTGACGGTAATCACCTAGCCCCCCAGATATAACATCGACAGGATGACTGTACCATGCGGTGTCTTATTTAAGGAGGGTGTGGGGCTATGCGGCGGGGGGTGGCTCGCGCTGGATCAGTTTCAGAATCGGAGTCGCCACGCCGACGGTTAGTTGCGAAGGGTGAAACCAACGCCCGCTTTGCCGGAATTTCTTGCGGTCCGAATTCCGGATCCGAACCCGCAGCGGACGAAGGCAAAGCTCCAGGTGGCTCAGGCGATGGGTCAGCGAGGGCTCCTCATGCCATTCAAGATTTTCTCCGCAGGCCTGTGTCCAACGCCGTGCCTCAATCCGGCTCGGATATTCCGGCAGGCTCCACAGCCCGCCCCAGATGCCATGAGCCTGCCTCTGCCTCAAAAGGACTTCCCCGTTTTCTGTCTGTACGATGACGACCCAAGCCGTTCGGTGTGGCAATTGCGACCGCTTGCGGCCAGGTTGCTCAATGGATCCATGCCTGGTGTAGTCGCAGTCTTCGTTCAGCGGGCAGTGCACGCAGTCGGGAGTGCGTGGCGTGCAACACTGGGCCCCCAGGTCCATCAGGCCTTGGGTATAGAGGCCGGCGTCCCGCCTCGGCAGCAACGCTTCGGCAGCACGCCATAGGGATGCGTTGAGGGCCGCAGGCAGACCTTGATGTCGTGCGATGACGCGCCGCGCATTGCCGTCCAGCATCGGCGCGGGTTGATCCAGGGTCAGTGAAACAATGGCACCGGCCGTGCTGCGGCCGACGCCCGGCAAGCGCACCCAGTCCTCGACGGTGCGCGGCAGCTGGCCTCCCGAACTTCGAATGATTCGCGCGGCCTGATGCAGGTGGCGGGCCCGGGCGTAGTAGCCCAGCCCGGACCAGCACGCCAGCACGGCATCCAAAGGTGTTTCGGCCAGTCGCTTGACGCTCGGGAATGCCCGCATGAACCGCTGAAAATAGGGGATCACGGTTGCGACCTGGGTCTGCTGCAGCATGATTTCGGAGACCCAGACCCGGTACAGCGTGCGTTGACGCTGCCAGGGCAGGTCGTGACGGCCGTGTTTGCGCTGGTAGCGGATTACCCGGCGGGCAAACGACGACACGGGTTCAGAACAGGTCTTCGAGTAGTTTTCGCAGGACCTTGCCGGCGGGTTTACCGGCTTTTTCTTCGACTTTTTCCTCAACCTTGTCGACGACGGACCCCATGCCCTTGTGCAGTCCTTTGTCCAGTTGTTCCTCTACCAGTCCCGACATGTCCAGAGAGTGCGACAGGTTGTCGAATGGCCCCTTGATGCGCACCGGAATCTTCAGGCTCTGGCCGGACCAGACGTTCAACTGGTAGTCGACCGACGAGTGCGGCAGGTCAATGTAACCCAGCCCGTCCAGGGAAATCGCGCCCGCGTCCATCTTCAGTTCGCGACTGGTCAACCGACCGTCGTTGGCATTCCAACTCACGAGCAACAGGTCGAATGGCAGTTTCCCCTGGGAAGTGGTTTCGCTGGGACGTTCCTGCAACATCGCAATGGCGGCTTCCACAGCCCTGGCGACCTCGCCGACCTGCAGCACGCCATTGCGCACGGTCAGGCTGACAAAGCCGGTCAGGGAAGGCCAGACCGTGGCGGTGCGATGCCCGCGCGCGTTCAGGGCCAGGTTCAGGTCGGTCGTGCCTTCGATGGGGGTGTGTCCGTCCTCGTCGAACAGTGCCAGCACGCGGCCGAGCTCCAGTTGTTCCAGTTTCAAGTCAAGCTTATACAGGGGGATGCCGCCGGAAACATCCAGCTCCGCCCCGGCCTGGACTACGCCATCATTGACTTTCCCGCTCAGTGACTCGACTTCCCAGAGCCCTTCGTCGGCAGTCAGCCGGGCGTGCGTTTCCGCGAATTCTAGCCCTTGCCAGTGCAGTTGTTCCAGTTGCACCTTGGCCACGAGTTTCTGCTGGCGCAACCAGTCGATCGGCAGGCCGTCCGGAGGCGCGGGGTCGTCGCCGGGCTCGGCCTGATCCTCGGCTTCGGCTTGCTGTTCCTGCGGCAGGTACCGGTCCAGGTCGATTTCGCCCACTTGCAGGTTCAGCGCAAGCCGCGGCCGGTCGAAGTCGAGCAGGGAGATTTCTCCCCGGATCGAGGTGGAGTCCAGTGTTGCATCCAGTCCCGACAGTTGAACGCCCCGCGGATGGACCCTGAGGTCGCTTTCCCATTTCAGGAACCGTAGCACGGTCGGATCTTCAAGGGTGGGCATCTGGTGATTCCAGAGTGCCAGCCAGTGCAGGACATCGACGCCGGCTCCCTCGACATGTCCGATCAGCTCCGGCTTTTCAGACAGGGATTTCACCTCCAGCGGGGCGAATCGCAGCTGCGCCCCCTCGACCGTTGCTTCGGCCCCATCGAGATACAGGGTGTCGCTGGCCTGGTCCCATTGAAAAGATCGTGCCTGGATCGTGGGGTTGATGCGCGTGAAGGCGAATGCCGGCCCGGTCAACTCCAGTGTCATGTCCAAGTCGTCGCCGGTGATTTTTTCTCCACCCTTCTTCAGGGTGAGGTCGGTGGCCAGCTTGACTTGGGCGTTGATCCGGTTCTCGGCCCGGGTGTCAAGCCAGGCCATTAACTCGCCGTCCAGTTCGACATGCATGTTGCCGCCGGACGTCAGGTTCTCCAGGTTCAGGCTGAGGTTCGACCCCCGCATGCGGCGGTTGCGCAGTTCGTCCCAGATCGCGATGGTGCTGTCGGTCAGCCGGATCTCGCCCAGATCGATTCCTGCCGCCCCGCCCGAGTCGGACCCGGCTTCGGGCCGGGAGGACCCCTTGTCGGCAAGCAGACCGGCCCAGTTGGTGTGCCCGTTCGATTTCCGGCGCAGCCGCAGTTGCAGCCCGTCCAGGCGAACGGAGCGGATTTTCAGATCGCCCATCAGCAATGGGATGACCTGCAGGTACGCTTCAACGCGCCTTGCGGTCAGCATGGGCTCCTGCCCGAATCCCGGAGGGTTGTCGAACGAGACGTCATGGACCTCGAATCCGACCAGCGGGGGATCCAGGTGCAGTTCCAGGCTTCCGTCGATGGTGAATGCTCGCCCGGTTTGCTCCTCAACCAGGTTGATCAGGTCGTCCCGGTAGTCGTCGGGCTCGAAAGTCAATACCAGGTAACTGAGGGCCAGCAGGCTGGCGAGCACCAGCGTCAGGACACCGAAAGCGGTATAGCGGAAAGTTTTGGACAATGCGGACATTACGACGAGGCGAATTCGCGCGTCCAGTCTCCGGAGCGGCCGCCGGACTTGCGCAGCAGCCCGATGTCTTGAATGCGCATTCCCCGGTCGACGGCCTTGCACATGTCGTAGATGGTCAACAGTGAGATCTGTACGGCCGTGAGGGCTTCCATCTCGACTCCGGTGGGTCCGCGGGTTTCACAGCGGACGAGGCACCGCACAGCGGGCGGTTTGTTCTCCAGCTCGAACTCCACGGCCACATGAGTCAGGGACAGGGGGTGGCACAACGGAATCAGATCGGCGGTACGTTTGGTCGCCATGATTCCCGAGGTACGCGCGATGCCGAGCACATCGCCCTTGCGATGGGTCCCTTCCCGGATTTTCTCCAAGGTCTCCGCCTGCATCAGGATGCGCCCTTCCGCCTCCGCCACGCGATGCGTGGCTTCCTTGTCCGAAATATCGACCATATGGGCTTCGCCCTGGGCGTTAAAGTGGGTCAGATCGGCCATTTCCAGAAAAATTGAGCGGCACCGCCTATTGTATGCTCATGGGAGCCTTTTTTCTTTGCACACAAGGGTCGGGCTTATCCGCCGGGCCCCCGCCCGATGGCCGAAACCGGCACCGTGGCGGTCTCGCCGCGGGTGCGCGAAACAGGTGCGAGAGCATGGCCGAAGATCGCTTCATAAGTCGCGTGCACCCGGCCCTGGTTGTCCACCGGGTAGGCTTCGGCCAGGGCCTGCCACTGATCCCGGGTGCAGGGTTGCGCGGCAGGTGATTCGATACGACTCGAACCGATGCCCTTGAGTTCCCGGACCAGATCGCGGACCGAAGCGTAGGAGGCGTCCAATCGCTCGACATCCAGGACCGGGTCCTGGTAGCCTTCCTCCAGTAGCAGGTCGCCGATCGGGTGCATGTCGCTGAACTCGTTGACTCCACCCTCCATGCCCGCCGCCCGTTGCGCGGCCTGCAGTTCATTCAGGGTATCCGGGCCGTAGGTCGAGAACATCAGCAGCCCGCCAGGGCGCAGCACGCGACTGATTTCCTGCAGAACTTCGGTCAACGGCAGGCACCATTGCAGGGTGGAACTTGAGAAGATCAAGTCGACCGTGCCTGGCGCGAAGGGCAGTTGGAACGCATCGGCGACGACAGGGGTTCCAGCCGACCCGCCCTTTTGACCTTGCTTCAGCATGGCGTGGGAAAAATCGACCGCGATGATTTGCGCTCGGGGATAGCGCTGACCCAGCTGTGTCGCCCCGTCCCCGGTTCCGGCACCCAGATCCACAACGCATCCGGGATCCACCTGGACCAGGTCCAGCCGTTCGAGCAGCCGCAGGGTGATCTCGCGCTGCACGCCGGCAAACTGGTCGTAGCAGGCCGCAGCGCGGTCGAATCTCCGGCGCAGCCTTGCCTGTCGGGCGCGGTCGGATTCGTTCATTCGAGCGATTGCCAGAACGTGTGCATCAGTTCCGCGCATTGGTCTGGTTCCGACAGCAGGAGCGCGTGTCCCGAATGCTGAACCAGGCCGAAGTGGGTCTCGGGGCAAAGGGCGCGGAGGGGGTGGGCCGCATCTGCCGGAACCAACGCGTCGTGCTCTCCCAGGATGCACTGCTGCGCGACCAGGCTACGGGCCCATATTCCGCGCAGATCGGTGTGCTCGAGCAAATCCAGTCCCTGCTCGAGGGTCGCACAATCTGGAACCGGGGCGGCCTGAAGTTGATCGCGTATCTGTTGTGCCTGACTGTCCCCATGGGCGACCAGGTTCGCGAAATGCCGCATGCCGGCTTCTCGATCCAGCCGGATGCGCCGGCGGAAGTCTTGGAAGGCCGAGGATTCGATGGCGTGGGGCCAGTCGTCGCGTGCGACCATGCAGGGCTGCGAGGCGAGAAGGGTCAGTGAGCGTGGGCGAAGCCCGCCCTCAAGTGCGGAAAGTGCCACCAGGCCGCCCATTGACCAGCCGACCCAATGAGCATCCTCATGTTCCGCCAACTGCTCGGAATCCCGGCCATTGCGTTGGCCGGGAGCCCCGCCGTATCCTGCGAGAGTCAGCCGGCGAACCGTATAATTGGTAGCAAGCCGCCCGGCTACGGGCTCCCATACGAATGAATGAAACCCGAATCCGTGAATCAGGATCACCGACGGTCTGCTTCTGGAATCCGGATTGCCCATGAGCGCTGAAGTCCACTTTCTACTTATGCTGCTGGGTGTGGCGCTGGGCAGCTATCTGATCGGCGCGGTCAACAGCGCCTTGATTATAAGCAGGGCTTGCGGCCTGCCGGACCCGCGGACCGAGGGTTCCGGCAATCCGGGCGCGACCAACATGCTGCGGGTCAGCAAAAACAAGAGATGGGCCGTGGCCACCTTGGCCGGGGACGCCAGCAAGGGGGCGCTGGCCGTGGCGCTGGCGCTTTACGTTGCCGGGGAGCCCCTTTCGCCTGCTTGGCCGTCGCCGGCCGTGGTGGCCGGCGTCATGGTGGTGATTGGCCATGTGTGGCCAGTCTATTACCGCTTTCGGGGCGGGAAGGGCGTGGCGACGTTGGCCGGAATGATGGCGGTATTGAATCCGGTGTTGCTGGCCATGGGGTTGGCGACCTGGCTGCTCGGCTATGCGCTGTACCGGCGGGTCTCGGCCGCTTCCATTGCCGTTGCCGCCGCCTTGCCGCTCTATGCCTGGGCGGTGCACCGGGGCTGGGATCTCGTGTTGGCAGGCCTTCTCTTGGGCACGGTGGTCGTCTATCGGCACCAAGAGAACCTACGCCGTCTTCTGCGCGGCGAGGAGGATTGGCTGTAAGCCAGGGTTTGCTGGGCCACCCGAAGCTTGGCCACAATGGGCTATACCATGAAAAATAGATATATAACATCCAATTTTCATGGTAATATGAGTGCCTGATGAGAGATCGGCCTATCCACTTGAATGCGCTGGAGAAACATCTCCGGGCTGATCCCGTGGTCGGTCTTCTGGGAGCCCGGCAGGTCGGCAAGACGACGCTGGCCCGCGAACTGGCGAAACGCCGGCGCGGAGCCGTCCATTTTTTCGACCTTGAATCCTCTGCTGACCTGGCCCGGTTGACGGCGGATCCGCTCCTGGCCCTGTCGCCCTTGCGCGGACTGGTGGTGCTGGACGAGATCCAACGTCTTCCCGAGGTGTTTCCGACCCTTCGGGTGCTGGCCGACCGTCCACGCAGTCCCGCCCGTTTCCTGGTCCTCGGCAGCGCTTCTCCGGAGCTGTTGCGGCAGAGTTCCGAGACCTTGGCGGGACGTATTTCGTACCATTCGCTGCCGGGATTCACCCTGCCCGAAATCCCGGCGAACGAGGCGGACCGTCTCTGGCTTCGGGGCGGCTTCCCACGCGCGTTCACGGCGCGCAGCCACGCGGACAGCCTCCGCTGGAGAAACAACTTCATCCGAAGCTTCCTCGAAAGGGATCTGGGGCAACTCGGCATCCCGTTCCCAAGTGGCACCATGGACCGTTTCTGGGCCATGTTGGCCCACGGCCACGGACAGTTGTGGAACGGTTCTGAACTGGGCCGCGCTTTCGGAGTGTCGCACCATGCCGCTCGCCGCTATCTGGAGGCGTTGGAGTCGACCTTCATGGTGCGATGCCTGAAGCCTTGGCATGCCAACCTTCGAAAACGCCAGGTCAAGTCCCCGAAAATCTACTTCAGGGACACTGGCCTGCTGCACTGCTTCCTCGGGGTATCGACCCGCGAGGAACTGGAGCGGCACCCTAAGGTCGGGGCTTCCTGGGAAGGATTCATCATCGAGAACCTGATCCAGATTCTGGGCGCCGAGGAGCGGCAGTGTTATTTCTGGGCCACACACACCGGGGCGGAGATCGATTTGGTGGTGCAGCAGAGGGGGCGGTTGCGGGGGTTCGAGATCAAGCGCACCGCCGCACCCAAGTTCACCCGTTCCATGCGGTCGGCTCTTGACGATCTCCAGTTGAGTCGGATTGATGTAATCCATGCCGGGGAAGAAAGTTTCCCTCTGGCTCGGAGGGTTCAGGCTGTTTCGGCCGACCGGATGCTCGAAGAGATTCAGGTCTGAGTCGGTGGATTGGGTTCTTGGTCGAGGATGGAGATATACTGCTGATAGCCGAAAAGGCGATTGCGTTTTTGCCCCGTCAACTCACGAACGATACCGAGCTGCTCCAGCAGCCCCATGCCTCTTGAGACCGCAGGAAAGGACAGTTTCGTGTTGTCGGCCACGAACTGGAGAGACGTGACCGGGCGCTTTTGCAGCACTTGATGGACGCGCAACGCCGACCCAGCCTTGCGTCCCTCCTGCTGTAGCCTTGTCCGATCCTGCCGGAATAACTGCAACAGACGTTGCGCGGTCGAAACGGCCCCTTGAGCCGTTTGCTCTACCCCGGCCAAAAAAAACTGGGTCCATGCTTCCCAGTCTCCGTCTTTGCGCACTTCGTCGAGCAGCGCGTAGTACCGGTCTCTGTGCTGCTTGAAATAGAGGCTCAGATACAGGAGAGGCTCGCGAACGATGCCCGCCTGGTACAGGGCCAGGGTAATCATCAGTCGGCCGACGCGACCGTTGCCGTCCAGGAACGGGTGGATGGTCTCGAACTGGACGTGAGCCAGGCCGGCGCGCAGCAAAGCGGGCAGGTCCTCGCTCTGTGAGTGATAGAACCGCTCCAAGTCCGCCATGCAGTCTTCGACGGTCTCCGGTGGCGGAGGCACGAAACGTGCATTGCCTGGGCGGGTGCCGCCAATCCAGTTCTGTGACCTCCGGAACTCTCCCGGCATTTTGTTGCTGCCCCGGCCCCGACCGAGCAGTTTCTCATGGATTTCCCGGACGAGACGGTTGCAAAGCGGGAACCCGTCATCCAACCGGGACATCCCATGTTCCAGCGCGACGACATAATTCGAGACTTCGGTGACGTCGTCGAGCGGGACGCCCGGCGATTCTTCGAACTCATAAAGCAGGAGATCCGACAGGGTGGATTGGGTTCCCTCGATTTGGGAGGACAGGACGGCTTCCTTGCGAACATAGGTATAAAGAAACAGGTGCGTATCGGGAAGAAGCACGGAAAGGCTGTCGAGGTGCCCCAGCGCCAGCAAGGCCTTTTCGAGCGAACTCTGAAGGGTGGTCAGATCCAGCGCGGGTTCGGGCGGCAGGCAGTTGGGCACGAAGGCGGGTACAGCCTCTCCTCCTGAGGACGTCGTCCAGGTCTGCCCGCTAGGTCCGCGTTTCATGGTTTTTCGACATTTTGAAAGACATTATTATCATTTTACAAGAAAAAAATAATAAAGGGAAACGATTCTTCATTTAATTGGCTAAACGATAATAACGATCACCTCTATTATTATTTTCTTATTAAAGTTTTATAAAGATACTCCTTATCTCCCTCTTATTTAACCCAGTGAAATAAACATGGGCAGGAAGTAAAGTCTACTAGTGAGGAAAAGAATCTGCTTGCAACTGCACAAGACTTGTGCCGCCAAGGGATACTCAAAATACTAGATACGGACATGAGACCTAACTGAAACGAGCTGATCCTAGGAAGGGAAGCGTGAGTGTCTCAGACTCTCAGGGTAAGCCATGGTTCATTGTCTGATAGGCTTGTGGTCTGTGGGCGGTCCGGAGCAGTCAACTACCGGCATTTGCTGCGCAGGTGGTTACTCCGACATGAGTACTCTCAACGACCAATCGCTATGTTTATCTTGACGACGAGATCCCGAGCCAGACGGCGAAGCGCGCGCAGTAGCGATTCATCGTAAACTATGCCATAACCAGCCTAGTTATCTTGAGATAATGAAAAGCCAAGCAACAGGCAAGACAAATACTGTTCGTGAAGATTTCGACCCTTCCAAGAGCGGATGGCATGTGCACGACAAGGCCCTACAGGCAAGATCATCTGGGAGTACCCAGACTGCCCTTTTCGGGCATTCCGCACAACCGTGCCCGCACGAAGGGAACGAATTGCAAGAATCCCATCTTCGAGTTGACAGCCTGAACAGAATGCCATTCGAGGCCATTACCCGCCCAATGGTAATTTGTGGCGACGCCACGCAGGCTCTGAAGCTTCTCCCTGAAAAGTCCATTCAAACGGTTGTCACGTCACCGCCCTATTGGTCATTGCGTGATTACGGAGTTAAAGAACAGATTGGGCGGGACGACAGTTTAAGAAGCTATATCAGGAGCATCGTTTGTACCTTTGAGCAGATCGGGCGTGTCTTGCGCGACGATGGCACTGTTTGGCTAAACGTTGGTGATTCCTACACATCCGGTAACCGGAGATATCGGGCACCAGATCGGAAGAACCGTGCGCGCGCCATGGCAGTGCGACCTCCGACGCCAGAAGGACTCAAGCCAAAGGACTTGATCGGTGTTCCTTGGAGATTGGCACTCGCTCTACAAGATGCGGGCTGGTGGGTCCGCAGTGAAGTCATATGGTACAAGCCGAATGCTCATCCAGAGTCCGTTCGAGACCGACCGACTAAAGCTCACGAAACTGTTTTCCTCTTGTCAAAGGGCCAGGACTATTACTATGACCATGAAGTCGTCAAGGGGCCGCACGAACGTCGCCTGCGAACAGTCTGGGAGATTCCCACTGAACCTGTAAAGCGCGTGAATGGGAAAGCAGATGATCATCCCGCGATGATGCCCCTGTCGCTTGCTCGATGCTGTGTAGCCATTACAAGTCGCAATGACAGTGTCGTACTTGACCCGTATGCGGGCTCGGGTACAACGCTTCTCGCAGCACGTGAACTCGGGCGACGGTGGGTTGGAGTAGAAATCAAGCCTGCTTTCGTGGATCTGATCGAGCGTCGGTTGTACATGTCATGACACTCGATGAACTCAAAGCGACTCTCGATTCGTTCTCACCGATCAAGATCGAGTTCGTGGCAAAAGTTATGGAATCATTGGCAAACCCTCCGAGCGCCAACATTCGGTCTAGAGGAACATGGCTCACGAGTGAGCCGGACTGGATTGAATACTTCGGACTTGCTTTGTCGGTTCACCATGGAACCACTACTGAGCCGTTGGGGCTAACGTCATTTGAGACGGTGTTCAGAAACGCATGTGAACAACTTCGCTGGTCAATTGATCCTCCGGGCTCCCCAACCGAACGATTCGTTGATTTGGTCGTTCGTCCTCAACCGGGTAATTGTCTGCGATTGTCTCTGAAGTCTTCCGCTGCCAAGAACCTATCCGAGACAACGTTGCATATTTCCAAATTAACGGAGGCCGCTTGGATTCAAGATGTACGCACCGCCAGAGATCGACGAGACCGTACACTTGAACTGTTCAGGCAATACCAGAGTGCCGTTACTCAGATAGTCATGCTCCGGGCGTTCCGGGAAGACATTGACAAAATCCCGCACAAGTATCAACTTGTTGAAGTTCCAGTCAGTATCTTCGATTCAATTCAGCAGGCACCGCTAGGGGTCTTTGAGCGGGATGCGCCAGTGATCGAATGTACCGTTGGAGATCGGGTGGCGGCAATGGTGGCCATCGACCGGTCCGATGCAAAGATTACAATCAAGAAAGTTCAGCTTTCTGCCTGCACTGTTCATGCGGAATGGGATAGGGCGTAATCGAGAATACAGGATTAGCAGAATCCGCCAGTGATGGTGGATGGCCGGCAGCGCCGAGTGAACTATATCCGTGTCTGCAATGGAAACTGAGTCCACGGTGGGTAGGAGTCGACCCAAAACCGTGGCATCGGTAAGACACTAAAAAGAGAGAGTTTCTTTCCGTCATTCGGTAGCTTTGAGGTAAGAAAGCATCTCAGATGCGTGGGCAGTTTTTTACTTTTTGCTTATTGCGTAAGTCAGAATAAGAGAATCTGTTATTATGATTTAGGCGCTAAGTCATAATAACGGTCTCCCGACGGTCGGGAAGGAACCATCTGTGGCGACGGACATGAATCAACGGTAGGGCAAGAGTTTTGGCGGGCTTCTCCATGGAGGAAGACGCTTCCTAGGCTGCACCAAGTAGAATTAAGACTCCAAGCGGGTGTAGTTCAATGGTAGAACTTCAGCTTCCCAAGCTGATAACGAGGGTTCGATTCCCTTCACCCGCTCCATTTTGAGAACCGATGAACGATCTGGCCTCCATCGCGCAGACTGAACCGCAAGCCTTCATGCGCAGCGTTCTGCAGCGTATTGCGACCGGACCCGAGTACAGCAAGGATCTCCCGCAAGAAGAGACGCGAGCGGCATTGAACCTGATTCTGGACGGTCAGGCGGACCCGGTACAGGCGGGGATTTTCTTCATTGCGTTGCGCATGAAGCGGGAGACTCTGGAAGAAAACACCGGTTCGCTGGAGGCGCTTCGCGACCACACCGAATCGGTCGTGGCGGATGTTGCGCAGGTTGTGGATGTGGCGGAACCGTATGACGGTTTCGTGCGCGGGTTGCCGGTCGGAGCGTTCCTGCCGGCCGTGCTGAGCGCCTGCGGGGCGCCGGCGGTTTGCCATGGCGCCGAGGCGGTCGGCCCGAAGTTCGGGGTGACGCCGCGACAGATCCTGCGTGCCTGCGGCGCGAACGTGGATCGCACGACCGCGGAAGCGGCTGCACGGGTGGGGGATGCCGAGTGCGGCTGGAGCTACGTGGACCAGTCGCAGTTCTGTCCTGCCTTGCACCAGTTACTGGAACTCCGCACCCGCATCGTCAAGCGTCCGGTGCTGACGACGGTGGAAGTGTTGCTCGCGCCGGTGCGCGGCCGCGACGCCACCCATTTGGTCACCGGCTATGTGCACAAGCCCTACCCGCCGGTGTATGCACATCTGGCTCGTGCCGCAGGGTTTTCTTCCGCACTGATCGTGCGCGGCGTGGAGGGCGGCGTGTTCCCCTCGCTCAAGCAGGCTGGGAAGGCGTTCGGGTTCCATGGGGACGAGGAAGAGACGGAGTGGGACTTCCACGCCGACAATCTGGATTTCACGCATGACAGTCGCGCGGTGCCCCTGCCGGATACTGACTTGCCGGGAGAGCGGGTGGCGCAGGCGGCGGCCGAGACCGGGCTTGAGGCATTGGCCGGACAGGCCGGGCCGGCGAAAGACAGCTTGCAGTACGCGGCAGCGATGATTCTGGCGCATCTTGACGGAAGCCGGGATATCCGGCGGCATTACCCAAGCGTTTGCGAGGCCATCGATAGTGGCCGGGCGCGGGCGCGTTTCGAAGCAGGTTCGTGACGGCCATGGATGAATCGACTCAACTGAGCCTGGAAAGCGGCATCTCGGCGTTCGCGTCCAAGCAGTTTGCGCGCGCCCTGCAGTTGTTGACGCCGTTGGCCGAGGCGGGAGACCCGGAGGCTCAGTACCGATGCGCGATCATGTACCAGAATGGATTGGGGTGCGTGGTGGATGCCGAACGAGCCCTCATCTGGATGACTGCAGCGGCCGAGGCGGGCCTGGCACTGGCGCAACACGGGTTGGGGTTCATGTACATGGAGGGCGAATGCGTTGAGCAGGACGGAGAAAAGGCCGTGTACTGGTACGAAAAGGCGGCGGCTCAGGGCTTGGCCGGCTCGCTGACTACGCTGGCCATGATGTACGAGGAAGGGACGCTGGTACCGCAAGACATGGAGCGCGCCCGCGCCTTGTACAAGCAAGCCGGGTTCTGATCGCATATGCGTCCGTCTCAACTGGCCCGAGTACTGGAAGAGGAGTTCCGAAGCGCGGCTAAGGGGCACCACACGCCGGCCATGATTTGGGGGCCACCCGGCGTGGGCAAGTCGCAGATCGTGGCGCAGGTCGCCGACCGTCATACGGCGCCGATGATTGATATCCGCCTGTCGCAGATGGAGCCGAGCGACTTGCGCGGCATACCTTTTCGCGTGGACGACACGGTGGATTGGGCGATTCCGGCCATGCTGCCGAATGTGGACCGCCACGGACCGAACGGAATCCTGTTTCTGGACGAAATCACTTCGGCTGCGCCGACTGTTTCCGCGGCCGCCTACCAGTTGATTCTGGACCGGCGGCTCGGCCATTACCAGGTGCCGGACGGTTGGGCCATCTTTGCGGCCGGCAATCGGCAGGGTGACCGCGGCGTGACCTATGTGATGCCTTCGCCGCTTGCCAACCGCTTCTCGCATTTTGAACTCGACGTGCACCTGGACGACTGGGTGCAATGGGCCTATGGAGAAGAGATCGACGATCGGGTGATCGGTTTTCTGCGGTTGCGCCCGGAACTTCTGTTCGACTTCGACGCCGAGCACAATCCCAGCGCGTTTCCCACCCCGCGATCCTGGGAGTTCGCGCACCGGGCGCTGCGCAAGTTCGAATCCGACTCCTCGGTGCTGGGTGAGACGCTTCAGGCCTGTGTGGGACCGGCCGCGGGGATGCAGCTGAATGCCTTTGTTCAGCATGCCGCCGAGTTGCCGGACCTGGACGACGTGTTGGCTGGCAAGGACACGACCATTCCGGAATCGGTGGATCTGCAATACGCCGTGGCTGCCGCATTGGTTGGCCGGGCGGTGCGCGCCAGGAAGGAGTCGAAGCTCGATGGGGTGCTGGGTCCGGTCCTGACTTACGCCGGACGGTTTCCGCAACGCGAGATCGGCGTCATGCTGGTCTGCGACCTGTTGCGCGGGGTCGGGGAAGAGCCGGTGTTCAGCGCGCCGGAATTCAAGCCCTGGGCGGATCAGGTCGCGGAGCTTCTGGTTTACGATTGATGCCGGCGGCGCGCGACGCGAAGACCCGACTGGCTCAGGCCCGCACCCGGTTGGTCTTGGACCGGCCTTTCCTCGGCGCCTTGGTATTACAGTTGCCGCTGGTGGAAGGGGAGGATTGGTGCCGGACCACGGCGACCGACACGCAGAATTTCTACTACAACCCTGCCTATATCGACCGCCTGACCGGTGAGGAAGTCCAGTCGGTGCTCTGTCACGAGGCCCTTCACTGCGCGCTGCTGCACCTGCACCGGAAAGGGCACCGCGTCCGGGGGCGCTGGGATGTCGCCTGTGACTATGCGGTGAATTGCCTGCTGGTCGCCGAGGACATGATGCTCCCTCAGGGTGCCCTGTACGAACCGAAGTTTGCGGACCTCACCGCGGAGGAAATCTACCCCTGTCTCGACGAAATGGAGGACAAGCGGACTCAGGACCTGCACATGTACGGTGATTCGTCGGGCCGCGAGGATCCAGCGGCCGGACCCCGCCCCCTCAGTTCGGCGAAGCAGAACGCCATGGCGGCTACCTGGCAGGCCCGGGTTTCACGCGCTCTGGATGCGACCCGGCAGGCCGGGCGGCTGTCCGAGAGCTTCGAGAGGCATTTCTCTCCCCAACTGATCCCGCGCCTGCCGTGGCGGCAGCTGCTCGCCCGCCATGCCGGCGCACTGGCACGAGACGACTACAGTTACCAGCGCACGTCCACGCGCCGGGAAGGACCCGCGATCTACCCGAGCCTTCGCGGCCGTGAAGTCGACCTTGTGGCTGCGCTGGACGTCAGCGGTTCGGTCTCGGATGCCGAGATCGCGGAATTCGTCGGCGAGGTCAACGCGATCAAGGGAGCCTTGCGCGCGCGCATCACGCTGCTGGCATGCGACCAGGAACTGTCCTCGGAGGGCCCGAAAGTATTTGAGCCCTGGGAGACACTGGAGCCGCCGACCCAGGTCAGTGGCGGCGGCGGCACTTCGTTTCGCCCGGTCTTCGAATGGGTGAATCGCCAGGACCGCATGCCGGACCTGTTGCTGTACTTCACGGATGCCCAAGGCCGGTATCCGGATGCCGAGCCGCCTTACCCGGTGCTGTGGCTGGTCAAAGGCCGCGCATCCGTGCCGTGGGGCGAGAGAATCCAGCTGAATTGATCGCAGTGCTGGCTGAACCCGACCTGTTGCGTATGAACGTGCTGTTGACCCAGCCGTTGCAGGCGGTCCGCATTGATGAATCACGGATGCGTCTGGAGGCCTTGACCGAGCAAGGCGAGGCGCGGGTGGCGTTACACCCGAATACGCGCCCGGAGTCCTACCTGCGCGAAGTGCGCGCTTTGCTGTCCACCCGGATCCTAGGTTCTCCGGGCGGTTACCCGCTGTACATCCGTCGCTGGACCCGGATGGGTCAGGCACGCGACGACGGCTCGCTGGAGCGATTGTTGTTGCTGGGCGAACCGGAAGCGGTGGCGGCGGTGGTCCATGCGCCGGGGCTGACGGAGGAGCTCGCGCGACGGGCCTGGTGGGTGGAACCGAATTCCGAACATGCCCGCCGAATGCTGGACAGCCCGGCTGTTGCCGACAGTGCGCTGGGCGCGACGCTGGTGGAGTTTCTCCTTGAGTTCCTGCCGTTCGAGGAGCGCCCCGGCGACATCATTGCATCGCTGCAGCGTCTGCTGCGTCACCCGTCGTTGACGGAGGAACAGCGGTCTGCCTTGTGGCAGCGTGCTCAACGCCAGTCTGCCTACATGGTCGGTTTTCTGTCGGCAGGTGCCGAATGCTTGCCGGAAGCATACCCGCCGCATCCGAAACTGGAAGAGGTCCGGGCAGGGATCGGCCCAGACGCGGAAGGCCCCCTTGCGCAACGCCTGCTATGGGTTCTCGATGCATCTGGGCAGGGTTTTCTCGCGGCCGCCCAAAAGGCGCTTGCGCGCCCGCCCAACCAGGACGTGGTGGTCGCCTTGCTGAATGCGGTCGGGCGGGGGTTTTCCCTGCCCGGAGCGGATGCATCGTTCCGGACGTTGGGCGAACTCGAAGGAGACGCTGATGCTTTTCCGGCCCAGGCCTCGTGGGAGAAGAACCCGGACTTCTCCGAATTCCGCCGTTCTGTGCTGTGTCTGGCTCGGGTCGGGGAGCGGTTATTGGACCCGATTTTCGGCGTGAGCGATGCAGTAGGGTCGGTCATGCGCCGACGGATCGAACCGGTCGCCCAGCCGATCAAGAAATATCTGGAGTGTTTGGCCAGCCATGAATGAAAATTTGAGCATGAGGCTGCCGGACGGGCGGATGCTGGCCTATGCCGAATACGGGGACCCCGACGGCATCCCGGTCCTAGGTGTGCACGGCACGCCGGGAACCCGGCATATCTTCTCGCTCGCCGATGCTTCGGCCCGCAAGCATGGGCTCCGCATGGTCGTACCGGACCGGGCAGGTGTTGGGGATTCGGAGGACCGCCCTGATCACAGCATTGCGGGACATGTCGAGGATGCCATGGCGTTGCTGGATTATCTCGGGGTGGAGAAGTTCGCGGTATTCGGTTTTTCCGGGGGAGGTCCCTATACGGCAGAAGCGGCAAGGCAGGTGCCGCATCGCATTCGGGCCTTGACTCTGGTCAGCGCGCACGTGCAGGGTGTGCAGCCCGGTCCGGGGCACCGGGCGTTGATGAAACTGGCCAATGCCAGCATTCCGGCAGCTCAATTGATGTTTCTGGCGATCGCGATTCCTGCAGTCGTTGCACCGAATTTTTCCCGGCTCCTGATTGGGCCGGGCCTCAATCACAGCGATCGGCAGACCATGAAGGACCGGGAAATCCGCCGGTGCCTCACCAAGGGCATTGCCGGGGTCCTTTGGAGTGGGCGCGCGACCGCTCTCGAAGCGAGGAACTTTTATCGCGAAGGCCCTCCTTCGCCGATCGCGCTGGATGCGCCGGTACGGATCTGGCACGGGGCGGAGGACAAGGTAATCGTGCCGAAAGCCGCATTTATATATTCGCGCATGTTTCCCGGTTCCTATCTGACGATCATTCCGAAGGTCGGGCATCTGTGGGGGCTAGTCGCTTGTGACCAGGTGCTGGCGATTTTAGCGGAAGATTTGCATTGAAAGGACAAGATAGCAAAGGCAGTTTGACGGCCCGGAATCCTCTCATGAAATAGCCTATGCCTGATAGCTTTCATAATGTTAGGATGAATTCATTGAAAGCATTATGAGTTATTGACTATGGCTACTCTGACGATCCGCAACCTGCCCGGCGAGCTGCATCGGGCCTTGCGGGTTCAGGCCGCCCGGTACGGCCGCAGCACCGAGGCCGAAGTGCGTGCCATCCTGGAGGAGGCGGTCCTGCGGAAAGGGCGGGTTGCACTGGGGTCGCGGCTGGTAGCAATCGGTCGGCGGGCCCGGTTGACGGACGAGGAATTCGCTGGTTTCGCGCAACGGGACACCACCGCGGACCATCCGATAGATCTCGAATGATTTTGGCCGACAGGAAATTATTCTAGTGGCTTGTGTAGGTGGAACTATAACTGTTGATCTGATCCAGAAATAACGGTTGAGCAAGTGAGCGGGTGGCGTCCTGATTGACTGGCCCGGTTCATGCAGGCGGGATCGGCCTGATGCCGTCACGGATGCGGAAAGGTTTGAAAATTACTTATTTTAGACACCTAAAGTGGCTAAAATAAAAAGAATCCAAACTTGTACGCGGTTTGTAAAGTTGTTATTATAACTATTATGAAGCATCAAAAATGGGCAAAGCTAAACCAATTGCACCGTCTCCTGCCCGAAGGTTTGCTCGCCGATGCAGCCTGGCTTACGGCTGCGGGCTATCCGAGCTCGCTACGGAGCCGCTATCTGGCCAGCGGATGGTTGCAAGCGGTGACCCGGGGCGTATTCCGACGGCCGCTGCACAAGCCGGGCTTCGAGGGTGAGGAGACTCCGTTGCGCTGGCAGCATGTTGTTGTCTCGCTCCAGTCGGTCTTGGGGCGCCCGCTCGCGGTTGGCGGGCGTACGGCGCTGGAACTCAACGGCCTGACCCACTACGTATCAAGTACCGGGCCCAGAGAGATTCACCTGTACGGTGACGAATCTGCGCCAGGTTGGCTTGAAAAGATTCCCATCGAGACGCATTTCATGTTCCACAATGCCAGGAAACTGTTTCTCGCCGAACCGATCTCCGATGGCCTCGAGGCCCTCAAGTCCGTGATGGCCGACAATGGGCTGCTGGACTTAGCGGCTATTCACGGCAGCCTGACATGGATGCGTTTCGGTGACGGAGACTGGCCGTTGTTACTCTCGACGAGGGAACGGGCGGTTCTCGAACTGCTCGACGAGCTTCCGGACCGGGAGACATTCCATCAGGCCGACGTGCTGATGGAGGGCTTCGTCGATCTCAGCCCAAAGCGTATGAACCGCCTTCTGCGGGAGTGCCGCAGCGTCAAGGTCAAGCGCCTGTTTCTATGGTTCGCTGACCGGCACGGTCACGCATGGGCCAAACGGATCGACCGTGAGGGAATCGACCTCGGCAGCGGCAAGCGCATGCTGTTCAGGGGCGGAAAGCTTGACTCGAAATATCTCATCACTGTTCCGGAGAATCTTGATGCCGGTGGATGAACGGTACCGATGGCAGGTTGTACAACTGGTCTGTATCCTGCCGTTCGTCGCGGAGGAGCAATAATCACAGCGATCGACAGACCATGAAAGACCGGGAAATCCGCCGGTGTCTCACCCAGGGCATTGCCGGGGTCCTTTGGAGCGGGCGCGCGACCGCCTGTGAGGCGAGGAACTTTTATCGCGAAGGCCCTCCTGCGCCGATCGCGCTGGATGCGCCGGTGCGGATCTGGCACGGGGCGGAGGACAGGGTAATCGTGCCGAAAGCCGCGTTTATTTACTCGCGCAGTTTCCCGGCTCCTATCTGACGATCATTCCGAAGGTGGGGCATCTGTGGGGGCTGGTCGCTTGCGACCAGGTGCTGGCGGCTTTGGCCAGTGATCTGGCGTGAGGCAGGGGGTAGAATGCTAGAATAGTTTTTAACTCAAAAGCTTACTTTTGCATTCGGGAGGCACACTATGGGCATCGGAATGCGGCGGGCCGACCCTCGGGAACTGCCTGCGTACACAATTTTAGAAGTGGCGCACTACCTTGCTGTGCCTCCGGCCACGGTCAGGTACTGGGCGGTGGGCCGAGGCAGCTATGCGCCCTTGATCGTGACACCGGAACATTCTCCGGTTCTCCTTTCGTTCCTCAATCTTACGGAGCTTCATCTTCTGGCTTCAATCCGACGCGTACACGATGTGAAGATGCCAAGCATCCGAAAGGCGATCCAGTATCTAGAGCAAAGGGCTCGACGCGAGATTGACAGGCGGCATCCGCTGGTTAGCCGCGATTTGGAAACGGACGGTGTGGACCTGTTTGCCCAAGAGTATGAAAGCCTGATCAATCTCAGTAAAGCAGGGCAGACGGCCATGCGGGAAGTCCTTGACGCAGCCTTGAGCCGTATCGAGCGTGATCCCAATGGCATTCCAGTCAAACTCTATCCGTTCACCCGGGCCGACGACATGGTCGACGCACCTGCGATGATTGTCATTGACCCGAATCTTTCTGCAGGACGCCCTGTTATCGCTGGCACTGGCTTGGCTGTTCAGCTTGTTGCCGAGCGCTACAAGGCTGGTGAATCGATCAACGATTTAGTTCAGGATTACGAGCGCAGCCATGAGGAAATTGAGGAAGCAATCCGGTGCGAACTCCCGGTTGCAGCCTGAAACACCGATTTTCTTCCTCGACCGAAACCTAGGGAAGCATATGATCGCGGCCCGGCTTCGTTCCGAGGGGATCAAGGTCGAAGTGCACGACGATCACCTCCCTGCTGATGCGCCGGATGAGGAATGGATTGCGTTGGTCGGGCAAAGGGGCTGGGTTGCGGTGACCCGAGACAAGAACATCCGCTACCGAACCGCCGAAATCAACGCTATTAGGAGGCATTCTGCGCGGGTCGTCGTGATTCGGATGAAGTACGCAACAGGCCCCCAAATGGCTGAATTGCTGGTGAAGGAAAGACATCGAATCGCTCGTTTTGTTGTGAAAACGAAAGCCCCCTTCATCGCTGGTCTCTCCAGAGGTAGCACCATGCAGGCGTACAAAATCTAAGGCAGTGAAGCGATTGGCTATCCGCTATTCCACTTCAGGGGTGTTTCTGCGGAGAGGACGTGAAAGATATCGCCATGCTTGTATGATGAGTTGTCATTAATCTAGATCTTATTACCTTGCGCCAACTGATTCTCATCCGCCACGCCAAATCCGATCGCAGCGATTGGAGCGTGCCGGATGTCGAACGCCCGCTCGCCCCGCGAGGGGAGCGGGATGCGCCGGAAATGGGGCGACGGCTGGCGGATCGCCAAGAAGGCATTGACGCCCTGTACAGTTCGGTAGCCCGCCGGGCGCTAGACACCGCAGGCCATTTCGCTTCAGCCCTAGGGATGGATCCGGAGGGCATCCGTCTGCGGAAAGGCTTCTACACCTTCTCGCCTAACGACCTGCTACGCGAATTGCGCGAACTGGACGATGCCGCTGACCGGGCCGCGGTCTTCAGCCACAACCCTGCGACCAGCGGGGTTGCTGCGTATCTAGCCAATGAAATTCTGGGAGACCTCCCGACCTGCGCGGTGGTGCGTCTGGATGTGGACTGCGGCTCCTGGCGGGACTTGGGTCCTGCCGTCTGCACCCTGCGCGAGGTGGACACCCCGAAGAACCCGGCCTGACGCAACAAGCCCACTGCATAAACAAGAAACGGTATGATTTTTCTTTGAGTGAGCTATGCTAAGCGGAAGACATCTCGATGGTGTGCAGTCACTGCTTGAATTTCAGGGTGGTGAAAAGCATTGATATTTGAACTACTTATAAAATGAGAGAAAACATTTAATTCATTGTCGAAACGGTATGAAGTTGATTTCGCACGGACACTCCACAGGACGCTCTGAGAATCCTAATGGTTTGTTATACTCCATCTCGCTCCAAGCAAAAAACAATAAATAAGGAGCCTGCAGTGGTCAAAATTGCCTTTTCTATATGATGATCAACGCTATAGATTTTTCGTGGAGACAAGCGGTGGTAGAGGCCGCCTATTCTCGGATCGGAGGGTTTGACAATGCGTAGATCTGGGCATGCTGCGCAAATAGCCCCCTCCGCACAGGACTCATTGAAAAAAACTTCACGTTTTCAGGTCGCATCTACCGTTACAGTGACGGACGATCCCACAAAGATTGTCTGCGCTCCCCAAGCCTCCGAAATAAATGTTGATGGTGATATTGCGCAAGTCCGTGACAAATATGAGTCGGTTATGGAGATAATTCGTAGGGAGTATCTGCGCCAGCACAGTGACCCATGGGTTGTGGCTTATTCTGGCGGAAAAGATTCAACCCTACTACTTCAAATGACGTGGGAAATGTTAACGTCCCTCTCCAGTGTCGACCGGAAGCGTGAGATTCATATAGTTGGAAATGATACGCTTGTCGAATCGCCTCTGGTTATTCGGCACCTTAGAAAAACTTTGGCGGCAATTGCCACTGCCGCTATTTCATGTAACCTTCCAGTCAAAACACATATTACAAAGCCACACGTTGACCAGACTTTTTGGGTCAATGTTATTGGGCGTGGCTATATTCCTCCAACGCGGAATTTTCGGTGGTGCACTGACCGGATGAAAATTCTTCCGACAAATCAACTGTTGCAAACAATTGTCCGTATCCATAAGCGGGCGGTGCTATTGGTCGGGACGCGTAAAAGTGAGTCGGCCAATCGTCGGCGCAACATGGAAAAAAGGGAAGTTTCAGGTAGCAATATGAACCCTCATAGTTCTATTGAAGGGTGTAGCATGTTTGCTCCATTGGCTGACTTCGAAGACCGTGATGTTTGGTTGGTTTTAATGCAGCGAAAACCGCCGTGGGGGGGCACACATCGTGATCTAATCACTCTGTATCGCAATGGGGGAGGTGGAGAATGTCCGCTAGTGTTGAGTAAAGAAGATGCTCCATCATGTGGCACAACCTCACCAAGGTTCGGTTGCTGGACTTGCACTGTTGTTAACAAAGATCGGAGCCTTCGAGGATTAATTGATTCCGGTCATGAGGATGCAGATGTTTTTGAATGTCTATTCGACTTTCGTGAATGGCTGATTGAATTGCGGGAAGATGATCGAAACCGGCAACGTGTTCGCAGAAATGGTGAAGTAAAACTTCGTGCTGATGGGACACCTGTCATGGGTCCTTTTACTCTTGAAGTGCGTAAGCAAATTTTGGTTCAATTGCAAGTATTGGAGGCCGAAACTGGAAAAGAACTAATTTCTAGGTCGGAACTTGAAGTGATTTACGACATATGGCGCCGAGATCAAGTCAGCGAAGATTGCCGTATGGCCTTACATGATGCAGCCATTTCTGGCATTTAGAATAATTTCAATTTGATGGCTAACCCCAGTACTGTCATTCGGGCTGAGGCCATGTTGATTTCCGAGTTGTTCCATATGGGGCAATTTGAAGTGCCATGGCATCAGCGCCATTATGATTGGGCGGTAAGTGATGTTCGAGCATTGCTTTCTGACATTGATGACACGATAGAGAGAGACCAAAAGACGTACTTTTTGGGCGCAATAATGCTCATAGAAAATGGATCTGAGCAATGGCTTATTAATGATGGTCAACAAAGAATGATAACGATATCTTTAGTCAACGCTGTTCTGTGCAATCGATTTTCCCATGAAAAGCCTGGCTCTCAGCGAGAAGGACATGCATTGCGACTGCTATTTGATCTAGATGATAAAGGTGTGTGGACTTTAAGTGACTCAGACCAATATGTTCCTCGGATTTCTCCGCCAGCAAATGACAAGATGCAATATCACCAGATGATTCGAGGAAACACGATAGGAACTAATGGTTTGCTTACTGCTGCATGGGATGAAATTAACAGGTTTTTTGATTCTATGGATATCAAGCGAGCAGAGCAATATTTTCAATTTCTGCTGAGAAACCTCGAAGTTGCATGTCTATGGGTTCCATTACATATTGATGCCAATGCCGTATACGAGACACTTAATTTCAGAGGGAAAAAACTCGATGATTGGGATTTGATTCGTAACTACCTATATTCCCATTTTGGATCTGATAGTGAATCCGAAAAGAAAAACTCTGTGCATGCGGATTTGGAGAGAATAGGCATACGGATTCCTAACACTAAAAAAGCGTCTGAATATATTCGAAGTTGCTTGCAATGCAAGTTTGGCTTTCTCCGAAAAGACCAATTTTATCGTGAGGCAAGAGAAGCTATTCGCAGCCAGAAAGGAAAAGTGCCTACTCCGGATGAATCTTTGCCTGACTATGTGCTGGATTTGACGAGGCAACTTGCATTACCAGAATCTCTGGAGCTTTATCTGAGAATAACAGCTGCCAACCCTGAACCAGACTTCATTAGGGCATTCGAGGTCGCGTCTGACACAGTAAATTCACGTAGGAATTTAGCCGTTTTTCTATACGAATTACGTGACTATAAAGTTACCCTTCCATTAATCTTTTCCATATTGACTTGGTTTATTCAAGAGAAAGATGGTCGTCGAAAAAGACGGATAGCGAGGATTGCTCACAAAAACCTCTCTCGTCTAGCCACGTTTGTCCTCAGAACGGCATTCGTTGCACCGAAGTTTGAACCATCCAACTTTGAAGAGAAATTTTCAAACTATGCTTATGTCATCGCAAGTGCCGAGGATCTTCCAGATACAGAGTTTGCTGACTTTCTTCGGGATTGCGATCAATCGGCCTTTGGGGTGCTAAACGATACAAGGTTTCGTAATGCCATGAATGAAATTAGCATGAGTGGTTCTACAAAAAACAAAAAATTTCTTCTTGGGATTAATGGTTATCAACAAAAAGATTTTCGGTTACTAAATCCGCGCCAATGTAGCCTTGAGCATGTACTTCCAGAATCTCCAATTCACTGGAGTGGCTGGGATGGTTTTTCCGACGATGGTATTAACGCTTCCGATTGGGTTACTCGGATTGGAAATCTAACACTAATGGGGCCCACAGATAATAAACCAGGCGTGAAATACAATTCCAGTTTTGAAAAAAAACGACCAAGTTATCAAGAAAGCGCGATAAAACTTACTCGTGATCTAGGTAAACTAGCTGAATGGAGCCCAGACCATATCAGAAAAAGACAGAAACGAATGGCAACGCTTGCCGTGAAAATTTGGGCATTTGAGTGACATCTGAAACCCGACAGTTACGGTATTTTGCTGAAGCTCAACTTAGGGTTCCCACAACACTGCATGATTATCAGTGGGAAGGCATTTCGTTTTTATATCGGTCACGATCTGCCCTTCTTGCTGACGAGATGGGACTGGGAAAGACAGTTCAAGCTTCAGTTGCGTTAGCACTTCTATTAGGAAGACAAAGCGAGATCAATCGAGCTTTAATCATTGCTCCTGCGTCTTTGACGATGAACTGGATGGATGAACTTTCGGTATGGGCACCATCGGTTGCGGTACGACACGTGCAGGGTTCTGTAGATGATAGAAAAGCATTCTACTTACTACCAGTTCCCGTTTTGGTATGTTCCTATGAACAGATTCGAAGTGACAGCCTGGAGTACATCCCCTCGGACTCTTTTGATCTTGTTGTTCTTGATGAAGCGCAACGCATCAAGAACAGAAATTCGGCCACATCTTTGGCCTGTCGAATTCTCCCACGCAAACGTGCTTGGGCTTTATCGGCTACACCGCTTGAAAATGATGAGGAGGACATAGCGTCAATTCTTAGCTTCCTTGATCCATCCATCAAGCAATACATCTCCAGAACGCATCTGTCTAAAAAGCTAGAATCCAGAATGCTCCGGCGCCGAAAATCGGAGGTTCGAGCCGAACTTCCTCCCGTAATTTTGCAAGACATTCGTCTTGATCTGCCTGTATCACAAAGAGAAGAATATGAAAAATTGTGGGAAACCAGAAATCGTTTAATCGGTACTGATGCGAGTACTTCCGGCACCAGTACTGCTCTGCTAGGGTTAATCACACGATTGAAAGTGATTTGCAATTTCAGCCGAGAGGCAGGCATTTCGTCAAAGCTAGATGCTCTCAATGGGATTATTGAGGAGGCGGGATCGTCCGCTAGGATTCTCGTGTTTTCTCAATTTGTCGAAACACTGCGGTGGATTTCAGATAGAATCACTCTCCCCTTTGATTTGCTGATCGGGGAAATGTCAGATGGACAGAGGCGAACCGCTATGGATCGCTTCCGGAATGGATCAACTCCCCGATTACTTTTGGTGTCTCTTCGGGCTGGAGGCGTCGGTTTGAATTTAGGGGAGGCAACACACGTAGTTGTTTTCGATAGGTGGTGGAATCCAGCTGTCGAGATACAAGCTATCTACCGCGCCCACCGTTTTGATCGGGATGAACCACTACATGTAATTCGTTTCTTGGTGGCCTCTTCGATAGAAGAGCGAATTGCAACGATACTCGATCGAAAAGAAGGGTTGTTTGATGAAATCATAGAGTCTGTTGAAACAACAGCCCACCGCTTCACGAAAAGTGAGCTTATGCAGATTTTGGATATAACACCCAAAGATGTTTTGTCTTTTCCCCAAAAAGAGTAGGAGGATTTGAACCATGGCAAAAATCACTGAGTACAGAGAGATTCCACTGGACGACTTGACGATAGGCACAGCACAGGTGCGTACCCAAGAGCCAGGTAGGGAGATAGAGGATTTGGCTGAGAGCATTAAAGTGCAAGGACTATTACAGCCAATCATTGTCTGCCATGCGCAGAAAGCTGGCAAATGGGAGATACTTGCAGGCCAACGCCGATTTCTAGCACATAGGATACTGAAAAGGAAAAGCATTCCAGCGGCTATCCTTGATGAGCGGGTTGAAGAAGGAGAGGCTAAGGCTATATCAATTACTGAAAATTTGATGCGGCGCAAATTGTCTGGAAAAGATCTAACGGATGGAATTCTTCACTTGTATAAATACTACGGCACTATAAAAGCAGTAGTTGAAGCCACCGGTTTGCCTCATCATGATGTACGAGACAATGTCAAATATCCGCGGTTGATTCCAGAGCTAAAGGAAAAAGTTGATAACCAGGAAGTTGACATAAATGCAGCTCTTAAAGCGCAAGATGCAGCTACAGATGATTGTGGCGAGCCTGATGTTAAGGTCGCAGTTGAATTAGCACAGACATTGAATCCGATGAGCGATGTTCAACGGAGAAAGTTTTCTCAAGAAAGCAAAAAGCATCCTGAAAGTTCAATTAGCGATAGGGTTGAGCAGGCAATAACTGGGGCACAAGTAACCCAGATATTGGTAACAATAACTCAGGAAACCCATGAAGCAATTCAGAAATATGCAAAAGAGGAAAAAATTAATCAAAACGCGGCAGGGGCTTCGCTTATCGAAGAGGCACTTATTGGACACGGGTTGCTAGAAGGAGACAATTGATGCTGCCCGGTTTGACCCCTTTAGACCTTGGCCGCCTACGAATGTCTGTGGGTTATAGAACCCATCGGAAAGGGCGCCCGCTTTCTCCTGTTGAAGTCGGCTTGCATCTTAAGCGGGCTCGTGATGCGGGAGCCTCAATGAATGACTGCGCGCACGAAATCCAACTGGATGGGACGGGTCACATCGGCCGTTTTTTACGCATTCTTGACCTACCTGATGATTTGCAACATCTGATTAGTTGGGGGACGGGCAAAGATTTCATAGGCTTTTCAGCGGCTGTCGAAATGGCCAAGCTCCAAGACTCTGATGATCAACGTGCTGTTGCAACATCAGTTTTAACGGATAGCTTAGCTAGTAGAGAAGTCAGACAGGTTGCGCAACTCCGAAAGCGGTCAGGGCGTCCTATAGACGTATGCCTTCAGGAAGTCTTAAACATGCGACCAACTTACCAAAAGCATTACATTTTTATAGGTTCAATTGTTGATCAAAGTGCCATGGATGCGCTCTGTGAATTTACGCAAGCGGAAAGAGACTCATTGCTAGAGTCTTGTATTCAACATATCGGCTTGCAAAAAACATCAGGTCGCTTGGGTGAGCGGTTCTTTACTTTGGTTGGGGGTGAGGAATTTAACATATCACTAAGAAATTTTGGAAAAGAGCCCTTTGAGGAACGATTCCGCACCCATATCGCTGAGGCTGTCGAATATGCCCGACCTCAAAGTTGACGTGCTCGCGAGTGGGGCTGTTTGTCTTGGCACAGAAGTAGTGTGCGATGGCTTTAGCGCAGAACGCCCTTACCGTGTCCAAACGCATATTCACGATGATCATATGGGAAACTTCAATAGAAGTAAGGGATCGCAAAATATCATACTTAGTCCCGAAACATATGATTTGCTGGTAGCAGAACACAACGCAGACCTCAGTTACCGAGATAACCTTCATTGTATTGGTCGTGGTGATGAATATGTGCTTAACAGCGGTTCGAAATTGTCTCTTATTCCATCTGGCCATATGCTAGGGTCGTGCCAAGTTCTGTTGGAGCAACCAGACGGTTTGCGAATCGGATACTCTGGTGATTTCAGCTGGCCCATTGATGATGTGATCAAAGTAGATGTACTTGTTATCGACAGTACTTACGGAAGCCCCAGAAGCATACGCCGTTATACACAGGCAGAGGCAGAGAGATGCTTGTTAGAAGTTGTCTGCCAGCGATTACGATATGGTCCCGTGCACGTCAGTGCTTACCGAGGAACTGTTGAGCGCGTTTTGCAGGTGCTTGATGGCCGAATAGAAGTGCCCATCTTGGCTAGTGATCGGCTTATAAAAGAGGTGGAGGTCTACCAGACCTATGGGTTTGCGACAGGAGTACTAAAGCCACTTGACTCAGATGTTGGCCAAGCTGCCATGAAAGAGCATTCATACATCCGACTTTATTCCAAAGGCGACGGATTTGGGAATGAACAGATTAATGGAACATCCGTTACATGTAGTGCCTACATGGTTGATCCTGGTCACCCACTAATGATCCGGTCTGATCGATCTTATCGCGTCGCGCTATCCAACCATGCTGATTTTCGTGAAACTCTTGCATATGTTGAAGGTACAGGTGCCAAGAAAGTAATTACGGACAATACACGAAACCACGGGATGGAATTGGCTCTCGCTATCAATAATTCACTCCAAGGTGTGCATGCTGAACCGTCTACGAACCTATATGAGCCGGAGTGGAATTAGAAGAGCAACAGAATGTCACTATAGACGAAAGTTTGTTCATAATCCCGCGTATCTGGCTAACGAAATTCTGGGAGACCTCCCGACCTGTGCGGTGGTGCGTCTGGATGTGGACTGCGGCTCCTGGCGGGACTTGGGTCCTGCCGTCTGCACCCTGCGCGAGGTGGACACCCCGAAAAATCCGGCTTGACGGGTAGCCTGGATCTGGTCAGGGATTGATTCCGTCCACGTGCTGCTGCAGCCAGCACTCCAGCGCTGCCGCATGCCATAGGAGGCTACCGTCCAGTGCAGTCCGGTGGCTCAGGGGATCCTGAAGCAGCCGGTCCAGGTATTCCTCCCGAAACAGCCCGCGACTCCGGCATTCGGGCCGGCTCAAGGTTTCTCGCGCCCAGTCCAGGAAAGGTCCTTGTACATACTTGAGGGCAGGCACCGGGAAGTATCCTTTCGGCCGGTCGATCACTTCCGCTGGCAGTCGCGTTCGGGCCAGGGCGCGCAACGGGTACTTGCCGCCGTCGCGCAGTTTCAGTTCCGCCGGCATCCCGGCGACGCACTCCACCAATTGATGGTCGAGATACGGCACGCGTGCCTCGAGCCCCCATGCCATGGTCATGTTATCGACCCGCTTGACCGGGTCGTCGGTGATCAGCATGGTTGCGTCCATGCGCAGCACGGCATTCAGGAATTCGACATCCTCGCCGCATTCCAGCCGTTCGCAGAGCAATGCCCGAGTATGATCTTCGCCAACCCATTCGGGCATTAGCGCCTCGCCGAATTCGCCGTGGGTGCGATCCAGGTAATAGCGGCAGAAGGCATCCAGCCCATCCGCTTGCCTCGCATGCATCTTCGGATACCAGGAATAACCGGCGAAGACCTCGTCCGCGCCCTGTCCGCTCTGTACGACCGAGATGTCCGGCTTGACCTGTTCGGCCAGCAGGAAGAATGCCGCCGCATCCTGCGCCACCATGGGTTCGCTCATGCAGCCGATGGCCTCGTCCAGACGCTCCAGTAGCTGATCGTTGCGGATGAAATAGCGGTGATGTTCGGTGGCGTAGTGCCGGGCGACCGCATCCGAGTAATCGAATTCGTTCCCGGCTTCCCCGCCCGCATCCTCGAAGCCGATGCTGTAGGTGCGAATAGGCGAGGCACCATGCTCGGCCAGCAGGGCCACCAGCAGGCTGGAATCCAGGCCGCCGGACAGCAGCACGCCGACCGGGATGTCGGAGATCTCCACCCGCTTGCGCACGGCCTCCCGAAGCTCGATGTGTACCTGTTCCAACCATTCCTCCTCACTGCGCGCGGGATCCGGATTGCGCGCATCCAGTTGCCAGTAACCGCTCTCTTTCACCGTGCCATGCGCATCAACCGCCAGGCAGTGGCCCGGCGCGAGCTTGCGGATGGAGCGCAGCAGGGTGCGGGGCGCCGGGACGACCGCATGCAGGCTCAGGTGATGGTGCAGGGCGACTCCGTCGAGCGCAAGGTCGACGTCTCCGGTGGCGAGCAGCGCCTGCACGTTGGAGGCAAAACGGAAGGTGTCGGGGGTCTGGTGGTAGTAGAGCGGCTTGATGCCCAGCCGATCCCGGGCCAGGAACAGTTGCTCCGCATCCGGATCCCACAAGGAGAAGGCAAACATGCCGTGCAGGCGTCTGACGCAGTCTTCGCCCCATTCGGCATAGGCTTTCAGGATGACTTCGCTATCCCCCGTGGTTCGAAAGTGGTGGCCGCGCTCCTGGAGCAGCGTTCGCAACTGCGGGTAGTTGTAGATGCAGCCGTTGAACACCAGGACCCGCCCGGAATCGGGATCCAGCAGCGGCTGGTGCGCGCGGGGATTCAGGTCGATGACCGACAGGCGCCGATGCCCCAGGGCGACCGGGCCTTGATGCCACTGGCCCTCGTGATCAGGCCCGCGCCGGGCCAGGGGGCCAAGCATGCGGGCGATGCGGGCGGGGTCGGCCAGCCCCTTGAAATGCCTTTCTCCCGCGATTCCACACACAGTAGTCAGTATAGTAGAACCCTTTTAGGGAGTCCTTTTCCGCCATGTCCGATTCACTGCCGGATCTTTCGCATGCCGTCCACCGGTGGGGCCGGGAGCTGGGCTTCGATCGGGTGGGCATTGCCGACCTGGACCTGGAGGAGCATGAGGCACGCCTGCTGGACTGGCTGGGGCGGGGCTGGCATGGCGAGATGGGCTACATGCAGCACCACGGGGTGCGCCGTTCGCGCCCGAGGGAATTGGTACCTGGGACGCAGCGGGTGATTTCGGTGCGGCTCAACTACCTGCCGCACGGGATCGATCGCGCAGAACAGGCACTGGCGGACCCGGCCTGCGGCTATGTGTCTCGGTACGCCTTGGGACGGGACTACCACAAGGTGCTGCGCAGCCGCCTGCGGCGCTTGGTGAAACGCATGGAGGAGGTGGCGGGCCCATTCGGCTACCGTGTGTTTACCGACAGTGCGCCGGTGCTCGAGAAAGCCTTGGCCGAGCGGGCCGGGCTGGGCTGGATCGGCAAGCACACCAACCTGTTGGATAAGGACGCGGGATCCTGGTTTTTCCTCGGCGAGATTTATACGGACCTGCCGCTGACGCCCGATCCGCCGACCGAAGAAGAGCACTGCGGGAGCTGCCGGGCCTGCATCGACGTTTGCCCGACCCAGGCGATTGTCGCGCCGTACCAGTTGGATGCGCGCCGCTGCATCTCGTACCTGACGATTGAGCTCAAGGGGCCGATACCCGTACCATTGCGGCCACTGATCGGGAACCGGGTCTACGGCTGCGATGATTGCCAGTTGGTCTGTCCTTGGAACCGCTACGCGCAACTGGCCTCCGTGGAGGATTTCCAGCCGCGGGCGGCGCTGGAGGGATCCTCGCTGGTGGAGATGATGGCTTGGGAAGAGGAGGACTTCCTGCGCCACACCGAGGGCACGGCGATGCGCCGCATCGGCCATCTCCAGTGGTTGCGCAATGTCGCCGTGGCGCTGGGCAATGCCCCGCGCAACGAGGCCGTGGTCGCGTCGCTGAGAGCCCGCGCCGGACACCCCAGCGAACTGGTGCGCGAGCATGTCGCGTGGGCGCTGGAGCGCCACACATGAACGTCATTTCCAAGCATCTCCGGGCGCTGTACCCGGAGGCGGACGCGGATGCGCTGCAGCAAAGGATCGGCGAGAGCTTTGCGCGGCATGCGTATGCACCGCGCCGCCCGGACCGGGAGTGGTCGGAGAAAGACACGCTGCTGATCACCTATGCCGATACCCTGACCGAACCCGGGGTGGCGCCGCTGCGCACCCTGGCCGATTTTCTGGAAGCCCACCTGCAGGACGCGTTCAGCGCCGTGCATCTGCTTCCCTATTTCCCGTTTACCTCGGATGACGGCTTCGCGATCTCGTCCTACCGGGAGGTGCGCCCCGACCTGGGAGGCTGGGAGGATGTTTCCCGGATCGCCAGGGAATTCGACCTGATGACCGACCTGGTGCTTAATCACTGTTCGCGGGAACACCCGCTGGCTCAGCGCCTGTGGTCCGGAGATGCCAGCGCGGAACCCTGGTTTCATGTGGTGGATTCGGCAATGGACACTTCCAAGGTCGTCCGACCACGGGCAACCCCATTAATCACTCCGCTGCCGAACGACCCGCGGAGCCGCGGGGTCTGGACCACGTTCAGCGACGACCAGTTGGACTTCAACTACCGCAACCCGGAGGTTTTGCTCGAAATCGTCGACGTAATGGCGCAGTATGTGGCCGCTGGCACACGCCTGCTGCGGCTGGATGCGGTCGCTTATCTGTGGAAGGAACCCGGGACGACTTGCATCCATCTGCCTCAGACGCACCGGGTCATCCGGTTGCTCCATGCGATTCTCGGGGAGTATGCGCCGGCCTGCCGGCTGATCACCGAAACCAACGTCCCGCAGCACGAGAACCTGAGCTACTTCGGTACGGGAGACGAAGCGGACCTGGTCTACCAGTTCGCGCTACCGTCCTTGGTGCTGCAGGCCCTGCATCGCGGCAGCTCCGTCTACCTGAACCGGTGGCTCCGCGATTGGCCGGAGTTGCCGCCGGGTTGCACGTTCCTGAATTTCATCGCGTCCCACGACGGCATCGGCGTGCGTCCGGTCGAGCGGATCGTCACCCCGGAGGAACTGGAAGATCTCCTGCAGACGATGCGCCGCTTCGGCGGGCAGATTAGCACCCGGGTGGGTGACGACGGCCGCGAGCACCCCTATGAAATCAACATCACGCTGTTCGATGCCCTGCGCGGCACCCGCTTCGGCGAGGACGATTTCCAGATCGCCCGGATGCTGTGTGCGCACACGATCCTTCTGTCGTTGCCGGGAATCCCGGCCTTCTACATCCACAGCTTGCTGGCTTCACCGAACGACGAGGAGAAAGTGCGCGAGACCGGGCGCGTGCGCTCGATCAACCGCGGGCAGTTGGACCGGGCGGAGCTCGAACGGCAGCTGGACGAACCGGGGCACCCGCGCCGGGAGGTGCTGGAGGCCTTGCTGGGCCTGATCCGTTTGCGTGCTGCGCAGCCCGCGTTCGCACCGCGGGCATCGATGACGCCCTTGGCTCTCGGCTCGGGATTCCTCGGCCTGGTGCGGGAATCGCCCCGGCAGAAGATTCTGGTGCTCTGCAACATCACGCCACACCCGCAACGCGTACATCTGGACACGCATCCGCTGGGGCAGCCGCGCACGGTGGACGACCTGATCGGGAAAAATCGCATTCGGGTTCTCCGCCGCCACCTGGAGCTGATGCTGGCGCCGTACCAGTGCCTGTGGCTGGAGGCGGGCGGCCGTTAGGCCCGGCCTTCCTTATTTGGTACGATTGCCGCCGGTTGTCCGGGGTCGAAGCCTTCGGGCACCCCGTTTTATCCGGCTGACCGGAGCTTTAGGGCTCTGATCGGCCTTTTGATTGTCCAGGGACTTGCAAGGAGAGTTTCCTATGGCGCATTGTGGAATGATCTGCATGCAGATATGCGGCTTTTCCCTCTCGGGCCTGCTGGCCGTTACGGCATTCCTGTTCACGACGGCAGCCGTCCATGCGCAGGAAATCATCACGGTCTTTGGTTCCAGGGCGGTATTCCAGCATGCCGGCGTTCCGACGGACACCCCCAACCTGATCCGCCTGGCACCCGGCGGCGCGGTCAGTCGCAACGGCGCCCTGACCAGTATCCCGCAATACCGGGGCCTGCACACCTACCGGGTTCAGACCCATCTGGATGGCCGCCAGCCGCATACGGCCGGACCTGCCTGGATGGACAGCCCGCTGCATTACATGCCCAGTTCCCTCATGGATTCGGTGCAGGTGCATCGCGGCATTGCGCCGGTGGGGTCAGGTTCTGCGATTGGCGGCTACATCGACGCGCTTTCGTACACCAGCCGCTACAGCTTGTCCGAGGATTACGAATTTCATGGGCGGGTCACGGCGGACAACCTTTCATTCAATGACGGCAACAGCGCAAGCGTGTTCCTGGCGGTGTCGAACGATCGCGCCCGGTACCACCTGTACGGGGCACACGACCAGGGCGACGAGACGAACAGCGCGGACATAAAAATCCGGACTTCCCATTACAAGCGCGATTTCTTCGGGTTTGGCACGGGCCAGCAGTTTGATCGCGGCGAGCTGATGTTCGACTATGCCCGGAACAATACGGGGAATGCCGGCGTGCCGGCCCTGCCGATGGACATCCACTTCTACCACACGGACCTGATGAATCTGCGCTACCACGGCGATGTCGGGGAGTGGCACATGGAGGTGCAGATCCACTACCAGGAAACCGATCACGACATGTCCAACTACGCCCTGCGCGACCCGCCGGACTTCAGCCAGGCCAACATCCTGCCGCCGTTTCGCGGGACCGACAAGCGCCTGGTGTTGGTCGACGGGCTGTCGATCGGAGGAAAACTGATCGGGAGCCATCCCTGGGGAGAGGGAACCTTGCGCATGGGGCTGGATTTCAGGCAGAGCGAAAGCGGGGCAACGGTCTACGATCCGGATGCGCCCCCTTTCTTCGTCGAGAATTTCGATGATGCGACGACGGACGAGTACGGGGCGTTTATCGAGTGGAGCGGTGATCTCACAGGCCCGTGGAGTGGAAAATTCGGCGTACGGGTGCACCATACGCGCACGGATGCCGATTCCGTCCAGCATTTCCGGCCGACCTGCGAGATGCTGCTCAGGGTCAACGCCAGCGGCGAGCATCCCAAGTACGGTTCGAACGGATCCCTTGCCATGAGAGGGTGCGACGACCCCACTTTGACGCCGGCGGACTGGATGCCCCCTCCGGCCATGTCGGTCGGCATGCTCAGCGGTCGCTTCAACCGGGCGGATCGCAGTCAGGATGACACCGAGATCGATGCGACTGCCGTGTTGCGCTACGACTGGGGCGAATCGACCGACCTTGAATTCGGCCTGGCTCACAAGACCCGGGCGCCGGCCTACATGGAACGCTACCTGTGGGTTCCGCTTGAGATCAATGCAGGCCTGGGCGACGGCAACAACTACGTCGGCGACATCAACTTAAAACCCGAGGATTCCTGGCAGATCGAACTGGGGTTGAACTGGGAAGACAGCGGCAGGAAATTCTCTCCGCGGGTCTTCGCGCGCAGGGTCGACGACTACATCACCGGGATCCCGGCCACGGACGAACACCTGATCCGGGTCAGCAGCGTGCTCAACGGCGATCCCACTCCGATCCAGTTCGCGAATGTCGACGCCGAGTTCTACGGGGCCGATGCGGTATTCGGATTTCCGCTGACGGATGATTGGCGGTTGGACGGCACGGTCAGTTACGTGCGCGGCAAGCTGCGCGAGTCCTTCGAGAGCCAGGAAAGGGTGATCGAACTGGAGGATGGGACGACAAGCAAGACAACCCGGACGATCCGGGACGACAACATCTACCGTATGCCGCCGCTACGGGGCCTGATGTCCGTCTCGCGCACCCTGGACGACTGGATCGTGTCGGTCGAAGTGGATTGGGCGGCGCGCCAGTCCAAGATCTCGCAGCTTTTGCTGGACGATCCCCAAAGCGGCAACAATCACAACCGGCCGACTTCCGGGTATGCGCTGTACAACCTGCGCACCGAGTACACGCATCCGTCCATGGGCTTCAGGCTGTCTGCCGGCGTGGAGAACCTGACGGACCGCATGTACGTCGATCACATGAACGGCTTCAACCGGGTCAGCGGGGGAGACTTGGCAGTCGGCGAGCGCCTGCCGGGGCCGGGGCGCAACATCTACGCCCGGGTCAACTGGGAGTGGTGAACGCGGCGTTGGGTCGGCTAGGGGATTGATCTGGATGGATTGACAAGTCTCCACTTAGTTCTGCCTTGTCTATCCGGTTCGACCTTACCGGCCTTATACAGATTGCCAAGCGCACCATTGACGAAGGCACCGGAAAATGCCGGATACGACCCTTCAGAAATTCCCGCTCGTCGTGCTATTTCGGTTGCCCCGACACTTGCCTCGCCGCTCTGTCTGGCCTTGAAAAGCACCTCCAGCACCGCTTCTTCAAGCAGTCGTTCCCCTTCACCAGCCTTAGACATGAGCCCTGCGGCGGCGGGCTCTACTTTTCCTGGCAGGCGCTACAGACGCCGTACAGATACAGAGAGTGGCTCTGCAGGTCGAACTGCTCCTGCCGGGTGACGTCCCGGAGGTGTTCGGCGAGTTCCTGGTCCTCGAACTCGATGACGGCGTTGCACTCCGTGCAGATCAGGTGCTCGTGCGGCGATTCGTCGTTGAGCTCGTAGACGGCCCGGCCCGCATCGAAGTTGTGCCGGACCACCAGGCCCGCCTGCTCGAACTGGGTCAGGACCCGGTACACGGTCGCAAGCCCGATGTCTTCGTTGGCATCCAGCAGCCTGCGATAGAGATCCTCGGCCGACATGTGGCGCACATCGCTGTGCTCCAGCACGGCCAGTATCTTCAGCCGGGGGACGGTGCTTTTGAGGCCCGCCTTGCGCAATCCGTCGTCGCTGGACATGGGAGAATCTTGACCAATCGGGGAATTTCATACTCTAGCATAGGCGAGGCCTGGCGAGGCCATTGCCCGCCGTCTACAATTGACCTGTGTGAAGACTGAATTCGGGAGATCCCCGCGGGAGATACGGATGAGCGAAGAGAACCGGAAAGATATTCGAATGTTGCTGAAACGATTCGGGGTGCAGGCGGACGAGGCCATCGTCCGGCACTTGGCACTTCTGGGGGAAGGCGTCCCCCTGCGGTTGCGCTGTACGCTGGAGGATCTGACCGATTACGGGGATCAGTCTCCATCCTCGCCGTTGGGCGTGGTGGTCGAAGGGGAAGTTCAGGCGCAGTAGCCGTGCTACTTGTGGGCGCGGATCAGCAGCGTCTCGATCTTGTTGTCGCGTAGCCGCTGGCGGACCTCGCGCAGCCGAGCGGGGTCCTTGTAGGGCCCGACCCGGACCCGGTGCCAGGTGTCGCGGTCCATGGTGACGGACTGGATGGAGGCTTCGGTCCCGAGCAGGATGACCCGGGCCCTCATGCTGTTGGCCTCGTCGATTTTACGGAAGGATCCCGCCTGAAGGTAATAAACGCCTTTGGGCACGGGCTTGGTTTTCTTGTCGTCCGGCTGCTCTTTATTTTTGGCGGGTGGTTCCCGGTCGGGCACCACGACCTCCTGGCTGGGCAGGATGGTATAGAAGTCGAACCGCGGGGTTGTCGCCGGCTCCGACGAAGTTGTTTTGGGTGACGGGATTTCGCCCCACAAGTTGCCCCACTCCACTTCTTTCGCCACGTTGAATACCAGCACGCTGGCAATGCCGACCAGCAGACCGCCACCGAGCAGGAACCACGGGGGCAGGGGCCTGCGTTTTTTGGCGGTCGGCCGCCGCTTGGGAGTCGCGGGGCGTCGTTTTGGGGCTGCTGTGCGTTTTTTGGGGGCCGCCATTACATGCTCTCAGGGGCGTCGATGTTCAACAGGTTCAAGCCATTTCCAAGCGTCTGGCGTACTGCCATGATCAACCGGAGCCGGGCTTGGCACACGGCGGATTCATCAACCAGCACGGCGACGGCATTATAGTAAGCGTGAAATTCCTGGGCCAGCTTGCGCAGATAGACGGTCAGGTGATGCGGGTCACGCTCCTGGGCCGAGCGCAGGACCGCGTCCGGGTAGCGTGACAGCTGTTTCTGCAACGCGCGCTCACCCTCGTCGGTCAGCGACGACAGGTCGCAGGGATCCTCGGGAATACTGGTGCCCTCGTCCTCCGCCCGTTCCAGGATGCTGCAGATTCGTGCATGCGCGTACTGCACGTAATAAACCGGGTTGTCCACGCTCTGTTCGGCGGCCAGTTGCAGGTCGAAGTCCAGGTGCTGGTCGGATTTGCGCATGACGTAGAAGAAGCGTGCCGCATCCCGGCCGACTTCGTGCTGCAGCGATTGCAGGGTCACGAACTCCCCGCTACGTGTCGACATCGAGATTTTCTGCTTTCCCCGGTACAGGTTGGCGAATTGGACCAGCAGGATTTCCAGCCGTTTCGGGTCGATGTCCAGTGCCTGGAGGGCGGCGCGCACCCGCCCCGCGTAGCCGTGATGATCGGCCCCCCAGATGTTGATGGCGGTGCCGTAGCCGCGCGCCATCTTGTCGACATGGTAGGCGATGTCGGTTGCAAAGTACGTCCACTGCCCGTTGCTTCTCTGGACGACGCGGTCCTTCTCGTCGCCGAATTCGCTTGAGCGGAACCACAGGGCGCCTTCCAGTTCGTACAGGTGGCCGGCCGCCCGCAACTGCGCGATGGTTTTCTCGACCCTGTCGTTGTCCAGCAGTTCGCGCTCGGATTGCCAGTGGTCGAAATTTGCGCCGAAATTGTCCAGATCACGACGGATGCGCTCAAGCAGAATGTCCGTTGCGGTCGAGACCAGCTCCACCCAGGTGGAATCATCCAGAAAATCTCGGGCCCGCAGGATCAGGAAGTCCAGGTACGTGTTGTGCCCGTCCTCGTCTGGGCCGTCATCCGGAGCACCTGCCTGGACATTCTCGAATGAAGCATGCCACTCGTCGCCATGAGCACGATGGCGGTCGGCTGCGATATCCAGGATGTAGTCTCCCTGGTACCCGGCCTCGGGGAAAGTGACAGGTTCGCCGCACAGTTCCAGGTAACGCAGCCAGACGGAGATCGCCAGGATATCCATTTGCCGCCCGGCATCGTTGATGAAGTATTCGCACTCAACCGTGTGGCCGGCCGCATGAAGAATCCGGGCGAGGCAGGAGCCAAGCGCGGCGCCACGACCATGCCCAACATGCAGGGGGCCGGTCGGGTTGGCGGAGACGTATTCGATCAGGACGCGTTGCTCGCTGCCCGGTGGTCGGGTACCGTAATTCGCGCCTTGGTTCAGGATGTGGTCGACAATCTCGGCCTTGGCCTCCGCTCGCAACTGGAAGTTGATGAACCCAGGGCCGGCTACGTCCGCTTTCAGCAGGCCCGGGTTTTCCGGCAGGTTCCGGATGATCTGTTCGGCCAGTTCACGTGCATCGAGTTGGGCTTCCCGTGCCAGGACCAGTGCCAGGTTGCAGGCGTAATCACCGTGCCGGGGATCCTTGGTCGACACGACCTCGATGCGGTCGGGGTTCGCATCGGGCAGCAGGCCCTGCTGGTGCAGGGTCTGCCATGCCTGGGTCAGGTTGGCAACAAGAGTAGCTTTCACGGGATCGACAGGTCGAGAGGGGCGTAGTGTACCGCCATGCTTTAAAATTAGTAAATGCGCCTAACATTGTTGGCTCTCTTTCTGGTTTTCGGTTCAGCGTCCGCCTCTTTCGGGGCGGATCCGGCCGGGGAATGGTTGCGTGCCGATGCCCCGCACGTCTATCTGGTGCGCCAGGGAGAAGCCGAGGCTAATGCGGCGCTGCGCTTCGTCAAGAAGATCCAGCACTGGCCCGAGGTGTGGTGCCCGTGGCCTGGATACGAACCCGCGATTCCGGTGGGGCCGGGGGATCTTCTGGTCCGCGTGCAAATCAACGGACGCAATTGGATCCAGCGTGCCAGACTCGGCAATGACGACCAGCCGCATGCCCGGGCGTTGGAGGCCTTCTCCATTGATGGAGTCGAACCGTTTACATGGATTCCGGATGCGCAGTTGCATCCGCCGCAGCACCTCACTTTCGATCTGACCGAAGCCGATGTTCATGAGCCGGCGCGTGCGATCCATCAGGAGGCAACAAGGTTCTGGCCGAGTCATGAGACGCTGCCTCGGCCGGTGGTCCGCATAGATGCAGGCAGTCTGGAATTTCTGTCGATTGGCACCGCGTTGACGGTGGTTCCCACGGGCAAAGAGACGGAGCCTTCGGCTTGGCTGCATGCCGTGGTGGTGGCCGTTTTCCCCAGCTACAGTTATGCGCTGTTGCTGGAGCCTCAAGCCATTGCCGCACCGGGCGATTCGGTGCGCAGCCCCACGGCTTGGTGTTTCCGACACGAGCCCGCTCCAGTTTCGGAATAAGCCTGGAACGGATTTTTGGCTGCTGCGTCCCGTCTGTCAACGCAAAGTTAAAATTTTCCCCTGCTCTCCCAGCCGCGTTTCACTTCGCGCCACCGGGTCGCGACGCGGTCGGGGATGTTTGGATTGTCGTTTCGCCGGGGGGTTCTCCGGGCGTTCGCCGTCCCGCAGGGGGCCGCCGCCCGGGTCCGGCCGTGGCGGGCGCTGCCCGCCCTACCAGTGCGCCCCCAGCTGAAGCCGCAGGAGGTATGCCGGGGGGCGGTCGTCGTCCAGGGTTTCCTGCCGCGCGCCGTGCAGTTCGAGTCCGAAGTCCACGGCCTTCCGGCGCACGAGGTCCAGCCGCCAGCCGAGGCGGATCTCGCGCGCGGTGTCCGACAGGGCGAGGGCGGCATGCGGGGTGCCGACCAGCCGCCCGCGGGCGTGCAGCACCCCGTAGCCGAGGGTCGCCTCGAGGCGCCGGCGCCGGGGGGCCGGCCCGCGTTCATCGTCCGCGGCCAGGTGGCTGGCGGATTCCGGGCGCAGCAGGGCCTCCAGGCCGCCCGCCTCAGCCGCCCCCAGGGTCTGTTCCAGGGTCATCGACCAGCCGGTGGCCGAGTCCGGGTGCGGGTCCCAGGCCAGCGAGGCGGACAGGCCGCGTTCCCGAAACCCCGAGTCCTCGTGGGTCAGCAGGCCGCGGGCCCGCACCGAGGCCGTGAGGCCGCGCGGCGGGTCGCTCCAGGCGAGGCCGGCGGCGAGGTCCGCGCCAAAGCCGGTCTCGGCGTCGCCGCCGTCAT
>MKWU01001391.1_pt1 | contig 42002 bp, 43 predicted proteins | sample 809101 | NCBI WGS metagenome assembly MKWU01 (sample SAMN05860141, study PRJNA318959) | sponge metagenome | host: Aplysina aerophoba | place: Slovenia: Piran, Adriatic Sea, Gulf of Piran | collected 2013-05-07 | reverse complement strand
GCGTAAAGTGCTCATTCGAGAGGGTCGCCAAGTCGGTCTTGCGAGGCAAGGTCCGGCGCAGGCGGCCGATGGCGTTTTCGATGCCGCCCTTTTGCCAGGGCGAGTGGGTCTCACAGAAGAAGGTTTCAAGGCCGAGGGCATGGAGGGCGTGATGGCGCGCAAACTCCGTGCCGTTATCGAAGGTGACCGTTTGGCGCCACGTGGGGGGCAAGGGCGCCAAGAGGGCGGTCATGGCGTGGGCGATCGGCGCGGCGGCTTTGCCGGGTGGGCGGGCGGCGAGGAGCAGACGGGAGTGGCGCTCATGCAGGGGCAGGATGGCTTGGCCGTAGATCCGAAACAGCATCAGATCGGCTTCCCAGTGGCCCGGGGTGCGGCGGTCCGCGACGGTGGCCGGCCGCTCGGCCAGCGGGCGGCGCAGGGTGATAAAGGACGCGGGGCTCCGGCCTTTGTAGCCCCGGCGGCCGCGTTTCGTTTTGGCTCGGGGCAGATAATGCCGCCAGGCATACTCTTTTTTGCGGGCGATCTGCGCATAGATGAAGCGGTAGATGGTCTCGTGGGAGAGGACCTTTCGGTGCTGCTCCACGGCCAGGCGCCCCGCCACTTGTTGGGGCGACCAGCCGTGTTGGAGCCGCGCCAGGACCAGAGCGCGGAGCGTGGGGTCGCGGTCGAGCTTGGAGCCCTGCCAGCGCCGCGCCCGGGCTTGTTGGTCGGCATAGCCGGGGTGGTAGCCCTGGGTGCGGGACGCATTGCGGTTCAGTTCCCGAGCCACGGTCGATGGCGCGCGATCCAGAGTTGCCGCAATTTGGCGGAGCGAGTGTCCCGTGGTGTGTAAGTAGGCCATTTGACAGCGGTCTTCAAGGGTGAGATGTGTGTATGAGTGTCCCATGGCAACACCTTAACAAGGTGTTGCACTTCGTTTGTGAATTTAGGGAATCCAGTGTCGTATTCTCCCGAACGTAGGGAAAAGAAAAGACACTGGATTCCCGATTGAAAATGTCGGGAATGACAGCGGGAGAAGGTGCCGATGCCTATCCGAGTTCATCCCAGTATAGCCAAGCTTGTTCCGTACTCACCCGGGAAACCCCTGGATGAACTGGAGCGGGAATTGGGCATTCGCGGAGCCGTGAAGCTTGCGTCCAATGAAAACCCGCTTGGCCCCTCCCCCAGGGCGCTTGCGGCATTGGAAAAAGGACAAGAGACCGTGCATCTCTATCCGGACGGCGGGGCGCATCATCTGACCCGCGCGCTGGCCGACCGGTGGAAAGTGTCCGGCGATCACGTCATCGTGGGCAACGGGTCCGATGAAATCATCAGCCTGTTGGTCAAGACGTTCATGTCCCCCGGCGAGGAAGCCGTGATGGCGGACCATACCTTCGTCATGTATCGGCTCGCCGTGACCGGCGGTCATGGGGTCTGCGTGGAGGTCCCCTTGAAAGACTGGCGTCACGATCTCCCGGCCATGGCGAGGGCCGTGACCGGTCGAACGCGGTTGGTGTTCGTCTGCAATCCCAACAATCCCACGGGCACCATGGTGACCCGCGAGGAAGTCCGGGAGTTCATGGCGGCCGTCCCTGATGACGTGATCGTGGTGTTTGATGAAGCCTACTACGAATACGTCCGGGACCCGCACTATCCCGACTCCCTCGACTACGTGCGACAGGACCGGCCCGTGGTGGCGTTGCGGACGTTTTCCAAAATCTACGGGTTGGCGGGGTTGCGCGTTGGATACGGGATCACGAGGCCGGACCTCGCCGGGTATCTGCATCGCGTGCGAAACCCGTTCAACGCCAATACCCTGGCACAAGTCGCGGCCAAGGCCGCGTTGGATGACGAACGACACGTGGCCGCCAGTCGAGCGCTCAATGAAGCGGAAATGGCGTTGGTGGACGACGGACTTCGCGCCTTGGGGTTGGCGCCCCTTCCCAGTCAGGCCAACTTTCTGTATTTCGATTCGCACCGGGACGGCCGCGTTGTGTTTGACCGGCTTCTGCGTGAAGGGGTCATCGTTCGGCATATCGCCGGGTCGATGCTTCGCGTGACGATCGGGCGGCCGGAAGAGAACCGACGATTTCTCGAGGCGCTGGGTCGCGTGCTGGAGACCTTGCCGCCTGCCGAGGGATAAGGAGTCCCCATGATCATCGTATTCAAGCCGACCGCCACGGAAGATGACATTGATCACGTCACGGATCGACTCAGGGATCTGGGCCTGAAATCGCAAATGTCCCGTGGCGAGGAGCGCACCATCATCGGGGTGATCGGCGACGAACGTCTGTTGGAAAACCAGCCGCTCACCGTGTTCTCCGGCGTCGAGAGCGTGACGCCCATTCTGTCTCCGTGGAAGCTGGTGAGCCGGGAATTTCAACCCCAGGACTCGACAATCGAAGTGGACCGGGTGACGGTGGGCGGCAAACGGTTGGTGGTGATGGCCGGGCCCTGTGCCGTCGAAAAATTGGAAGTGACGGTCGGGATTGCGCATGACGTCAAAGCCGCCGGGGGCGCGATCCTGCGAGGTGGCGCGTACAAACCGCGCACGTCTCCTTATTCGTTTCAAGGCCTGGGCCGTGAAGGTCTCGATTTTTTGGTTGAAGCGAAGAAGCAGACGGGGATGCCCGTAGTCAGCGAAATTTTGGATCCCCGTGACACGGACGTGTTCCTGGAAAAAGCCGACGTGATTCAGATCGGGGCCCGGAACATGCAGAATTTCGAATTGCTCAAGGAAGTCGGAGCCTATGATAAGCCGGTCCTCCTGAAACGCGGGCTGGCCGCCACGATCAAGGAATTTTTATTGTCGGCCGAATACGTCGTCTCGCGCGGCAATCGAAACGTGATGCTGTGCGAACGCGGCATTCGCACCTTTGAAACCCAGTATCGCAACACGCTGGATCTGGCCGCGGTGCCCACGTTGAAAGAGCTGTCGCATTTGCCGGTGATCGTCGATCCCAGTCATGCGACGGGCAAATGGAACCTGGTGGCTCCCATGGCCAAGGCCGCCGTGGCGGCGGGCGCCGACGGGCTCCTGATCGAGGTCCATTCGAATCCGGAATGCGCCCTCTGCGACGGAGAGGAATCGCTCAAGCCTTATCGGTTCAATGAGTTGATGAACGACCTGAAAATTCTCGCGCAAGCCGTCGGAAGAGAATTGTAGGGGCTGTCCAGGGAAACCAGGAAAGACGGGCCTCCTCCCCTTTGTAAGGGGAGGGCAGGGTGGGGTAGAGCCAAGCCGTCAATAAGGCACGGGGTTTCGCCATCCTGTCCACAGATTCTACCTCCCCTCACCCCTCCTTACAAAGGAGGGGGAAGAAAGAGACCTCCTCTCCTCCGGTGGAAAGGGGCGGTGAGGTGACAATGCGTCAGCGCATGAGCAAACGCGGACAGCCATGACCGTCCATTTTAAACAAGTCACGATTGTCGGGGTCGGATTGATCGGGGGGTCCATGGGGATGATCCTGAAGGGCCAGGGTCTGGCCGATCGTGTCGTCGGCGTGGGCCGGAGCCTGGGCAACCTGGACTTGGCCGTCCAGCTCGGGGCCATCGATGCGTATGAACGCGATCCCAAGGCGGCGATGCCTGACGCGGAATTGGTCATTCTCGCCACGCCCGTGGACAGTTACGCCGGGCATCTCAAAGAATGGGGACGCGTCCTGGAACCCGGCACGATCGTGAGCGACGTGGGAAGCGTCAAAGGCTCCCTGGTGGGACAGGTGGAAGCGTTGGTTCCGGCCGGTGTGCATTTCGTGGGCGCGCATCCCATCGCCGGGAAGGAAACGTCGGGAGTCGGGGCCGGATCCGTCGATTTGTTCACCGGCGCCCTGTGCATCATCACACCGACGGCCAACACCGATCCTCAAGCCCTCCTCACGGTGCAGTACGTCTGGCAAGCCATGGGCTCCGTCGTCCGGTCGATCGATCCCTTTATGCACGATTGGATATTGGGGGCGGTCAGTCACCTGCCTCACGTCGCAGCCTTCGCCCTCATGAACGCCTTGACGGATCTTGAACAACGAGGCGGGGCGACGTTTCTGGAATATGCCGGTGGCGGATTGCGGGATACCACCCGCATTGCGGAAAGCTCTCTGGAAATGTGGCGCGATATTTTTCTCGGGAATCAGGAAAACCTTTCGGTCATGATTGAAGCCCTGGAAAAAGAATTGCAACGCTTCAAGACGTTGATCCAAGCGAAGGATGGACCGGGCTTGGAGCGTGAAATCGCCAGGGCGCGGGAAGCGCGGCAACGGCTGAAATGAGTGCGCTCACGATCACGCCACACGGCCCTCTGCGCGGGACGATTCGGGTGCCCGGGGACAAATCCATCACCCATCGGGCCCTGCTGGCCGGCGCCCTGGCCGAAGGCTCCGCCACGATTACGGGATATTGTCGCGGGGAAGATTGCCTCAATACCCTTCGGGCGTTGCAAGCGTTGGGCGTGGTCATCGAAGTCGACACGGACACGGTCCGGGTCTGGGGCAAAGGGTTGGGTGGATTGACCGAGCCCGTTCTGCCATTGGATTGCGGCAATTCCGGGACAGGGCTTCGCCTGTTGGCCGGGGTGCTTGCCGGTCAACCCTTTTTTTCCATCCTCACGGGCGACGACTCGCTTCGCGGCCGCCCCATGGGGCGGATCGTGAACCCCCTGCGCATGATGGGCGCGGGCATCCAGGGCAGGAAAGGCGGCGAATTGGCGCCGTTGGCCATTCAGGGAGGGGCCTTACAGGGCATTGACTATCAATCGCCGGTATCGAGTGCCCAGATCAAGTCCGCCGTTCTCTTTGCGGGTCTCTTCGCAGAAGGGGAGACGCGGTTTTCCGAGCCCATGCAATCCCGGGATCACACCGAGCGGATGTTCCGGTATCTGGGGATTCCACTCGAAACCGACGAGTGTCACGTCATCCTGCCGGGTCGTCCCACCTATGCCGCCAAAGATATAGCGGTCCCCGGCGACCTCTCCGCTGCCGCCTTCTTTATCGTCGGCGCCTCCCTGGTTCCCGGCTCCGAGGTACGGATCGTGAACATCGGCCTCAATCCTGCCAGGACGGGGATACTGGACATTCTTTGCGAAATGGGAGCCGATATCCGGATCGTCAACCAACGGGAAGAAGCCGGGGAGCCGGTGGGTGACCTGCTGGTCCGCGCCTCCCCGCTTCGCGGCGTGACCATCGAAGCGGCAGACGTTCCGAAGATGATTGACGAATTTCCCATTTTTTGCGTGGCCGCGGGGTTGGCCGAAGGCCGGACGGTCGTGACGGGGGCCGAAGAGTTACGAGTCAAGGAAACCGACCGGATCCATGCCATGGCGACGGAGTTGACCAAACTCAACATCCCCGTTCAGGAAACCCCTGACGGATTTGTTCTGCACGGGGGTGCAGTGGTCAAAGGTGGAACCTGTACAAGCTATGGCGACCATCGAGTGGCCATGGCGTTGGCGATCGCCGCGTTGACCGGCGACGCGCCGACAACGATTCTCGACACCGACTGCATTGCGACCTCCTTCCCGCATTTTCAAGACAACCTATTGGAATTATTGACAATTTCACACTGAATTCTATAATAATGTCCTTTTCCGTGGACTGTGAAGACGTTTGCCCAAAGGCGAGGCTTGCTCGTCACGATTGACGGCCCTGCCGGGGCGGGGAAAAGCACGACGGCGCGGGCCTTGGCGTCGCGGTTGGGGTACGCCTATCTTGATACGGGTGCCCTCTATCGCGCGGTCGCATGGGTGGTCCAACGAACCGGGATTGACTGTGCCGACGTCAAGGCCATGGAGGCGCTCGTGTCCTCAATCGACGTTCACGTGTCTCTCGAAGAGGGGGTGACGCGAACTTTCGTTGACAACCAGGAAATCACCGCGCACTTGCGTTCCCCCGACATCAGTCGGTTGGCGTCGGCCGTGGCGGCGCTGCCGCACGTTCGCGACCGGCTGTTACCGATTCAGGCACGGTATAGCCGTGAGGGCGGGATCGTGGCGGAAGGCCGTGACATGGGCACCAGGGTGTTTCCCGAAGCGGACGTGAAATTTTTTCTTGAGGCGGATCTTGAAACGCGGACGATTCGCCGGTATCAGGAAACGGTGCGGGCCGGTCATCCCGAAACACAGGGTGACATCCGGCGGGCGATTCAGGAACGGGATGCCAACGATCGCTCGCGGGCAACGGCGCCGTTAAAACCGGCCGCCGATGCGGTGGTGATCGATTCCTCGTCCTTGACGGTTGATCAGGTGGTGGAGAACATGATGGCGTGGATTCCGGGTCACTCGTGAGCACTGTGGTCTATGGAATCCTGTGGATCCTCGCTCGCGTGGTCAGCCGTGTGGTCCTGTCCTATCGTACGCGCGGCGTTGAAAACGTCCCGGCGACGGGCGGGGTGTTGTTGGCGGCGAATCACGCGAGTTACGCGGATATTCCGTTATTGGGATGCGGGGTCCGGCGCCGCCTCTTTTATCTCGGGCGGGCCAATTTGTTTCCCTGGCCCTTGGCCGGTCGCATCCTTCGGTCGCTGGGCTGGATTCCGTTAAGGACCGAGCGCTGGGATCGAAAGGCGTTCGGGTCCGCCGTGGAGTTGCTCAAGGCGGGAAAGGCCGTTGTGATCTTTCCGGAAGGGACGCGAACACTGGATGGAGCGCTTCAACCGGGGAAACCCGGAATCGGCCGGCTGGTGGCTCAAGCCCAATGTTCCGTGGTGCCGGTCTATCTCAGGGGGACGTTTCAGGTGCTCCCGACGGGTGCCTCATGGCTGAGGCGGCATCCGGTGGAAGTGTCCTTTGGCGAGTCCATGGATTTTCGAGAGGAATGTCGACACTACCAGGGAAAAGAATTGTACGAACGGATCAGTCAGACGGTAATGGCTCGGATTGCCGAATTGCGCGGCGTGGATCATTCGGCAGTACCGACAACATGAACCCGAGAGATTGAGCCTCCACGTCGGTCATGGCTCGATCCCCGTTACAGCGGTGGCTGGAAAGCGACTGCAAGTTAGGAACCAGGAATGAGCACAGCGTCACACGTCGTCGAAGAATTGGACAGGGGGGCCTTGGAGGCCCTGTATGAAGAAACCTTCAAGAATTTCGAAGAAGGGACGATCACGGAAGGCCGGGTCGTGGTCATTCAAAAAGACAGAGTCATCGTAGACATCGGGTATAAGTCCGAAGGCATCATTTCGACCAACCAGTTCATGCCGGACGAACTGAACGTGTTGACGGTGGGCAACCGCATCCAGGTCTACATCGAGCAGCGTGAAGACGCGGAAGGGAACTTGCTCCTCTCCAAGGAAAAAGCGGACAAGATGAAAATCTGGGATGAGCTGGAGGTGGCGCATCAGGAGGAGCAGGAAGTCGAAGGAAAAGTGGTGTCGCGCATTAAAGGCGGGATGATGGTGGATATCGGGGTCAAGGCCTTTTTACCCGGTTCACAAATCGACCTGACGCCCGTCCGTGATCTGGACAGCCTGGTCGGAAAAACCTTCCCGTTTAAAATCATCAAAATCAATCATCGGCGCGGCAACGTGGTGATTTCCCGCCGGGCTTTATTGGAGGAAACACGGGACAAGCGGCGGCAAACCACGTTATCGACCCTCGCCGAAGGGCAACTGCTCGAAGGAACCGTGAAAAACATCACCGACTACGGCGCGTTCCTGGATTTGGGCGGCATTGACGGCCTGTTGCACATCACCGACATTTCCTGGGGTCGGGTCGGCCATCCGTCCGACATGTTTGCCGTGGGGGACCGGTTGGAAGTGCTCGTCCTCAAGTACGACCGGGAATCCGGAAGAATTTCCTTGGGGCTCAAACAAAAAACGGCCGACCCCTGGATGAACATCGCCTCCAAATACCCCGAAGGGTCGCGCGTCAACGGCAAGGTCGTCAGCCTGACCGATTATGGCGCGTTCGTCGAACTGGAGCCGGGCGTGGAAGGCCTCGTCCACGTCTCGGAGATGTCTTGGACGCATGAAGTGCGGCATCCTTCCCAGGTGGTGGCGGTGGGAGACGCCATCGATGCGCAAGTGCTGCACGTGGACCAGCAAGGTCGCAAGATTTCTCTCGGCATGAAACAGACCGCAACCAATCCGTGGGACGTCATTCAGGCCCGCTACCCGGTGGGCACGCAGATCAAGGGAAAGGTCAAAAGCGTCACGGACTTCGGGGCCTTCGTGGGATTGGACGAAGGGATCGACGGGCTGATTCATATTTCGGATATGTCGTGGACCAGACACGTCAAGCATCCCTCGGAATTGTTCAAGAAGGGGCAACGGGTGGGCGCGGTCATTTTGCGTATCGACAAGGACAAAGAACGGTTGTCGATGGGCTACAAGCAGCTCACGGCGGACCCGTGGGAAGCGGACATTCCCTCGCGGTACCAGGTGGGGAGCGTGGCGACGGGAACGGTTTCCAAGATCGCGGATTTCGGAGTGTTCGTCGAACTGGACGGGGACGTGGAAGGGTTGATCCACGTCAGTGAAGTCGGGCCCGATGGGGCGAATAAGCTGGAAGAGAGTTTTGCGATCGGCCGGAAGGTGACTGCGAAGATCGTCAAAGTCGATTGTGAAGAACGGAAAATCGCGTTGAGTGTGAAAGACTGTCCGCAGGAACCGGAGAGCAAGGAACCCGAAGCGGTGAACGACCCGGGTGAGGCCGACCAGGAGCAGGAAGTCACGGCCTCGTCCGACGCGGAAACGACGTAGAGGAGTCCCGCAGGGCAGTCGCGTATGATAGACGACGTCCATTCAGGTAAAACGCGTTCCAGGTGGCGAAGGGTCATGTGGATCGTGGTCGCTGCGGTGGCGGTGACCGTGGTGGGGAACGCGCTGGTACCGGAACTCGCAACGGTCGGCAAGGAGCGCATCGCGCTCGTCAGGATCGAAGGCCCTATTCTGGATTCCCGCTCCACCGTGGATGAGTTGGAATCGTATGCCCGAGACCCGCTCGTCAAGGCCATTGTCCTTCGGATCGATTCTCCGGGCGGCGGGGTCGCGGCGTCTCAGGAGATTTACAATGCGGTCCAACGGGTGCGGGCCGAACAGCAGAAAACGGTCGTGGCCTCCATGGGAACGGTGGCGGCTTCCGGCGGGTATTACATCGCGGTGGCCTCTGATCGTATCCTGGCCAACCCCGGAACGCTCACGGGCAGTATCGGCGTGATTATGCAATTGGCCAATTTTGAAGAGCTCATGGACAAAATCGGCGTGAAGAACTTCGTGATCAAGAGCGGCCGGTATAAAGACGTGGGGTCCCCGTTTCACAAGATGGGCGAAGATGAACGGGAGTTGTTGCAATCGGTCATGGACGACGCCCATCGTCAGTTTATCGAAGCCGTGGCCGAAGGGCGCGCGCTGGATGTCGCCGATGTCGAAACCCTGGCGGACGGCCGGGTGTTGACCGGGCAACAAGCCAAAGATGTGCTACTCGTCGATGACTTGGGAGACCTGAAAGACGCCGTCAGGCTGGCGGCGCGGATGACCGGGCTCAAAGGGTCTCCGCCGGTCATCGAATCGACCCCGGAGTTTTCATTCCGTGATTGGTTGGTCGGGTCCCTGTTCGGGGACACGCCTGCGTTGCCCCTGCACACGGGAATGAACCTCATGTATTTCATGGCTTTGTAGAAGGAGCAGGGAACGGGACGCATGAGCGCACGGGCCGCCAAGCCATTCGATTGAGGAGAGGAGTCATGACCAAGGCACACCTGATTGAGAAAGTGGCGGAAAAAGCCAAGACTCTCAGCCGCCGTGACGCGGAAAAGGTGGTGAATGGCATTTTCGATTCCATCCGTGATGCGTTAAAGCGTGGCGAGAAAACGGAGATCCGCGGGTTTGGAAGTTTCCGGTTGCGCGTCCGGCGCACCAAGGACGGAAGGAATCCGAAAACCGGAGAGACCGTGTCCGTGCCTGAAAAACGCATGCCGTTCTTTAAAGCGGGCAAAGAAGTCAAGGAACTGCTGAATGAAGAAAGGCCCACGCATGAGCAATCCTGACCCCACGGTGACGGCACCGACTTGGACCCCGGAGGCCCTCACGCGGCTTGCGCGCGCCCCCGTCTTTTTACGGGGCATGGTCAGGCGTTTGGCGGAAAAGAAAGCCCGCGAACTGGGAGAAAGCGAGATTACCGGGGAAATGCTGGACCGGTTCAAGCGGCAGATGATGGGGAGTATGGGCGGAGAAGCGGGGATGGCCGAGGCGGCCGATCAAATGGCCCAAGGCAAAATGCCGTGGACCGCGGAAGCGAGCAAACGGTTGGAAAGCGTGCCGGAATTCATGCGGGCCATGATCAAGCAGATCACCGAAGAGGTGGCGCGGGAGCGGGGTCATTTGGAAGTCAACGTGGAATTGTTCGAAAAAGTCGAGGCCATGGGGGAGCAGGCTGAAGCCCGGGTGACGCCGGTCGAATGGACCGAAGGGGCCAAGGCGATGCTCCAGGAAAAAGTGAAGGATTCGCCACCCATCGCCCTGGAGTTCGTCACGGATATGCTGAAGCGGGACGCGGAAGACCTGGCGCGCGACGCGGGGATGACCACGATTGATGAAGAGACGCTGTTCAAGGTCTGGGACGCGCCGCAGGAAAACGTGGCCTGGACGGACGAAGCCTGGAAACGGTTGCTCACCTCCCCGGATTTCGTGCGCAGCGGAATCCGCAAGGCCGCGGAGCGGCGCGCCAGAAAACTCGGGTTGCGGGAAATCGATTCCGAACACCTGACCAAATTCCGGAACGAAGCCATGATGAAAGCCGTCAAGCGGATCAGAAGTTTCGGATATCAGGAATTGACCTTTGACGCCTTCGATGACGCGTTGGTGAAAGTCAAACGCCTGAAAGGGAACAGCCAAGCCGAGCAGCGCCTGGAAGAAATCCGCGACTTCATGACCAACGAGAAACCGGAAGTCGGCGTGCTCGGTGAAGAACTCATGGACCGGTTTCGCAAATATCTCAAAGGCGAAGGCAAACTTTAGCCCGGATCGCCCACCGGTCTCCTGCTACGGGCGCCGATCCACTCGCTGTGCCGAGGCGTACTCCCGCGAGCCCCTTCGACATAGTTTCCAGCTATGCCTTCAGCGTCTCGCAGTCCGTGCGCCCCGGCACAGCGGCGCCTCGACGCCCTCGCGACGGATCCTGGTGAGCAATCCGGGCTAGCCCGTATTTCCCCCCACCCGTCTGAAACTCTTCGTATTTGTAGGGCTCGTGCCGGGTAGGATTTCGGCTATCAGGACAACGTGGCACCAATCCGGATCAACCCAGACGCGTACACGTCAACCGCCCAATGGTCGCTGGTCGTCCATCGAGTCAGCCCCTATTCCGTGGAAGTGTGGGTGGGCACGCTGTTCCCCACCTTGAAAAAACCCGAACGCGCACGCGTCCGCCTCATCACGAACAACGGCAAGGTCAGAACACGAATCATCCGCACGTGGCAGCGTCCGTTTACGGGGATGCGTCAACGTTTCTTCACCGTGGTGACGTTTCGAGGACTCGAAGCCGGGAACGAATATCGCCTTGAGTTCGAGCGCCGTATCGAGGCGGAGCCCCGGGCCGGAATCCGGCGCCGCTGGCAACGGCTTCGCTCCGGTACGTTTCGCACGCTGCCGTCACGCGTACCCGAGAGAGGCCGGGACGCCTTCACGATCGCGCTCGGCAGTTGCTTCTACCACCATCGGGACGGCGGACGGGCGGCGGCCTCCTACAAGGCGCTCTACGAGCGCGGGCGCAACGCCATTCGTCCGGACGTGACCGTGCTGACAGGAGACCAGGTCTATCTGGATATCGACTTCGATTCCCTGTCGTTGCTCGAAACGGAAATCCGCGAACGCATCGCCGACGACTATGCCCTCCACTGGCAGGCGCTCGGCAGCATGTTGAGCCGGGGCGGCACGTGGATGTTGCCCGACGATCACGAATACTGGAATGACTACCCGTTTACCGATTCCCTCCTCCCGACCCTGCTGGCCCTCAAGCTGCCGCACGTGCGCAACAGTTGGACGAAAGCGGCGTCCGACGGCGTCAGGAACGTCCAACGTTCCCCTGTGGTCGAATCGTTTACACTCGGCGATGATCTGTCCGTGTGTCTCGCTGATTTGCGTTCGCACCGGTCCGAACACGAACTCCTTCCGGAGGCGCCGTTCGAAAGGTTACTCGATTGGGCGGGTCGCCGTACCTGTCCGGGTGTACTCGTCCTTCCACAACCGTTGATCGTGGAGCAAAACACGGTCGAGCGGAACATCCGCAGTTACGAAACGCAGTATGCCCGGTTGCTGGAAGCATTGGGCTCCGTGTCGCATGACGTCGTGGTTCTGAGCGGCGACGTCCACTTCGGGCGCGTGGCCAGCGTCACGATCGGGACCAGCGGCGCACGTCTCGTGGAGATCATCTCATCCCCGCTGTCCAATTTAACCGGTCTCAGTGGACTGGCCACCAACGTGCCCACGGACAGGCCGGCCCGGTTTCCTGATGGCACGGTCGCCGGGGTCCTGGGGTGGGAGCCCCGAAAGGTGAACTATTACAAGAACGGAGGAAGCAGAGGTCGATTCTTTGTCCCATCCCGGAAAGGCCGTTGGCTGTCGGCGTACCCCAGGGACCGGACACGAGAACACATCATGACGGTGAGTTTTTGCCGCGGGACCGAAGGCATCGAAGTGACGGCCCAGGCCTGGCTGCTGCGTCAGAGAACACAGGCCGGCAACATGCCCGTCCGGAGTTTTACGAGACCTTTCCGGACCATCCTGACGTAGCCCGCATTTCCTCTCCCGGCCTACGCTGTCTTTTTTGCAATTCGTGAAGTTTCGTACATTACGTACAAAACGTACAAAACCGTACATTTTGTACGTTTGTGACAATTTTTGCCATTCGTTGAAATGGTTACACTGCTTGATCATTGCCCGGTGCAGAACGAGCGGCTTCTCTCGCCAGTCGATCCACAAGCTCGTTATACGGTTCGCCGGAATGAGCTTGCACTTTGTGCCACGTGAGGGTCATCCCCATGGCCCGGACCCGTTCCGCGTACGCTTGGGTAAAGGCCGTCCTGGTTTTCCACGTGCCTTCCACCCAACTGGCCAATCCCTGGTAGTCGAAATAGATCGTGGCCGCGGTCATGCCGCGCGCCCGGCACCACTCCAGCGCATATAAGACTGCCTGAATTTCGCCGGCCACGTTTCGATGCCGGCGCGCCTCGGCAGGCACGTCGTGTCCACTCGCCAGGTGAAGGACCCGTTCGTCGTCGAGGACGATGTAGGCCCAGCCGAAGTACAGGCGTCCATTGATGGGCAGACATGACCCGTCGACCCAAACGTGTATGGCATCGGTTGTCGCAAGGGCATCGGCCGTCCGCGAGGAACCGGCCGGGGAAAGGTCGGTGACATTGGGAAGAGATTCTCCCATAAACGCCAGGGCCTGTTCTTTCGTAGGAAAAGCTTTGTAGACGGCTCCGGGGAACCCCTTGACTTGCTCTTCACACGCGGGCCAGGTGGTATAGACCCCGGGCCGGCGTCCATTGCGCACGGCGTAGAATTTCACGGCGCTTATTCACCCTTCAGCCGTTTCACGCGTTCCAGGACGAACATAATGCGTTTGGCTTCGCTGGGAATCCCTTCGACCAGGGCGAGATAGGTTTCGTACTCTTCGATCGCCCGGCGGGTGTCGATTTGTTCCAGACTTTTGGCCAGATTGAACCGCGCTTCGGCATAGTTCGGGGCCAGGACGAGCGCCCGCTTAAAGAGTTCGATGGCGCGGGACGACTGGTGTTGTTCGGCCAGAACCCGGCCGAGATTGCTGATGATTGCCGGAGAGTTGGGGCGAAGCGAGAGGGCCTGCTCCAGTTCGCGTTGTGCGTCCGCCTGTTGGCCTTGATCCCGTAGCGCCAGGCCCAGTCGATGGTGGGCCTCCGCGAGGCGAGACTCGTCCTTGAGTCCATGTTGAATGGATTGCCGGTAGGCGTCGACGGCAATCGCCGGTTGGGCGGTGCCGCAGGACCCGAATAACGCGGCTTCCCCTCGTGCGAACTGCTGAAGACCCGGAAAATCGTCGGCCGCCTCGGGTGAAGGCTTGCCGGGCGTCGCGGACCGGCTGCGGTTGAGACCCGGCAGGAACGTTTCATGATAACTCGACAGCAGTTGCTCGTACGGATCGATCGCCAAGGAAGCCACGAGCAACGTCGGGTCCCCTTCAGTCTCCAGCACCAGGTATTGGGTCGTGCTGGTGTAATCCCCGGTCCGGTACAGCACGGCGGATTGCGCGCCTTGCTTGGAGAGCAATTGCGTGGGGTCGATGTAAAAGGTGGACGACGGCCTGAGTTCGGACAAGGTTTCTCTCAGCAGGGGATACGGCTTCAGGGAGAGCCCCTGGTTGTAGCGAAACACGGCGCCGACCAGGCGCTGCTCATCATTGAAAAAGTAAAACGCGTCGTGGCCGGGCTGGCCGCGTTGCGCCGAACGTTGAAGCTGTTCGCCCGAGCCCCAGGGCATCCGTTCATAGCGGACCCCCTGCCAGCGTCGGACAACGGTATTCTCGGTTTCGCAGAGGCGCGTCGCGCCCAACAGTTCAAGGTCGCTGGCCGACGGAGGGAGCATGGGGTCGCGAGGCGGTGCTGATGGCGTCCCGCACGCCGTGAGTAGGCCCAACCACAGAACGACAATCCACTGTCCCGCCTGTTTGGCCGCTGTGATGACCATGAGGGGAAGGTTCCGGAACCTTGGCGGTTTCACTGCTGAGAGAGAGCGAAAAGACCTCAAGCTCGACCTGCGTCGTCCGGTGAAGAATGGTGAAATGGTGGGCGATACTGGTATCGAACCAGTGGCCTCTTCCGTGTGAGGGAAGCGCTCTCCCACTGAGCTAATCGCCCACGCATCGAGTCTAGCATAGCCCGCCGATTGCTGACAATGAAACGTCCTCATCCTCTCACTGCTGATAGTCCTTTTTTTCGTAGCCGCGCGATTCCGGGTCAAAGCCCGGGACATGCCTTCTCGCGCCTGTTGTCGGCTATCAGGAAGAAAGCGTCATGAGATGGCGCCGCTGCAACAGAAGGAGAAGATCGTCATTCTTGATTCTGTCAACGCCTGTCCTGAGCGTAGCGCGGCGGCGCGAAGGCGAAGGAAGCGACGCCGAAGGAAGCGCAGTCGAAGGGAATACGTGAACATTGTGATGCGGCCCTGGAAAAAGGAGTGGCCCTCGATCTCGAAGATTTGCCACAATGCCTATGCCATGGATGAGTTCGGGAGACAACATATCGCGAATCCGCGTTCGGCGAATGACGTTCCTCCAAGGGTCATTCCGTCCTGGCTGAAGCTGGTTCAGGACGGGTTTGTCGTATGGGTCGTGCTCGGAGCCGCATGGGGCTGGTTCATGCCGGGTCCCGCCGCGTCCGGGAAACTCTGGATTCCTGAAGCCTTGGCCGCGGTGATGCTCGGAATGGGATTGACGCTGACGCATCGGGACGTCCTTGCTCTTCGCCATGGAGGCGGGACGTTGCTGCTGGGCGTGGTCTTGCAGTACGTGGTGATGCCGGTCGGCGCGTGGGTTATCGCGACGGCTTTGGGACTGCCTGAATTGTTGGCACTCGGCGTGATTCTGGTCGGGGCGTGCCCCGGAGGAACAGCCTCGAACGTGGTGGCCTGCCTCGCGCGAGGCGACGTGGCCTTATCCGTGGGCATGACGACGGTCTCGACGTTGCTCAGCCCGCTCTTGACGCCTCTGTGGATTTGGCTGCTCGCCTCCACGTGGTTGGCGATTGATCCGCTCCCGCTCTTCTGGACGGTCACGAAGATCGTGTTGATGCCGGTGGTCGTCGGCGTACTCCTGCGCCGCGTGTGGCAACCGAGCCCCTGGTTTTTTGAAGGCGCGTTGCCGCTGGTGTCGATGGTCATCATCGCGTGGATCGTTGGGGTGATCGTCGGTTTGAATCATGGTCAACGCCACGTGGCCGGCCTGGTCGTGCTGGTCGTAGTCGTCCATAACGCGTTGGGTTTGACACTCGGATATTGGGGGTCTCGATTGCGGAAAGTCCCCCTTCGCCGTTGCCGGACCGTGGCCCTCGAAGTCGGCATGCAGAATTCCGGGCTGGCCGTCGCCCTGGCCGTGGCCCATTTTGACCCGGTGACTGCCGTCCCCGGCGCGGTGTTCAGTATTTGGCACAACGTGACCGGTTCCCTGTTGGCGAGCATCTGGCGCCGGACAAAAACGGACGACCGTCGCGATTCATGACCATAGCGATTATTCCCGCCGATGAGAACTGGAGCCTCGCTCACTACTGCGTGGACAACTTTATTTAATTATCCAATCGCTAGTGCCAAAAATTACTAATTCATACAATATCTTGACTGAATAAGGGTAATTTGCTAAGTTCTTGCAATTAGTTATTTTAGCTGCTACGCGTTGCGTCGTCAGTTTCTCGCGTGCGCACACGCTGTCAGTCGCAGGGACCAACGAGTGTCGGCCCCTCATCCAGTTGGTGAAGATCCCTTCTTCGATCAGTGAAGAGACGTGAAAGAAGGATAATTTCGAGATCGTTTATCAACGTTATGCTCATGAAGAGGTGCAATGAAAAAGGAGGTTTGTTATGAAAATATTAAGGGCAAAGAAGGCGAAGGATTTTGCCGTTCTTATGGTTGTTGGCACGGGGCTTCTGGTGGTGCTGGCGGCGTGTGAGAATTCGAAACATGCGGAAATCACGAGTACGGAGGATTTTCGCGCACAGGCTCACATGGCAACTGCTCCTGACGCCGAGACCGCAACAGAGACGGTGACTGATCAAGGTGGCCTGCCTTTCGAGGGGCGATCCATCGACCCGGATTTGCTGGGCCTGGCCGAACCACTCGTCTTTGCTCCGGAACTTCCGCCCAGTCCGGCATCGCCCCCCAGCGAGGAGGGGATGATGGCATCCGGTCCCGAGGTTGCTTCTCCTGCTCCCGCTCCGGTGCTCCCGGCAGGATATTCGGAATCCCCACTTGTTCAACGCAGCCCTGCATCGGACTACGTTCCCGACTCACCCGCTCCAGTGTTTCATGCCGCTCGTGCCAGGGAATTTGGTGCGAGTGACGGACCCGTGGCCGAACCGGAGGCGGCGCCGCTGAGTGAGGAGACGATGTCTGCTGAGCCGCCCGCGGCCGAGCCGGAGGTGGAGATCGCCAAACTTGAGTCGCCCGATTTCGTTCCTGAAGCTCCGGACCCTCAGCCCGAGGGAAGGCCGGTTGAGGCGGTCGTCGATTCAGGGTTGGCCGATGTCTTCTTTGAATTTGATCAATATGCGATTGGTGCCGGTGCCGTCCCCGTACTGGAAAGGAATGCCGCGCTCTTGAAACAGGCCTATAAGAATTCCAGCGTGGTGATCGAAGGCCATTGTGACGAACGGGGGACGGGAAAGTACAACCTGGAATTGGGGAAGCGCCGGGCGCAAGCCGTGAAAACGTATTTGGTCGATTTGGGTGTTGACGCATCCAGAATTCAAATCGCCAGTTACGGGAAAGAAAAACCGTTTTGTGCGGAATCCTCACCGAGTTGCTGGCAGCAAAATCGACGTGGGCATTTTGTGCAGCGTGTTCTCCTCTCATCTTCCTCGCAAGGTGAGTGAACGCCTAGGGTTACGCAGGCCGAGCTCCGTCCCCTCATGTTGTCGACGGGAGAACCCGTGAGACACGATGGTTACGGGGCATTGGCGAGGCGTCGGGTCAGGGCCATGACGAAGCGTGCGGCAGTACCGAGCCTGTCGGGTTGAATGGTCTCGTGGCTGTCTGAGGACTGATGAAAGTGAGGATGGGCTCCAGCCGTGACCACCGCCACCGTGGGAATGCCGGCTTCAGCAAACGGCACATGATCTCCCCCGGGAAAGAACCCATAGAGTTTGACGGCCTCGGAGAGCCCGGCCTGCTCGGCTGCCAGGGCGGCAACGTCTTTGGACATGTTGGCCACCCCAACGGTGAGTGTGCCGTTGCCGAGGCCCACGTGATCCACGTTGATCATGGCGACGGTGTTCACCAAGGGGCGCGCGGGATGCCGAACGTACCAGGTTGATCCCAGCAGGTTCTGTTCTTCCCCGCTGAACGATGCGAACAGGATCGTTCGTTTGGGCGGCGGCGCGTTTTTCAAAAGGCGCGCGAGTTCCAACAACACGGCCGTCCCCGATGCGTTGTCGTCGGCACCGGGAAAGAGCAGGCCCGCCTGGTTGCCGAAGTGATCGCGATGGGCTCCGAGTATCACGACGTCGTTTTTCAGGACGGGATCACGGCCTGGAATCGCGCCCAGCACGTTCACCAGCCACCCCGCCTGACGCTGACTCGTCCATTGCACGTGCGCCAGGCTCTTGAGCGCTTTCGATCCAACCACGCGATCGTTGTTCAAGCTGGTTTGGATATCCATGACGGATAAGGCTTGCGCGCGGAAGATCGCGGCTCCGGTCTCGCCGCTGATCCAGACTCCGGGTAGGGGCCGGTCGTCCCCGGCATTGGTATAGAACGCCAAAGGCTGGGGTCCCATACCGCGACGTGCGGCGTACCGACTCAACACCGGCCCGGTGAAGGTGACAAACCCCACTGCACCTCTTTCCCGGGCGATTCGTTCCTTTTCCGCGTGCCGGACGTGAAGAGGATAATGCGGCGGTTTCCCGCAGGAGCAATAATTCTGTATAACTGATTGATTTATTTGATGTTTTCAATCTTGGAATGGCAAACGTCCCACCTTTTGTCGAACGGCTTTTTGCCATACCGTACTGAACCTTACCACACCGCTCACATGGTCATTGTCCGTGCTCAGCCCATCAGTTCCTCTACCTGCCGTCTTGATTGCACACGGTCCCTTTGTGTCCACCTCCTTTCCTGTCTCGTCTGAAAAATGCCCCTACTAATCTAGAACGGATGACGACGCGCTAACTTTGACGACGCGGGCCCAGGGGATTCCCGGCACGGTGCATGGGATCGCCCGCGCGTCCTTTCGGTCCTGGTGCAGCGACGTGGGCGTCGAGCGTGACGTGGCCGAAGCCTGTTTCAGTCATTTTCCGACGGGCGTGGAAGGATGCTACGTGCGCACCGATTCTTATGACCGGCGCGCGGTCGTGATGCAGCGATGGGATGACTACTTGGGCGGCACCCGTCCCGCCAGGGTCGTCGAACTGCGTCACGCCTGACCCCTCCCTCCCATCGTGATTGAGAGGCTCGGACCGCGAGGCCGCCAAGTCCGCAGTCTCCGGACCCGCCCCGGCCTCGCCCCCACCCGATCACGGTGTGAACGGTCGCCGTCGTCACGTGAGCCCATTACGCGACGTGAACCTCCCCCTCCCGTTCCGGGTCGCGCCGCCGCATGTCTCCCACTATACCGCGCAGTTTCTCTAGAGAAACTGGTTGGTTAATTTCTTCAAAACGCTTTCGCCTTGCGGGGCACCCTGACCGTGCCGCGTCACTCGCCAGGCTCGCTGCCCCGTCTTGGTTCGAGCCCCGTGTCCGGGGCCGGGTCTCGCCTCTTCTACCTCTGTATTCACCCCTGTATCTACCCCTGTCACGTGTCAGTGGTGACTTCACCGGTGAATGCGGCGGTACATCGACCGGCTACACTCCGTCGCCGGTCGCGGGACCGGCCCGTGTCCGGGCACGGCAGGGGGCCGGGGACGCCGGCCCCCCGCGGGGGCTACGCCTCTTGGCCCAACGCGCCGCCGGACGCGGCTTTTGGGCCAATTCACCGGCCGGGCCTCGGGGGGCCCGGGCCCGGCAGGGTGCCGGGAACGCCGGCCCCCTGCGGAGGCTACGCCTCTTGGCCAAACGCGCCGCTGGACGCGGCTTTTGGGCCAATTCACCGGCGTGGCCTGGGAGCGCCAGGCCCCGCCCAGGGGGTGCCCCCCTCTGGTCCCATGCCCCCCGCTGGACGCGGCGGACCTAGGCCATTCACCCCGCTGCGCTGTCCCGGCTGTTGCGAGGGGTCGCCAGCCGTGACCAACCCCCGGAGAGGCTGTGCATTCGCCCACCCTCCCGCCGCTGAACGCGGCTGGCCTCCAGGGGTTGGTCACGGCTCACTCCCGTGCGCCGCGACAGCGCAGCCGACCAACCAGTGAGGCATCGCTGGGGCTCGGCCTCACTTCGGCTCTGTCTGGGGACAGATCCGTTGGTCTTGCGGTCGCCCGTCACCTCGTCTGGGGCCGAGGGTGTCGGGCTCGTTCCCGTCGCCTCTGTCGATGCACGGGAACCGCACCGGCCGCCGATCAGCTGGGGCTGATCTGCTGGCCTGACTCGCTTGGGGAAGCGAGTCTGCGCCGCGAACAATTTGACGCTCTGCGTCGTCCATTTCTTTGGGCGCTGGCCGAGTGCTTGAATGCCTCCTGGTTCTTATCGATGCACGACGCCAGAGACCGAATCGAAAGTTGGAGGCACGACGATCATACTGCTCGGCCGCACTCAGCGCTCGGCAATTTGACGCCGAGGGCCTTCGCGCGCCAAGCTCACGAGGCCAGAACGGTCGCATAGAAGCCGAACCAACTTCGGGGGCAGGTCCAGAATCATGCGTTGTTTCTACCACACATTGGTTACGAAGCGCCCTAACCATCAACCAGGATTGGTGTATCGAATCTCACATTATTCCGTCGCACCAGGGAGGAGAAACAGACATGAAGACTTCAACTGCTGAAAAAAACAACTATGTCTGCCCAAGGTGTAATGATGATCTTACAGAAGATCATGCAGGTCTAGGTTTTGTGCGGCACAAGACGAATCCAGACTGCGATTTTGAAAAGAGAGAGCGGGATGCGAACCCTCGGATCAAGCCATAACGATTTCGCATTAAATACTGTTTACGTGGCAAGAAAGGGAACTTTCGTGCAATACGTTTCCATTCTCGTTTTTGCGCTCTTTTGTGTAAACGTGCTTGGAGCTTTTTCTCTGCGGCCGAGGAGCCGAATCCCTTCATACGGGGTGGCTCGATAGGAATTGAGCCAGATGCGCCTCAGCCAGATGAGTCCAAGCCTTGTCCGAAGAGTGGGTTTACGTTCAGGCCGATTACGTGCTGGCCAGGCGAGAAGTTCATTTTTCTTCCTCGATCCAAAGGGTTGCGAAAATTTGGATACCAGTCCTTCAAGGGTGGCAGGGGCCAGTATGGCCAGCCTACCTATGAGGAGGCGGTTGGTCGTATCGGTACGGTACTGGATGTGACAAAGAGATTCATTGGGTCCATGAGGGCTGGATGGCAGGTCACTATCCGAATGGATGACAACGGTCAGGATTATACCGGAACAGTCTTTTCCGTTTCCAATGAGCCCGATGACGCCTCTGTACTTGCTATTGCGCCGCTTCTCGATCTGCAAGCCGCCAGGAACAAATGGCTCGACAAAATTCTTTGGCTTAAGCTACCCAACCTCTCCACATATAACGAGGCCACTGATTTTTGAAAGCCGCCATGCGGTAGCCGTCGCCAAGCCCGTGAGCGTAGGGTCGAGACCGTACGAAAGGAGACAACATGAAATTCTTCCTCACACACACGGTAATCGTCATCATGATCCTTGCCACCACCAGTCTGGCGTTGGGCGGTGGTCTCCACATGGCCGCACAAGAGGGCCACACCGAGATCGTCAAGGCACTCCTGGAAGCCGGGGCGGATGTCGACGCCAAGGAGCACCACGGTTGGACGGCCTTACACATAGCTGCAATGGAGGGCCACCCTGCCGTCGTCAAGGCACTGCTGGAGGCCGGCGCGAATGTCGAAACCAAGGATAACACCGACGGCACAGCCCTGCTGAATGCCGCAATGATTGGCCACTACGCCATCGTCAAAGCGCTCCTCGACGCCGGTGCAAATGTCGAGGCCAAAGATAACCACGGCTGGACGGCCCTATCCCTTGCCGTCATGCGAGGGGACACCGCCATAGTCAAACTCTTGAAAGCCGCCAGGCCCGCAAGACCATGACCGTCTCGGTACGCAAGCGTAGCGTCGAGACCAAGGAGACCGCATGAAAAACTTCCTCACACATACGGTAGTCGTCATCATGATCCTTGCCAGCACCAGTTCGGCGTTAGGCGGTGACCTACACTGGGCCGCATTCTTTGGCGAAACCAAGACCGTCAAGGCACTCTTGGCCGACGGGGCAGAGGTCAACGCTAAGAATAAACACGGTGAGACGGCCCTACATGTGGCTGCAGGCGTAAGCGACGTCAAAGCCCTCTTGGATGCCGGGGCGGCAGTCAACACGAAAGATAAAGACGGTAGAACGGCCCTACACTCGGCCCTACACACGGGCGCATTCAATGACCACACTGAGATCGTCAAGGCCCTCCTGGACGCTGGAGCAGAGGTCAACGCCAAGGATAAAGACGGTAGAACGGCCCTACACTCGGCCCTACATGTGGCCGCACTCATGGGCCGCACCGAAATCGTCAAAACCCTCTTGGACGCCGGAGCAGAAATCAACGCCAAAGATAAAGACGGCAGAACGGCCCTACACTCGGTCCTACACCCGATCGCACTCATGGAACGCACCGAAATCGTCAAAGCCCTCTTGGACGCCAGAGCAGAGATCAACGCCAAGGATAAAGACGGCAGGACAGCCCTAAATTTGGCCATATTTGATGGCCGCACCGAAATCGTCAAGGTGCTCCTAGCCGCTGGCGCGGCGATCAGCAGCACGGCCCTACACACGCCCGTACTCATGGGCCGCACCGAGACCGTCAAGGCCCTCCTGGAGGCCGGGTTGGAGGTCAACGCCAAGACGAACAATGGCATCACGGCCCTAGACTTGGCCCTACTGAGGGGCCACACCGAGATCGTCAAGGCCCTCCTAGCCGCCGGGGCAGAGGTCAACACCAAATACAAAGACGGCAGGACAGCCCTACATATGGCCGCATTTGATGGCCACCCCAAGATCCTCAAGGCCCTCTTGGAAGCGGGCGCGGATGTCAACGCCAAGGATAAAAAAGGCAACACGGCCCTAAACTTGGCCACACGCAAGGGCCACACTGAGATCGTCAAGGCACTCCTAGCCGCCGGGGCAGAGGCTAACGTCAAGAGGAATGACGGTCACGCAGACCTGAATGACACAGAAGAAGTCACGGACAAAGCTGCTGTCGGCTGGACGGTCCTACACACAGCCGCAGGAAGAGGTCACACCGCTGAGGTCAAGCGGCTCCTGACCGGCGGCGCGGCGGTTAACGCCAAGAATGATGTCGGCTGGACGGCTCTACATATAGCCGTACTTGAGGGTCATACAGAGACTGTCCAGGCACTCCTGGCTGGCGGCGCGGCGGTCAATGCCACAGAGAATCAAGCCAGCATGACGGCCCTAAACATAGGGGCACAGAAAGGGCACAGTGAGATCGTCAAGGCCCTTCTAGCAGCAGGGGCAGCGGTCAATGCCGAGGATCAAAACGGCCGGACGGCCCTCCACGCAGCCGCACAAAAGGGTAACACAGAGACCGTCCATGTACTCCTAGCCGCCGCCGCGGCGGTTAATGCCAAGGCTCAAGATGGGAGCACAGCCCTACATGTGACGGTACTCGATGGCCACACCCAGATCGTTAAGGCGCTTGTGGATGCTGGCGCGGCGGTCGACGCCAAGACGAACAAAGGCTGGACGGCCCTCCACTTCGCCTCAACCAAGGGGCACAACGAAACCGTCAAGGTACTCCTGGCTGCCGGACATGGATACGGCAATGATCATCAATCATCAATCGGCACAACGAAACCGTCAAGGTACTCCTGGCTGCCGGGGCGGCGATCAATGCCACGGAGGATCAAGCCAGCATGACGACCCTCCATATAGCCTCCCTCAATGATCAAACTGAAATCGTCAAGGTACTTCTGGCTGCAGGAGCAGCGGTCAACGCCAAGACGAACAATGGCAACACGGCCCTAAACTTGGCCACACGCAAGGGCCACACTGAGATCGTCAAGGCCCTCCTGGGCGCAAGAGCAGAGGTCAATGCCGCGACGAACAAAGGCACCACGGCCCTACACGAGGCCGCAAAAGGAGGTCACACGGACACCGTCAAGGCAGTGGCCCCTGGTGCGGTAGGCACCGCCAAGAATAAAGACGGCGCTACGGCTCTCCACTGGGCCGCACTGAAGGGCCACACCGCCGAGGTCAAGCGACTCTTAGCCGTTGGCGCGGCGGTCAACGCGAAGGCTCAAAACGGCATTACGGCTCTACATTTTGCCACAATCGAGGGCCACACCGAGACCGTGAAGGCCCTCTTGGCTGGCGGCGCAATGGTCAATGCCAAGGATGATGAAATCGGCACCACAGCCCTCCACACAGCCGCACTAAAGGGCCACACCGAGATCGTCAAGGCCCTTCTAACCGCTGGGGCGGCGATCAACGCCAAGACCGATTTAGGCGGTGCGACGGCCCTAGATCTGGCAGCAATGAAGAGCCACACAGGGATCGTCAAGCTGCTCAAGGCTGCAGGCGGACGAGGACGATTCCGAGAATGAACGACCCGCGGGCATCCCAAGGGTGCCTCAGCCACAATGCGAAGGGTGTGAAAAGGATGGTACGTGCATAGAGCAGACGGAAAAACACAGCCCCTGTTCGTCATAAGGAAGCGGTTTTACGAGGAGATTCGGTTATGAACAGTCTATTCGATGGTACCAAACAAATGGATGACATAGAGAAGATCTACAATCAGATGGAAGCGAATTGCCCCAATCCTTGCTCTACATCCAAAAAACTTTGGGAGCTTCGGCGCGCATGCGACATTTCTTCTCATAATGTATCTTCTGAAACATTGCTTGAGAAAGCCGTGGCTATGTTGGCGGCAAGGGGGCACATGCCTGAGTGGTTCAACCAATGTCCGGTCGCCTCGGGAATTACCGATTCTTCGATGAGCAGGCAAGACTCCAAAGCCGTCAATAAGAAAAGCTGCGTCGATCTTGTTCACTGGGACAAAGCAAACAAATTTGCGCGCCTGGTCGAGTTGAAATGGGATAGTGACGACCAACCGAAATGGGAAAGTAACGACCCGATTTCCGCACTCAAGCAGATTCTTGGATACGGTGCCACATACATTTTTTGTCTGGTCCGCAAAGGGCAATTGAATTTCCCGGCAACATCTTTGATAAAGATGAATGCCAGTCATGTCTCGCTGGAAGTCGTGGCGTCTCGTCGGTTCTACAACGGCTATAACGAGGGGGGTCGCTTTGCGCGGATAAGTAAGGACCTTAACAGGTTTGCCGGTTCCAAAACGGGCGGAACATTGACGATGTCATTGAAGGCACTGGCTTTTCCAGATGGGTTCCAAATACCGTTTGCAGACGGAGGAGAAGTCAAACAGAAATGCGGTGCTCCGAGTTTGACGCCCGAGGGCAAGGAAATCCGCTCTGCGTTCGACAATCTGACTCAGGTTTGGCCCTAGTCACAGGGAAACGACAAATATGACCGACAGGTGGCTGCCCAGCGTTCCGGGTGCGGAGATCGAACGGATATTCGATGCCGCGGCGGGCAACGAGATCGCAAGCGGGAAGTTCGACAGCCCGGAATCCTCTGCCGCGTTGGCCGCCAATGCCTTGGGATTTTTTCTCAACCGGCCGCAGGATTTACCGCCCTTGCCGGATTGCGACCGGGTGACATGGCCTGCCCGTTCGTTGTCGCTCGAAGCGGAAGTTCGCTTCCCCTGGTCAGGGGGCCGCCATCCCGTTCTGGATTGTTTGGTGACAACGCCGTCAGCACTCATCGGCATCGAGTCCAAACGGTTCGAGCCGTTCCGGAGCAAAAAGTCAGCTTCCTTTTCCGATGCCTATTGGCGTCCGATCTGGGGGGATGACATGAAAGGCTACGAAGGCGTACGGGACACGCTCCGCGCAAACGGGCGTCTGTACGACTTCCTTGACGCGGCACAACTCGTCAAGCACGCCTTTGCCCTGCGGACAGAGGTCCACCGCCGGGGAGGCAAACTTACTCCAATCCTTTTTTATCTCTATGCGGAGCCGACCGTCTGGCCGAAAGACGGCAGGCTGGTCGATGAAAACGACAAGGCCAGGCACAGGGAAGAGATCACCCGCTTCGCCAGAGACGTGGAGGGCGATGAAGTGATCTTCAGGTCCTGTTCGTATCGGGAGTTGCTGAAGGATTGGGCGCGCCACAAGGACGGCGGGATTCGCGCGCATGCAGCCGCCGTGACCCGCCGTTTTTCACCTTGATTTGCCAATTTCCATGCCCTTTGTCATGGCCGAGGCTTGGGAACTCAACCCTGCGGCAACCCGTTCAGCCAATCAATGAGTTGCCTGAGCCGACCCGCGTCCTGCCGATGATAGGGGACGATCAACCGGGGGAAGGAAAGCACGTCCGTGTTCATCATCCGTGCAACGGGATCACGTCGGCACGTGTGGTACCGGTGACGTAGTCGGCCCACTGTTGCATCAATCGCCGTCGTTTCTCCAGCAAGGTGGTCCGATTGTACGCTCGTTCAACCGAAGACCCCACCGCGTGAGCCAGGCACAGTTCTTTGACGGCAAAGTCCACATTCGTTTGTTCTTCAGCCCATGTTCTGAACGTACTGCGGAACCCATGAGGCGTCCCGCCGATCTGAAGGTTCTTGCACAATTTCGTCAAGGTCGTTCCCGACATGACACCCTGCCGGACACTGGGAAAGAGCAACGCGTTTATCTGGTAGGCTGCGACTTCCTCCACAATGTCCAGGGCCCGGGACGACAGGGGGATGCTAAACTCGTGGGCCGTTTTCATTCGTGACGGAGGAATCACCCACACCCGTTTGTCCCGATCAATTTCTTCCCACCGGGCCCACCTCGTTTCGGATGAGCAGGTCGCCGTCAGGATCAAAAATTCAAACGCCAACTTCGTGGTCGGGTGCGTCCTCGCCCCGCGAATCTGTTCCAGCACCGCCCCAACCTTTTCATACGGCACGCTGTCATGATGTCGCTGCTCCCGCTCACTCTTCGGCAGCATGATGTTGACGACATCGACGGGATTGGTCTCGCGGTAGTTCTTGGCCATGGCCCACTGCATAATGATCCGAAGGCGGCTTTTCAATTTGAGCGCGGTTTCGCGTTTCTCGTTCCAAATGGCCTCGACCACGTGCGCCACGTCCCGTTGGGTAATCTCCGACACCAGGCGATCCCCAAGAGCCGGCACGGCGTAATCCCGCAGTGACGACCGCCACGTCTGCGCGGTGCGACCTCCATCTTTCCAATTGGGCGCATGCAAGGCGATGACGGTTTCTACTGCCTCCGCAAACGTCGGGGTCTGTTCCCGCCGTTTGCGTTCGGCCCGCGGATCACCCCCCTGTCTCGCCACCCGCCGATTGTGAAAGGCGCGTTCCCTCGCGTCGGCCAGACTCGTCAGGGGAAACCCGCCCAAGCCCATGTCCACCCGCCGGCCCCGAACGACCAGCCGTTGCACCCATTGCCGCGACCCGCCCTCGGCAACCCGAAGATACAAGGTCGGCATGTCCGAATACCATCCGGGTTTCTTGAGCGATTTGATTTTCAGCGCATTGAGTGTGGCCATCGTTCCCCCCTGTGAAGCGGCTATGTCGAAGAGTTTGTCGAACGATTTGTCGAACAGTTTGAACGGGAATGTACCAGACATCCACGGCACAGTCAAGAGACTTGAAACGATGAAACGCCAGTCATAGAGAGGTGATTATGTGATTTCTTGGAATTGCTTGGCCTACGTAGGACTTGTAAGGATGCGTCCCTCGCAGAACATAACCACGCGGTCGCGGACCGCCACGCCTTCGTATTCATCCCACCCGCGCGCAGGGTCCGCGATGCCGTACCCCACGAAGACCAAAGGGGCCGTGAGATTGACGGAGGGCGAGTCGAGGACCGGAAGAAACTGCGAGCCCAATGGCGGGACGATGGCGCCGGGTGCCGGCTCCTCTGGGAAAGAAAACGCCAGAGTTGCAGGGGCCTTGACGTGTGTGACCGTCACCGGGCCGGTTTGTTCCCATGCCGTCCGTTCATTGCCCATGCGCCGGTGACCGGCAGGCGTCAGGCCTAACCGTTCAAAGCGGTCGGTGACATAGTCCGCTGAGCGACGTCCGCCCTCCGAGCCGCTTTGCCGTCCGGCAAAGTCGGGATGACTCAGGATCCGAATGTCCCGCATCATACGAGGAAGGTCGGGCAGGGTGATACGGCCGGCCGCGTCAACCGGAAGCGTGAGTGCAACGAGTCCGCTGATGAGTGCAAGTGAAAGGGCTGCGAGTATCATCGGCCCTACTATCCCATATTGCACGGTGTATTGATATGCCCTGAGCCATCATGCCACGGTTTGACGGAAGCAGGGTCACGTGCTTAACGTGCGGGAATCACCGTTTCGAGGTCGTTGATCAACTGATGCCGGGCACGAAGCGCCATGAAACAGGCAATTTTGGTATGACAACAATAAAAGTCAAGGAAGTGGCGACCCTTCTGGCCGTCGGCACGTGGCTGTTCGTGACCGTATCGGCATGCGAGCATGCGAAACGTGCTGAAAGCGTAAGTGCGGAGGATATACGCGCTCAGGCTCGACAATCGACTGCTACCGAGGGTGATCGAAGTAGAGATCGCCCTGGTGCGATGGCGGAGAAGGAAATCGCGCGAGCCGAAGAGCCGGTGCCGGAGGTCTCCCGGCTTGAACCATTCGATTTCTTTCCTGAAATGCCACCGCAGCCGGGAAAGGGCACTGATACGGTCGCGGCGGGCACGAAGCACGCCAAAGAATCAGGGTTGACCGATGTCTTTTTTGATTTTGACAAATTTGCGATTCGTGCCGGTTCCGTCCCCGTCCTGGAAAAGAATGCTGAACTTCTCAAGCATATGGACAAGAATTCCGGCGTGCTGATCGAGGGACATGGTGATGAACATGGGACCGTAGGGTACAACCTGGAATTGGGGAAACGCCGGGCTCTAGCCGTGAAGGAGTATTTGGTCGATCTGGGAGTCGAAGAATCCAGAATGGACATTGTCAGCTACGGGAAAGAAAAACCGTTTTGCACGGAATCCACACCGCATTGCTGGCAACAAAATCGACGTGTACATTTTGTCTGGTAGCTCCTGCAGACATCCGGGTAAAGGAACGCTGACAGTTGCGCGGGCCTGGCTTCCCGGAACATGATAAGAGACCATCGGCAGTCGGATCGACGACTGTGACGAAGAAAAGGGACAAGCCGCCCGACGTCCTTCGGCAGAAAGCGGAGGGGCCGGAGAGGGCTCTGATTGTCGAAGACATGTCCCTTCAAGGGCTGCGCATATGCGGACACTCGAAACACTGAACTTGGACAACACGTATGCCCGGCTGCCCGAGCTTTTCTTTGAACGGGTGATGCCCACGGGTTTCGCCACCTCGCATCTGGTCAGTTTCAATCCTTCGGCCGCGGCCTTGATCGACCTGGACCCGGATGAAGCCAAGCGCCCGGAGTTCCATCAGGCCATGGGCGGCAAACTCCTCCTGCCGGGCAGCGAACCCATTGCCATGCTGTATGCGGGCCACCAGTTCGGCCATTACGTGTCGCCGCTTGGAGATGGCCGGGCGATCCTGTTGGGCGAAGTGCGCAATGGCCGTGGTGAGACATGGGACCTGCATCTGAAGGGCGCGGGGCTGACGCGCTTTTCGCGGGACGGCGACGGCCGCGCGGTGCTTCGTTCGACGATCCGGGAATACCTGTGCGGCGAGGCCATGCACGGGTTGGGTATCCCGACGACCCGGTCCTTGTGTCTCATCGGCAGTGATGAAGCCGTGCTTCGGGAAAGCGTGGAGACCGGCGCGATGCTCGTGCGCATGGCCCCGAGTCACGTCCGGTTCGGGACGTTCGAAGTGTTCTTCTATCGTCGTCAGCACGATCACCTCAAGACCCTGGCGGATTACGTGCTGGCGCGGCATTTCCCGCATCTCGTCGACAGCCAGGATCCCTACGCTCGATTCTTGGGTGAGGTGGCCGAACGAACCGGCAGGCTGATTGCTCAGTGGCAGGCCGTGGGCTGGGCGCACGGGGTCATGAACACCGACAACATGTCGATCCTCGGGCTGACCCTCGACTATGGGCCGTATGGCTTCATGGATGATTTCAACCCGGGGTTTATTCCCAATCATTCCGATCATCGCGGCCGCTACTCGTTTGAGAACCAGCCCGATATCGGGTACTGGAACGTCCGTGCAATCGCGCAGGCCCTGTCTCCGCTGGTGGAGGAAGCCGACGTCCTGGGGGCTCCCGAAGTCTATGAAGCCACCATGCAGCAGACCTACACGGATTTGATGCAAGCCAAGTTGGGATTGAAAGAAGCCCGCGACGGCGACGACAAGCTCCGGCGCGATCTGTTCGCGCTCATGCATAGCCACCACGTGGACTACACGAATTTCTTTCGCGCACTCGGGTCCTTCAACCAGGACAACCCTGCGGCGAACGAACATCTGCGGGATCAGTTCCTCGACCGGGAAGGATTCGACTGGTGGGCGGAGCGGTATTGCGCGCGGCTCAAGGCCGAGCACAGCGAGGACGCCGCACGCAAGGTGCGCATGGACGCCTGCAATCCCAAATACGTCTTGAGGAATTATCTCGTCCAGGTCGCGATTGAACGGGCGGCCCGGCACCGGGATTACTCCGAGATCGACCGCCTGCGGGAATTGCTGTGTCATCCGTTCGACGACCAGCCCGAGATGAACGAATATGCCGCCCCGCCGCCGGATTGGGGCAAGCAGATCGTGGTGAGTTGCTCTTCGTAGCAGGTTGGATAAGCGTAGCGCAGTCCAACCCACGACTCCCTCGCCCCTTGAGGGAGAGGGCTGGGGTGAGGGGGCACCATGATACGAGGCGTTCTGCTGTTACTCCTGATCCTGGTCGTGCTGATCGGGCCGCAGTTGTGGACCAAATGGGTCTTCAACAAATATCGCGGTCATCGTGAAGACTATTCTGGGACGGGCGGTGAACTGGCCCGGCATTTGCTCGATCGCTTCGAGATGTCGCACGTGCAGGTCGAGACGACGGAACTCGGCGATCACTATGACCCGCAGGCCAAAGCGGTTCGGTTGCTCCCGGATCACTATAACGGCAAGTCGTTGACCGCGGTGACGGTCGCGGCACACGAGGTGGGCCACGCCATTCAGGATCGAACCGGCTATGGGCCGCTGCACGAACGCACAAAGCTCATCCGGCTGGCGCAAGGCGCGGAAAAAGCCGGATCTTTTGTCATGCTCGGCATTCCCATCGTCGCCGGGCTGACCCGTTCGCCGGCCGGCGGTTTGCTGGTGTTGCTGGCCGGGTTGGCCGTCATGTCGATGGGGGCGTTGGTGCATCTCGTGACCTTGCCCGTGGAATGGGACGCCAGCTTTCGCCGGGCGCTTCCGATCCTCGAACAAGGCCGGTATATTTCGCCGCACGATATGGACGGGGCGCGAAAGATTTTAACGGCTGCCGCCCTTACGTACGTAGCGGCGTCGCTGGGCGGGTTGTTGAATATCTGGCGATGGATCATGCTCATGCGACGGTGAGCGGGAGGCTTGGTTCTTTTGTTCGCCCGGATTTGGCGGCCCCTCTCGGCTAGGCCAAAGGCGGGAAGCCTTGAAAAACGATTGATACCGATGGAGGAAATGTATGAAGCGTGGCGTGACAAATGTTTTGGTCATACTTGGACTGCTGTGGTCTCTGATCGCCGGTTGTGGCGGAGAGAGTGCGGAAAGCCTCTTTGAAACGGCGCAGTTCGAGGAACGACAGACGAACGTTGCCCACGCCAGGGAATTGTATCAACGAATCATGCTCGAACATCCCGATTCGGAATGGGCCAAGAAAGCGAAGGCGCGGTTGGAGCAAATGGAGCAACCGTTCGTGCCATAACTCTCAATCTTCTGACAGTTTCCTCAATACCGCTTCCGCCGGGGTTTCCAGCTTCTTTTTCCGATTGCACTCATGACACGCCGGGACGGTGTTGCCCTTGGTCGATTTTCCGCCGCGGGCCAGCGGCACCACGTGGTCCATGGACAGTTGGTCCGGCTGAAACGAGTGGCCGCAGTAGTGGCAGCGCCCTTTCTGGAGTTGCTGAGTCCACCAGGACGTCCGTTTGAGTGCGCGGGCTTTGTCCCGCTCCTTGCGAATCCGTTTGGCGGTTTCGGGGTCTGGGTCGATTTCGAAATAGGGTTCGGGGGGCATTCCTGGGAGCTTAAAGGAGTTGCCGGATTTTTTCACGTGTGTGTCCGGGCAACTAGTCCAGGGCGAGCGTCAGGCATTTGGCGGAGCCGCCGGATTTGAGAAATTGATCCAGTGCGATGGGGTGGGGCGTGTAGCCGCGGTCTTTGAGCATGGCCGTGGTTTCCGGACATCCCGACGGCAGCACCACGTGCCGCCCGACGCAGACGGCGTTGCACGCAAAGCGCGAGGCTTCGGTGTGGGGCACCACGATGCGTCGTTGCGCATCCACGCGGTCGGCGATCGCGGTTTGGGCGTAGGAATCGAACGCGGCCGGATAGTACAGCAATTCGCCGTTGCTGAGCGGGCAGAAGCAGGTGTCCAGGTGATAGAACCGGCTCGCGACGAGTTCCAGGGGCAAAATTTCTTTGCCGTAGACCTCGCTTAATACGCGATGGGCTTTGATGTCGCTACGTTGCCGATATCCTCCGAACCAGATATCGGAAAAGCCCAGCAGGTCTCCCGCGCCTTCGAAATAACAATCCTTGTCCAGGCGGATCACGCGGTACCCGTGTTCTTTGAACCACCGCGCGAAGTGTTCCTCTTCCCCGCGTCGCTCCGGATGCCGGAACCGGCTGATGACGGCCGTGCCGTCGTGCATGACACCGGCATTGGCGGTAAACACCAGGTCGGGGAGGCCCGCAACCGGCGTCAGCCGTTCGAGCTTGGCGCCGGCGTCTTCTTCCAGCACACGGGCGAGGGTCCGCCATTGGACCTGGCTCGCGTGCTTGTCCACGGTGTTGGACAGACGCATCCATGGGTTGATTTCGTACTGAATCCCGAAATGGTCCGGTGGGCAAACCAGGAAGCGTGACATCGTCTTTGTACGCCTCGGTGTTGTGAGTGGACCGGTGCCCGTAGTAGGAGGCTGGTGAGACATGCGGGCTACCCCTTCCAGCCGAGGGCTTGCGCCAGTTGTCGCAGGAAGGACGCCGCATCCATCACCAAGCCGATGGATTGGAAACTGCCGCGGTCGCTGAGCTTGGTCGGAACGGCCGGGTTGATATCCACGCACACGGTGGGCACCTTCGCCGGCAGGCAGTTCCCCGTGGCGATGGCGTGCAGCGTCGTCGCGACCAGTAACGCCAGCCCGACGCCCGGGAGCGCGGCGCGCATGGCCGTTTGGGCTTCTCTGGTGTCCGTGATGACGTCGGGGAGCGGTCCGTCGTCGCGGATGCTTCCCGCCAGCACCATGCCGACGTTGTTGCGGACGCAGGAGGCGACAACCCCGTCCCGGATGAGCCCGGATTCCACCGCGTGCTTGAGGGTGCCGGCGTCCCGGACGCGGTTGATGGTGCGCAGGTGATGTTCATGACCGTGGGGCATGGGGCACCCCGCGCGCAGGCCGTATCCCAGGGACGTACCGAACAGGCTGGCTTCCATGTCGTGCGCAGCCAGGGCATTACCGCAAAACAGGACGTGAATGAAGCCGGACTCGATCAACCACGAGAGGGCTTCCCGGCCTCCGGCGTGGATGATGGCCGGCCCCCCGACGAACAGCACTTTGGTGCCGAGGTCGGGGTCGTAGCCGGCTTCGCCTGGCGTACATGCCTTCCGCCGGTTGTCGCGAATCAGCCACATGCGCCTGGCTACGTCGGTGATCATCGCATGATGCGGCCGTTCCGACGACACGTCGGCTGCCATGAAGGCGAACGCGTCCCGCTCTTGAGGCCGTTCCAGCGGGAAGACCCGAACGCCGGTTCGGCCCGTGACAATCAGGTCGCCGGCTTTCACGTCGGCCATGGGCACGGTGCGAGCCGCCGGAGGTTCCACGGTCACGCGAATGGCGAGGTCCATTTCGATCGCGTCCACGTCGAGCCATTGGTGGTTGAGGCGGATTTGCGTCCGGAGGTGCGAAGTCGCATAAAACGCATCCGGCAACACGCCGTCTTTCGGCGCGGGTTCCACGGTGCAATCGGCGGCGTGTTCGAGGATGGTCCCATGCGGTTGAATGGCGTGCAGGATGGCCGCGAGTCGTTGCGGGGAGTCGGCATGCACGGCGATCGTGGCCGAGGATGCGTCCTCTCGCGTGGCTCCGACGTGCATCTCGTTGATGGTGAAGGTGCCGCTTCGCTGGAGAATCGTGTCGAGCACCTTCGCCAGGATCAGCGAATCAATGATGTGGCCTTCCAAGGTCACGGTTTCAGTCGCCATACGTTCATTGTACACCCCGGGGGAGGCTCTGATCGGGGGGTGGGGCCTGGCGTCGAACGATCGTCGTGGTGCGGAAAAATGACTTTGGCGACAAATCCGGGAGGGTGGTATACTGCCGACATGGATGGGACAGAAGCATGGAAACGATCGCTGGGGATCGCGGGCTTCGTGGTGGCTCTTTGCATCGGCGGGGTGAGTGGGGCCGCGATCGGCAACGGCGTGTTCGAGGGATTCGTCCGTCATATCGCCCAGCAGATTAACAGGGACAAAGTTGATTTTGCGGTGGCGGAGTCCTGTACGACGTGGTTTTATGAACAATTGCGAAAGTCTCCGGGGGTTCGCCCTGACGTGAAACGCCTTTCTTCTTCTCTTGCGGAAAACGATCCCGATTCCCACCCCTGTGCCAGTCGGTACCCCGGCATCAATGAAGCGCGTGAGGCTTTTGCATACACCCAATCCACCCTCTCGTTGAGCCTGACGTTTTATCAATTGGCCCTGGTGGCCGATCGGGATGATAATGAGCGCTATGATGCGGGCGAGCTACGGGATATGTCGGCATCCCTGAACGTAGCGCTGTTGCAGGGCGATCATCCCTTTCAGCTCCTGGCGAAGTTGACGGGAAAATTCGACGACGTTCGTGAGACGGTCGAGTTCACGATCCTGACCGACAGCATGCAAGCGTTGTACAGCAAAGGATACCGGTTCACCCAAGCTGATCAGGCCGCGCTGGGCCGCGTGACCGGCGAATCCTGATCGCAGGAACCCTCTGATTTCTTGTGAAAGCGGGATGCGGGGCAAGGCGACCCGCAGCGAAATCCGAGGCTTATCAAGAGAGATAGGCGAGGGTTGAGCGAGGACACAACGCCGCCATGCGCCCGCCAGCGCAATAAAGCAGAGGGTTTCTTACCCTATTCGTTCGACCGCTTCTCGTGACCTACTCCGCACGGTCTGATCCCAGTCTTCCTTCATCGTATATTCCAATTTGGCTTTGGCTTCCGTGGCGCGCATGCGTCCCAGGGCCAGCGCCGCGGAGCTCCGAACGTACGCGTGATCGTCTTCCAACGCCTTGATCAAGAGCGGAATGCTTTCACGATGTTGCACGACGCCCAGGTAACTGGCGGCCATGCCCCGGAAGCGGTGCTGTTTGTCACCCATAGAGCGTTTGAAGGTGTACAGGAAGACCTCGGCCATGTCCGCGGCGACAGTCTCCAGCCCTTCCAGTTGAAAGTCATTGAGTTCAATGAGTTGGCTGGCAAGGTCAAACCGTTTTCGCGGGGCCTTTTCGCCGGCAAATTTTTGAAGGAGCCTGGCCCGCCGTTTATTTTTCTGTTTCGCCCGCTTGACCTTTCGGACGTTCACCCACGTGATGAGCGTGAGCGCGACGGCCAGAAACAGGATGGGGACGACTTCATCGACGATAAAGTCCTGCGTGTCGAAATCCAAATGGTTCCAAACCCAGATCCCGCCGACGATCAGGATGATCAGGGCCAAGGCCATCGTGAGGTTGGCTTGTCCCCGTTGGTTGCCGAGATGAGGTGGAAGCGCGTCGGTGGTCATGACGCTCATTGAACGTATCAGCACGCTGCTAAAGAACGTGTGGGCGGTTTTCCCTGTTTTCAAGAGTGGTCAGGAGCCTGCGAAATCGCCGGCCGTGCGTCTCCTCTTGACGGGTTTCGTACACGGCGATGAGGTTGCGCAGCATGCGAGCGAGTATGTGGGCATGGGAGCAGGGTTCGAGATAGCGGCGGTCGAACTCGACGCCAAAGTCCCGCAACAGTCGCGCACAATCCTTTTCGGTGAGCAGCGCCCCTTGGTGAAAACAATCGATGAACACGGGTTCCGTCCGCAACCCGACGAGAAAATGACCCGGCAGGCCGACCCCGGCCACCGGCACGTGGAGCCGTTGCCCCAGAAGCAAATACACGATCGACAAACTGATCGGGATCCCGACGCGGTCATCGAGAACCCGGTGCAGAAAACTGTTGTTGGGATCGTAATACTGTTGGGTGTTTCCCCGGAACCGCAGGGTGTGAAACAGGTATTCGTTCAGATGGCGCACGACCTGACGGGGGGTGCCTGACGAAAGGGGGTTGAGTTCGGCGGCCATGGCGTCCAGTCGTTGCCGGTACGGGGCCGTTCCCACTTGCGGGTCTCCCGCCCGGGCAATCAGGAATGCCCCGGCTTCCAGGTCAAGCTCCCGTTCCGAAGACTGCAGCAGTTCCTCCCAGTGTTGGTCGACGTCCGCTTGGGCAATGTCTTCGATGACGGTGCCGAGGCGCGCGGCCAGGGTAGGATCGTCGCAGTCCCCCAGGGCATCTCTGAGAACGGGTATGGCTTCACGGCCCGCGTCGACGAGATGTCGGTGGATTTGCCGGACGACGCGAAGGTCGTGGTCGGAGAGCAGGTGGACCAGCGCGTCGATGTTCGTCGCTGATCGTTCGGGGGAGGACGACGGCGCGTTCTTCATCACGGCGGATCCCGGGTTCACGAACCCTACCCGATTGCCCGGCGGAAAGCCTTGGCCCCCCCGTACAGACACACGGCGTCGAAGACAGCCAGGATCACGAAGGCCAGGGCCACCTGGGGAATGGCCGCGTCCCATCCCGTGATGATGAGGGGGCGCACGGCGTCGATGACCCAGGTCATCGGATTCACCATGGCGACGACCTGCATCCACCCCGGCATGGCTGACAGGGGCACGAGGGCCGAGCTGAGAAAAATCATGGGCAGGGAAAGGAAGCCCAGCAAGGAAAAGAAATCGCCGTGGCTTTTGACGGAAAACGCGATACCCATGGAGATGGCGGTCAGCCCCACGCCGAACAGCATCCCGATCGCCAGGATCACGGCGATGCCCGGCAGCCCCGTTTCGAGGCGTACGCCGAAGACGAACGCGATGCTCAGAATGACCAGAATCTGCATGCCGGTAATGGCCATCACGAAGAGGTAGCGACTGAGGATCACGGAGGACCGGTGAATGGGCGTGGACATCATGCGTTCCAGGAACCCGTTCTCCTTGTCGAACAGCAGGTCCACGCCGCCGGCCAGCCCGTTGTTGAGGACCGTCATGACGACCACCCCGCCCGCCAGGAAACTCATATAGTTCGGGGCGTCGAGGATTTGGATGTTGGCCGCGCGTTGAAAGAGGCTGCCGAAAAAGATCAGCCAGAACAGCATGGGCTGGACCAAGGTGAACAGCATGCTGAATTTTTCCCGGCTGAGCCGGCGAACCCACCGCATCGTCAATGCGAGGACTTCCTGTCTGTAGTGTTGAAAGGTCATGGTCTGTAAGCCGGGGTTATTCCTCCGCCGCGTCCGGAGTGCCTCCCCGCAACCCGTGCCCGGTATGGGCGACGAACACGTCGTCGAGCCGGGGTCGATGATATTCGATGCCATCAAGGCTGCAATCAAGGCGTTGGGCAACCTCGATGACGGCGGAGAGGGATTTCTCGGGAGATTCCACGAGCACATCCAGGCCGGTCGGGTTGATGCGCACGTCACGGACCAGGGGCAAGGCCATGACCCCTTCACGCAGGCGCGGGAGTTTTTCCGTTTCGTGGTCCTTGATCGTCAGCGAGAGGCTGTCGCCCCCCAATCCGGTTTTCAACTCCAGCGGCGACCCGATGACCCGAATCGTTCCGCCGTCGATAATCGCCAGTCGATCGCACAGTTGGTCGGCTTCTTCCAGGTAATTGGTCGTCATGACGATGGTGATGCCCTGCTCACGAAGTTGCCGGATATAGTCCCATATCCGGAGACGGCTTTGGACGTCCAACCCCAGGGTCGGTTCGTCCAAAAACACGATTTTGGGATGGGGCAGCAACCCGCAGGCGATGTCCAATTTGCGCTTCATGCCCCCGGAATAGGTTTTCGCCACGCGGTCCGCGTGCTCTTCGAGATTGACGAGCTTCAACAGTTCGTCAATCCGCGCGTTCGTTTCCGTCCGGGAAAGATGGTAGAGGCCTCCCAAGAGCTCGAGGTGTTCGCGACCGGTCAGAAACCGATCAACGGCGCGTTCTTGCGGGACGTAGCCGATCAGGCTTCGGACGGTGTCCGCCTCCGTCAGCACGTCGTGTCCCAGCACCGTGGCCGTTCCGCTGGAAGGGGGCAGCACGGTGATCAGAATCCGCAGGGTCGTGCTTTTCCCGGCGCCGTTGGGACCCAGGAGTCCGAAAATTTCACCGGCGTGTACCGTGAACGACACATCCTCAATGGCCGTCACCGAGCCAAACGTTTTCCCCAAGTGTGCGACGTCGATCACGATGGCGGGATCCATCAACCCCACCCTGACAATTGTGTTTCACTATCGAGTTTAAACTTCAGGAGGTCGATCAAGCGGCGGGTTTGTTGATGCAAGCTGTCGGCTTCGAGCAGGAACTGTTTTTCCAGCGGCGTCAAGTCCAGGCACGAGGAAAGACCGTTGACCAAGACACGGTCCGTCATGGCTTCATCGTTCACAAGCCGGCAGAGTGTATCGGCCTTTTGTGATTGAAGATAGCGCATCGCCAACGCCGTGAGGGTTGCGCGCATGGACCCTTCGGGTATCGATTGAAACGGCTCACTCGGCTCCAAGGTGATCTTGGCTTTACGATACCGGGCGTCAAAGAATTCCTCTTCGATCGTATACCGAGACACGCCTTGCAGGATCAGGTTCGACCGGCCATCCTGTAGCGGCTCGATATGGGTCATGCGTCCCACGCATCCCAGGGGAAAAATGGGTGGATTGCCATAATACCGGCTCTCCCATCCTTGCTTGAACAACGCCATGCCGATACAGGCGCCTTCCCGGCCGGCATCGGCGACCATGTCCCGGTATCGAGGCTCGAAAATATGAAGAGGCAGATAGGTATCCGGAAACAGCACGACGTTGGGAAGCGGAAAGATCGGGATGATCTCCGGGACGGGGAAGGCCTTCGAAGAAGGCGTGTCATTTACTGCAGGCATGCGGTACGATAGCCGACGCTCAAAATTCCTGTCAACGTGGTGATTCCGGGAGGGTCGGCACGATCACGATCGTGAGGTGCCGTCACGCGTGAATGGTCCGCGTATGAGTGAACATCGCGAAACGAGCCTAACTTGGAGGGTGAAACGCCGTGCCGGGACTGCGTGATAGGGTGATCGGTCTTGGTTGTGCGCTGTCAATTGTTCTCCTTCTGCCCTTTGGAGAGAGCCGGGGTGAGGAGGTTCTTCCTTCTCCATCCGAAGTCCTCGCGACGGAGTCTGGTGAGAAATCCGAGCTGATCACGGCACAGCCCGGATACGTCTATGCCTTCCCGCGCGATCACGGTTCCCATGACCGCTACGGCCTGGAGTGGTGGTACTTCACCGGTCACCTCTATGACCGGTCGGCGAGACGGTTCGGCTATGAAGTCACGTTTTTCCGCAAGGCCGTCGATGATGCGCGCGTGCGCGAGCACCCGTCACGTTGGGCGTTGCGGCATCTGTATTTCGCGCACTTGGCCGTCACCGACGTTGAGGGGGCCACTTTTCGATTTGCCGAAAAATTAAGTCGAGCGGCATTGGGGAAAGCCGGAGCCGATCCCGACCGGATGAAGGTCTGGATCGACCGTTGGACCTTGAACCCCGTGACCGAGGATCATGGCCGGGTGCATCTCACGGCCCAGGATGCCGGATTCGGCGTCGATCTGACGCTCACCTTGGACAAACCGCCCGTGATCCACGGCCGGGAAGGGATCAGTCGCAAGGGCCTCGGCCCCGGCCAGGCGTCACACTATTATTCACTCACGCGTTTGGCGACCCGGGGAACCGTCCGGGTCCGGGGCGAACCGTTTGATGTCACCGGGACCAGTTGGATGGATCATGAGTTCGGGTCCGGCGGCTTGGGCGAGGATCAAGTCGGGTGGGATTGGTTCAGCGTGCAATTTGATTCGAACGTCGAATTCATGCTCTATCTCCTGCGTAAACGGGACGGGTCCCATGATCCGGCGTCGAGCGGGACATTGATCTTTCCGGATGGCACGAGCCGGCACCTGAAACGCGCGGACTTCGTGGTGCGAACGACGGATCAGTGGACCAGCCCGCTCAGTCACGCGCAGTACCCGGCGCAGTGGATCGTGGCGGTTCCGTCGGTCCCGCTTCAGGTCACGGTGACGCCGGTGCTGCCCGATCAGGAACTGCGGACCGGGAACAGCACCCGGGTGACGTATTGGGAAGGTGCGGTGGACGTGCGCGGCCATTACCGGAATGCGCCCGTGACCGGCAACGGGTACGTCGAACTCACCGGATATGCGAACCCCCTGGAATTCGAGTATCGTTCACGCAAGAACCACCTGAGCCGATGAAGACCGTCGTTCAAGATGCCGTCGTCTTTCTCGTCATGGTAGCCCTGCTGTTGGGCTGCACCCAGCGCAGCGATCGTGTGGTCGCCGTCGTAGTGCATCCCAGCAAGCCGACGTTGGTCTACGTGGCGACGGAAGAAGCCGTCTATAAAACCCGGGACGGAGGACTGGCATGGAAACGGCTTTCGGAAGGGTTACGTCGCGTGCGGGTCATGAATTTGGCGATCGATCCGCAGCTGCCGGCCAATGTGTTTGCGGGTACGCTTGCCGATGGGGTGTACAAAAGTCCCGACGGCGGACGGCGTTGGCTCCCGCGCAATGCCGGCATTCAGAAAGGGACGATCTCGGCCAACGTGAATCAACTGGTCTTCGATCCGATTGACTCGCAAATCCTGTACGCGGCGACGACCGTCGGGGTGTTTCAGACCAGGGACGCCGGGCAGTCCTGGACCGAACGCATGCGAGGTATGAGCGAGATCAATTTTATCGTCGCGTTGGCCGTCGATCCGATGAGCCCCAATATTCTCTATGCAGGGACGAGCGGCGGGGTGTATCGCAGTCTCGATGGGGTAGACCATTGGACAAAGACCAATAACGGGCTCGTTCCCGATGACGCCAAAATGGCGTCCATGGCCTTGGGAGTGAATCGATTGCTGATCGATTCTGCCGATCCGGACGTCGTCTACGCGGGTACCACCCGAGGCGTGTTCAAGACACTCAACAAGGGAGAGGAGTGGACGAGACTGGCGGCCGGTCTCGGAGAACTCTACGTGAGCAGCCTCGTGTTGGAACCCGGAAACGGGCAGCACCTCTATATGGGGACCAGCCGGGGTATCTTTCAAAGCCGGGACGGCGGGCACACGTGGAAAACCACCAATAACGGGTTGGACAACCTGAATATTCGAACGATCGCCATGGACCCCCGCGATCCACTGATGTTGTACGTGGGCACGAACGGCAGCGGCCTTTTTCGCAGCCGGGATGGCGGCGAGTCCTGGACTCATGTTCCGCTGGCGACCGGAAGACCTCAATGAGCGAGTATCAAGCGCAACATGAACATAAATAAGATAGTGCTCATTGGAACCAGCCACCCATACCAGACGGCAGAGGAACGATGTCCCCCGCAAGGGGCACAAACCTTTCAACGTTTTCTTTTGGAGGCGTGTCGTCGATATGACATCCGAACGGTGGCCGAGGAAATGAACGTAGAAGCCTTGGTAGAGGTGAAGCGCAATGAGTCAATTCCACAACGGGTCGCAAGTGAGTTATCGCTTACACATCTTTTCTGTGACCCCGATCGCAAACAACGTAGGGAACTTGGACTGTTGCAGGAAAACGACATTAGGATTCAGCAGTTCTCTGATCCCAATATTTCCGACGATGAAATTGAAGGGAATTATCCATTTAACTTGACGTAACTTTCCGCTTCTGTTAGATTCCTTCCGACCGTCCATTCAGGCTACCCCTTGTCGGGTCGCCTGTGAAATACAAGAGCCTGATCGCGCTGCCCTGGATAGC
>MKWU01001390.1_pt1 | contig 42009 bp, 39 predicted proteins | sample 809101 | NCBI WGS metagenome assembly MKWU01 (sample SAMN05860141, study PRJNA318959) | sponge metagenome | host: Aplysina aerophoba | place: Slovenia: Piran, Adriatic Sea, Gulf of Piran | collected 2013-05-07 | reverse complement strand
GCGCCGGCCCACCGCTGGCTGGCCGCCGAGGTCCGCTTCGAGGACGTCGGCGAGGCGCCTCTCCACGTCCGCATGAGCAGCGCGTCGCCCGGCCGCTACGCCCGCCACGAGTTCGCCAAGAACCTGATCGAGATCGCGTTCACGAACCCGGACGGCGAGCCCGTCGGGGTCGACCGGCGCGGACCGGCGCACTGGGTGGTCTCCGGCCACGGGGGCGGCGTCGAAGTCCGCTACCGCCTCTTCGGCGACCGGGTCGACGGCACCTACCTGGCGGTCGATGCGACGCACGCGCACATGAACCTGCCGGCGACGCTCCTCTGGGCGGAGGGGCTCGAGGACCGCCCCGCGCGCGTCAGGCTCGACCCGCCGGACGGCGCCGGGTGGCGGGCGGCGACGCAGCTCTACCCGACCGAGGAGCCGCTGGTCTTCACGGCGCCGAACCTAGCCTATCTCCTCGACAGCCCCATCGAGCTCAGCGATTTCGAGCTGCGGACGTTCACCGTGGCCGATCCGGCCGACCCGGGCTATCGGCCGACGTTCCGGGTGGCGGTCCACCACGCGGGCGGTGCGTCCGCGGTGGACGGCTACGCCGAGGCGGTCGAGCGCATCGTGCGCGAGACGGTCCCCATCTTCGGCGAGTTCCCGCGCTTCGAGACCGGCGCCTACACGTTCATCGCCGACTACCTGCCGTCTGCGAGCGGCGACGCGATGGAGCATCGCAACAGCACCGTGCTGACCGCCAACGCCGGGCTCGACCGGGACCGGGCGCGCCTCCTCGGATCGGTCTCGCACGAGTTCTTCCACGCCTGGAACGTCGAGCGCATCCGGCCGCAGTCGCTCGAGCCGTTCGACTTCACGCGGGCCAACGTGTCGGGGGCCCTGTGGCTCGCGGAGGGCTTCACGAACTACTACGGGGCGCTCGTGCTGCAGCGCGCCGGCCTCGCCGCGCTGGGGGGGACGCTGGATCGCTTCGCCCGCGTCATCGACACGGTGGCGCGCGGGCCGGGGCGACAGTTCCGCTCCGTCGTCGAGATGAGCCGCATGGCGCCGTTCACCGACGCCGCCACCGCCATCGACCCGACGAACTTCGCCAACACGTTCATCTCCTACTACGTTTGGGGCGAGGCGGTCGGTCTCGGCCTCGACCTCACGCTGCGGTCGCGGAGCGGCGGCCGCGTCACGCTGGACGACTATATGCGCGCCCTCTGGGAGCGCTTCGGGGCTCCGGACGGCGAGCCGGGGGCCGGCGTGCCGCCGGGCGTCGTCACGCGGCCCTACACGCCGGCGGACGCGGAGGCGGTGCTCGCCGAGGTCGCCGGCGATCCTGCCTTCGCGCGCGACTTCTTCGCGCGCTACATCGAGGGGCGGGAGGTGGTCGACTACGGGCCGCTCTTCGCGGAGGCCGGCATCCTCGCCCGCCCCGTCGCGCCCGGCCGCGGCTCGCTCGGGGAGCTCCCGCTCGGCGGCGGCGCGCGCGTTGCCCGGTCGACCGCCTACGGGTCGCCGCTCTACGAGGCGGGCATCGCCCGCGGCGACGTCATCGTCTCGGTGGACGGAAGCCGCGTCGCCTCGGCCTCGGCCATCGAGCGCCTGCTCCGCGGCAAGCGCCCCGGCGATCGTGTGCGGATCGTCTTCCGCCGCCAGGGCCGCGAGCGGGAAGCGACGGCGACGCTGGCGGCCGACCCGCGCATGGAGCTCGTGCCGGCGGAGAATGCGCCCGGCGGCTCGCTCACCGCGGCGCAGCGGGCGTTCCGGCGGGCCTGGCTCGGCAGCCGGCAGTAATCGATCCGCGCCCGGGCGCCGATAAGGACTCCAGAATAAGGAGTCCGGATATGGTCAGCCTCTCGACCGTCGGCGCTCCGGGACTCGACCGTCCGGAGGGAAGAGTGCCGATGCTTCAGGAAGTGCGCGATCCGGTATGCGGCATGGTCGTGGACCCGGCCCGGTCCCGCTTCAGCCACGAGCACGCCGGCACCACCTACCACTTCTGCTGCGGCGGGTGCCAGACGGCGTTCCGCACCCGGCCGGAAGCCTTCCTGCAGGCCGCCGGCGCCGCTGGGGATGCCGAGGCCGGGGATGGAGGCGCCGCGGGCGACCACGCGCGGCACGGGGCCGCGCACGGCAGCGACGCAACCGCCGGCGGCCGGCATGACGTTCACCGTGACGAAACGCACGCCGGGCCGGCCGCCGCCCCACCCGCGGCGGGCGGCGCCGTCACCTACGTCTGCCCGATGTGCCCCGAAGTGCGGGAGACCGAGCCGGTCCCCTGCCCGAAGTGCGGGATGGCGCTCGAGCCGGACGTCCCGAACGTCCCGGGCGCCGCCGGGGCCGTCACCTACACCTGCCCGATGCACCCCGACGTCGTTCGCGACGAGCCCGGGAGCTGCCCCGAGTGCGGGATGGCGCTCGAGGCGCGCGCGGCGACCGCCGAGGAGCCGCCGAACCCGGAGCTCGCGGACATGACCCGCCGTGCCTGGGTTGGCGCGATCATGGGGTTCCCGGTGTTCGGGCTGGCCATGGCCGAGATGATCGGCGGTGCGGGGGTCGTGCCGCTGAGCCGCGCCGCATCGAACTGGATCCAGCTCGCCTGCGCGGTGCCGGTCGTGCTCTGGGCCGGTTGGCCGTTCTTCGCGCGGGCGTGGGCGTCGGTCGTCAACCGCAGCCCCAACATGTTCACGCTGATCGGGCTCGGGGTCGGGGCGGCCTTCCTCTACAGCGCCGCGGCGACGATCGCGCCGGGCAGCTTCCCGGCCGGCTTCCGGATGGGAGAAGGGGTCGAGCCGTACTTCGACACCGCGGTGGTCATCGTGGTGCTCGTGCTCGTCGGGCAGGTGCTGGAGCTGCGCGCCCGGCAGCGCACGGGGGCGGCGCTCCGGGCCCTCCTGGGCCTCGCTCCGCCGGTGGCCCACCGCATCGGCGGACCGGACACCGCAGACGCGGCGGCGGAGTCCGCGCCGGACGAGGACGTGCCGCTGGCCGAGGTGCGCGCCGGCGATCTGCTGCGGGTGCGGCCCGGCGACCGGATCCCGGTCGACGGAGTCGTGGTGGCGGGCGAGAGCGCCGTCGACGAGTCGGCGGTCACCGGGGAGCCGATCCCGGTCGGCAAGGGCGCGGGCGATCGGCTGATCGGCGCGACCGTCAACGGCACCGGCAGCCTCGCCATGCGCGCCGAGCACGTAGGCCCGGAGACGATGCTCGCGCAGATCGTCCGCATGGTGTCCGAGGCGCAGCGGACGCGGGCGCCCATCCAGCGGGCGGCCGACCGCGCGGCGCGCTACTTCGTCCCGGCCGTCGTCACCGTGGCCGTCGGCGCCTTCGCCGCCTGGGCCCTCTGGGGGCCGGAGCCGCGCCTGGCCCTGGCGCTCGTCAGCGCCGTCGCCGTGCTGATCATCGCCTGTCCGTGCGCGCTGGGCCTGGCTACGCCGATGGCGATCATGGTCGGCGCGGGCCGCGGAGCGACCGCGGGGGTGCTCGTCCGGGAGGCGGCGGCCCTGGAGGCGCTCGAGCGGGTCGACACTCTCGTCGTCGACAAGACCGGCACGTTGACCGAGGGGAAGCCGCGCGTGCAGACCCTGACGACGGCGCCCGGGGCGGCGATCCACGCCGGCGAGCTGCTGCGCCTGGCGGCCGGGCTGGAGCGGGCGAGCGAGCACCCGCTGGCCGCCGCGATCGTCGCGGAGGCGACCGCCCGCGGGGAACGGACGGCGACGGCGAGCGGGTTCGCGTCGGAGCCGGGCCGGGGGGTCGCGGGCGAGGTCGACCGACGTGCCGTCGCCATCGGGACGGCGGCGTTCCTGGTCGCGCGCGGGGCCGACATCGCGCCCGTGAAGGCCCTCGCGGCCGAGGCCCGCGCGCGCGGCGAGACCGTCGTGCTGGTGGCGGTCGACGGCCGGCCCGCGGGGGTCATCGGCGTCGTCGATCCGATCAAGGAGTCGACGCGGGAGGCGCTGCGGCTGCTGCGCGAGGACGGAGTCCGCATCGTGATGGCGACCGGGGACAACCGGGTGACGGCCGACGCGGTGGCGGCGGACCTCGGCATCGCCCCCGCCGACGTCCAGGCCGAGGCGCTGCCCGCCGACAAGCGCCGCCTGGTCGCGGAGGAGCAGGCCGCCGGCCGGACGGTCGCGATGGCGGGCGACGGCATCAACGACGCCCCGGCCCTCGCCGAGGCGGCGGTCGGGATCGCGATGGGCACCGGCACCGGGGTAGCCATGGAGAGCGCCGGCCTGACGCTGGTTCGCGGCGACCTGCGCGCCATCGCCCGCGCCCGGCGCCTCAGCCGGGCGACGATGCGCAACATCCGCCAGAACCTCTTCCTGGCGTTCGCCTACAACGCGGTCGGCATCCCGGTCGCGGCCGGCGTCCTCTATCCGGTCGTCGGCGTGCTGATCAGCCCCATCTGGGCGAGCGTGGCGATGACGCTGAGCTCGCTGTCGGTAATCGGGAACGCGTTACGCCTGCGGCGGGCCGAGCTGTAGCGTCTCGCGCGCGGTGCGGTCAGGGTTGCGCGTCGGCAATGGCTCCGCGCAGGCCGGCGGCGACGTCCGCCATGATGTCGGACGCCGCGGGCACGTCGCCCTGCGAAGCCGTCCACGACGCGCGGTCGATCCGACTCTGGCAGGGCCCGATCGGAAGGGCGAGACGGGCCGCGTCGATCATCAGCCGGAGCGTTTCGAGCCGGAGCTGCTCGAAGCGTTCCTGATCCGCGGGCGTCGCCGCAACGCCCGCCGGGGGCGCAACGGCGGGACCGTCCACGTCGAGGCACCCCGCGATGGGGCGCGGGGAGGACGCGGCCCCTGCGTCACGGGAGGCTGGCGGCGAGCCCGAAGGAGCGCCGCCTTCGGGGCTCTCGCTTCCGCCACAGGAGGCGGCGAGCAGGCTCGCGAGTACGATGCTCCGGGCGCGCGCTGAGACTGTCACCATCGAGCAAGTTCCGAATGCCGCTCCGGCGTTGCGGGCTGCCCTGCGCGGGCCTGGAGTCCGCGGACTCCAACGCGCCCGTGCGAGCCCGCTACCGCGCCGCGGCGGCGAGCTCCTCGCGGATGATCTCGACGAACGTCTCGTAGGGCGCCGCGCCGAGGACGGCCCGGCCGTTCAGGAAGAGCGTCGGCGTCGAGGTGACCCCGTAGCTCGTGCCGATGCGCATGTCCCGATTGACTGCCGCGGCGTGCCGGCCGCTGTCGAGACACGTGTCGAACGCCGCGGTGTCGAGCCCGAGGTCGGCTGCGTAGCCCTTCAGCTCGTCGACCCCGAGCGCGCCTTGGCTGGCGAACATCGTGTCGTGCAGCTCCCAGAAGCGGCCCTGCTCGTGGGCGCAGTTGCCCGCCTCGGCCGCCTTGAACGCGTCGGGGTGGCTCGGCAGCGGATAGTCCTTGTAGACGAAGCGGATCTGGCCGGCGAACTGCTCCATCAGGCGGTCGACGGTCTCGGTGGCGCGCTTGCAGTAGGGGCAGTCGAAGTCGGAGAACTCGACCAGCTCGATGGGAGCGTCGTCGCGACCGCGCACCGGATCCTCGGCCAGCGTCTCGATCCTGTGCCGGGGCGGGTCGAGCAGCATCTCCACGTCGCCGGCCACCGCCCGCAGCTCGTTCATGTACGCCTGCAGCGCCTGAAGGGGAGCCTGCCGCTCGACGATGGCGCGGATCTCGGGGCGCATCTCCTCGAGGGAGCGGCCCTCGAAGCGGTCGCGGTTGCGCGCGTATATCAGATCGATCTCGGCGTCGGTGACGTTCGGCGTGCGGCCCGGAAGCTCCTCCGCCAGCAACGCGTCGCGCGTCATGCCGCGCGCCGCCGCCTCCCGTTCCACCAGGCGTTCGCCGATGACGATCTGCAGGGCGCGCCGTCGCGTGTCGTACAGCTCCTGCAGCATCCGCAACCGCGACGACGCGTCGTTGCGGCGCCACGCGTCCTCCAGATCCGCGGCGGTGACCACCTGGTCTCCGATGCGGGCGACCACGGCGTCGCCCTCCTGCGCCGTCGCGGCTCCGAACGGAGCGGCGAGCGCGGCGATCAGGGCCAACCCGGCGACGACGAAGCGCTGCTTCAACATGTCTCTCACCTTGCCCCGGACGACCGGTTTGTGCCTGTCAGGACGGCGGATGCTCCATCGGCGCGTGGACCCCGGCCGCGCAACGTCCGGCCCAGCTTGAGGGGCTCACTCTATCACCCTTTCCGCCTCCTGCCGCCTGCCTCGCTGGTGCTCCTCCGCAGCCGCGCGCCGGTGTTCGGCCGGGCCCCGCAGTTCGAGGCCGGCCGGCCCGGGCCCGCGGACGTGCGGATCGCAGGCCACGGCACGCCTCCGCCGGCGCGGCGCCGGCAGCACGCGTCGCCCGCGCTCGATATCGAGGACACTTGCGCGATGGCGTCGCATCGGATCCGGGCCCGCCAGCCCGCCCGCGTCCCCGCGCCTCCCGTCACCCGCGATGCGGGCGCGCTCGCCGGGGTGCGGCGCGACGCGGCGCACTATCCGGGCGGTCACGCGTCCGGCGTCGTGCATCCGCGCTCGGAGGCGGAGGTGGCGGCCGTCGTCCGCGCGTCTCCGCGCCTGCTGCCGATCGGCGCCCAGTCCTCGCTGACCGGCGGCGCCACGCCCGTCGGGGACGTCGTGGTCGCGACGGATCGGATGGACCGCATCGTGACGCTCGGCGCGGGTGAGGTCACGGTCGAGCCGGGGGTGCCGCTCGCCGTCCTGCAGGAGGCGCTGCGCGGGGCCGGAGCCTGGTATCCGCCCGCGCCGACCTTCGACGGGCCCTGCGCCGGCGGGGCGGGCGCGGGGCCTGCGGGCGGCGGGGGCGCGGCGACCAATGCGGCCGGCGCGGCCACCTTCAAGTACGGCACGACGCGGGACTGGGTCCGGCGGCTCACCGTCGTCCTGGGGACCGGCGACGTGCTGGACCTGGTGCGCGGCGAGACGCGCGCGCACCCCGACGGCTACTTCGAGGTGCTGACGTCGCGCGGCGTGCAGCACGTTCCCGTCCCGTCCTACCGCATGCCGCATGTCCCCAAGTGCTCGGCCGGCTACTTCGCGGCGCCGGGCATGGACCTCATCGATCTGTTCGTCGGATCCGAGGGGACGCTCGGCGTGATCACCGCGGTCACGTTCGCGATCGTGGCCCCCGCGCCGCGCACGGCGCTGGTCTGGGTGCCGGTCGAGTCCGAGCGGAGCGCGATCGCCCTGGCCGGCGCGCTCCGCGAGGCCGCCCGCCGGACCGGCCTCGACGTCGCGGCGATTGAGCATCTGGACGCCCGGAGCATGGCGATCGTCCGCGAGGACGGCGTCGCGCGCCGGCACAACGTTCCGGTGCCGGTCGGAGCGGCGGTCGCGCTGCTCGTCCAGGTGGAGTGGCCCGCCGGGGCGGAGCCGACGGCGGCGGAGGCCTACGCGGACATCGCCGCCGCCTTGGACGATGTGGGGGTTGAGGACGATGACGACGGCGACGGCGATGACGAACACGGGCACGAAGACCAGAACCGGGACCCGGCCCGCGGCCGGCCGACCCCCGGCACGGGCGACTCGCAGCTCGCACGCCTCTGCCGCCTCCTGGCCGACGCCGGCGTCCTCGACGACGCCGAGATCGCGCTGCCGTCCGATACGCGCCGGCAGGCGGACATCCTCGCGGTACGGGAGGCGGGGGCCGAGGGGGGGCATCGGCGGGGGGGGGCCCGGGGGGGTCAATCGGCGGGTCGGCGATGCGGCGCGCCGGCTGGGCCCGGCGGTGGCGAAGACGGCGGCGGACATGGTCGTCCCGTTCGAGCGTTTCGCGGAGAGCCTCGACCTGTTCCGCGGTGCGTTCGACACCCGCGGCCTCGACTACGCCATCTGGGGGCACATCTCGGACGGCAACGTGCACCCCAACGTCATCCCGCGCAAGGTCGACGACGTGGCGCGCGGCCGGGAGGCGATCCTCGAGTGCGGGCGCGCGATCGTCCGCCTCGGCGGGTCTCCCCTCGCCGAGCACGGGGTGGGCCGCCACCCCGTCAAGCAGGCGCTGCTGCGCCAACTCTACGGCGACGCCGGCGTGAACGAGATGCGTGCGGTCAAGGCCGCGCTCGATCCGGAGGCCAGGCTGGCGCCGGGTGTCCTCTTCCCCGAGAGGTGATTCAGGGGGCGGGCGGAAGGTAAGGAGCCGGCCGGCCCCTTGCGGGTAGGGCCCCCGCGAAGCGGCAGGTTGAAACGCGAACGGCCGGCGGGCCGCGGGGAGCTTCCCGCCGCGCATGCCGGCCGTTCGAGAGGATCCGACGCGCCTGCGGATCAGTTGGCCGGGATGAGCGCGGCCTCCTCGGCCAGCCAGGCTTCGTATTCGGCTTCCGGCATGATGCTCACGAAGCCGCGCATGCGGTAGTGGCCCAGGCCGCAGAGCTGCGAGCAGTTGACCTCGAAGTCGCCCTCCAGGTTCGGCACCCACCAGACCGGCACCTCGATGCCGGGGATGGCGTCCTGCTTCACCCGCATCTCGGCGATGCCCATGCTGTGGATGACGTCCTGCGACGACAGGTAGACGATGACCGGCTTGTTGACCGGCAGGTTCATCTGGTTGATCGACACGATGTCGTCGGCCCCGTTCGGGTCGCTGCGGTCGAGCCCGATGGAGTTGGTCGGCGTGATCAGGCTGAGGTCGCGGCGTCCCCAGCGGCCGTCCGCGCCCGGGTAGTGGGAGTGCCACTCGAACTGCTTGCCGATCATGCGCACGACGGTCGCCTCTTCCTCCGGCGGGATGTCGTTGACGCGGTGCGCCCAGGCGGGGATGGCGAAGCCGACCAGCAGCACGGCCTCGATCACGGCCACGGTGATCTCGAGATAGCTCGAGGTGTGGCTGGTGACGCCGGTGTAGTCGGCCTTCGGGTTGGCCTTGGCCCGGAAGCGGATCAGCGTGTAGATGAAGAACGCGCCCCAGCCGACGAAGAGCACCGCCATCAGCCAGTGCAGCAGCACGATCATGTTGTCGATCTCGGCGGCGTGCTCCGACGCCTGGACCGGCAGTCCCAGCAGTTCACCCATCCTACGATTCCCCTCCGGGTTCGCCGCGGCGCGCCGCGGCGTCGAACGATGCATCGTTCCCGAGCGCCTGCCGGGAACGCTTGAGCAGATGGAATATGAAGCCGACGAAGCCGCTGAGCACGCCGCCGGTGACGCCGAGCAGCGTGAAGACGGCCCAGTTCAGGCTGCGGGCCTCGTCGGAGCCGGTTTCGAGGCCGAAGCAGATCGGGCACGCCGCGGCGACGGCTGGCCCCAGCACCAGGAGCGCCGCGGCAGCCGGGACGGCCCGCGCGACGGTCGTGCGTGTGATGGTCATTGGCGATCTCCCAGCCGCGGGCGCGTCGGCCGGCCTCAGCGCATGCCGATCGCCCGCGTCTTCCGAACGAACTGCACCGCGTACACCGACATCCCCGCCACCGCGGCGAACGAGATCCCGGCGAAAAGCAGGTGCCCGACGGCGCCCCGCTCGCTCACGAACATCAACGCGCCCCACACCGTCGTGAACGCGGCGAGCAGGATCGATGCCGCGATGAAGACGAGATGGATGGCTCGGAGCGACATGGGTCGACTCGGGCTCGCGACTCGTGCTTCCGGTCAGTGCGCGCCGCTCTCCGCGACCGGCGCGTTGGCGTTGGGCACCGTGTAGTACTCGCCCAGCTTGTCCGCGTGCCCGAGCAGCGGGATGAACAGCAGCACGATGAAGAAGAACGCGGTCAGCAGCAGCGTGGCGTAGATGGCCCGCCGCTCCTCGATGAGGTGCATGAAGAAGCTCACCACCAGCGACCCCTTGGTGGCCGCGATGATGAGGGCCACGGTCACCGCCAGCGGCACCCCGAAGGGGAGGTACGACACGAGGACCGTGACGACGGTCAGCACGGCCAGCGCGCCGCCGACCTTCATGTACGTCCGGATGTGCGCCTGTACGTCTTCACTCATGATTGCGGTCCGTTCTTACAGCAGGTAGAGCACCGGGAACAGGAAGATCCACACCAGGTCGACGAAGTGCCAGTAGAGGCCGGCCGCCTCGATCCGGTTCGTGAACTGCGCCTTGTTCGTCTCCCACATCTTCGCGCCCGGGCCGAGGAAGTAGGAGTTCACGATGACGCCGCCGATGATGTGCAGCGCGTGCAGCCCGGTCATCGTGAAGTAGATGGCCAGGTAGGTGCTCGTCCAGGGGAAGTTCCCGATGTCGAACTCGTGGTTGTACTCGAACCCCTTGATGACCATGAACAGGAGCGCCAGCCCGATGGTCCAGCTCATCCACCACTTGTAGCGGTCGAGGCTGCCCATCTTGAGGGACGCGTAGGCCATCACCATCGTGACGCTCGACCCGATGAGCACGGCGGTGTTGACGGCTCCCAGCGGCACGTTCAGCACGTCCACCCCGAGCGGCCATTCGACGGCCATCAGGCGCAGCAGCACGTAGGTCGAGAAGAGCGCGCCGAAGAGCATGACCTCGGACGCCAGGAAGAGCCAGATGCCGAGCTTGACGTTGTTGAGCCCGGTGTCGGCCCGTTCTTCGACGATGTACGGGATATCCATGACGTCGCTTACACCTTGGCCGGCTGGGCCGCCGAATCCGGTTCACCCTGCATCAGGAAGTCGGTCGGCGCGCCGGGCACGCTGTACTCGTAAGGCCCGCGATGCGCCACCGGCGGCGCCGCGAAGTTGCCGTGCGGCGGCGGCGACGGCGCCTGCCACTCGATGGTCGTGGCCTGCCACGGGTTGGCGCCCACCTTCTCGCCGCGCTTGATGCTGTTGAAGAAGTTGTAGATGAAGAAAAGCTGGAAGAAGGCGAGCACCCAGGCGCCGATGCTGATGACTTCGTTCAGCCACAGGACGTCGGCGTTCATCTGGTACTGCTCGCCGCCGTCGTACATCCGGCGGTTCATGCCGGCCATGCCCTGGTAGAGCATCGGCATGAAGACCACGTTGATGGCGACGAACGAGCCCCAGAAGTGGATCCTGCCCAGCAGGTCGCTCATCTTCCGGCCCGTCGCCTTCGGGAACCAGTAGTAGATGCCGCCGAAGAGCGCCATCAGCGTGCCCGGGGCGACCACGTAGTGGAAGTGGCCGATGACGTAGTACGTGTCGTGCAGGTGGATGTCCGGCGCGGACAGCCCGAGCGGCAGCCCCGTGAGGCCGCCGATGCCGAACATCGGCAGGAATGCCAGCGCGAAGAGCATCGGCACCGTGAAGCGGATCGACCCGCCGTAGAGCGTGATGAACAGCGCCGACAGGATGACGACGGACGGGATCGAGATGATCATCGTCGTCGTCTGGAAGAACGAGCTCATCGTCGTGCCCATGCCGGTCAGGAACATGTGGTGGGCCCAGACGACGAACGACATGAAGCCGAGGAAGATCACCGAGTAGACCAGCACGCGGTAGCCCCAGACCGGCTTGCGGGTGTTGTTGGCCAGAATCTCGGCGACGATGCCCATCGCCGGGAGGATCAGGACGTACACCTCCGGGTGGGCGAGGAACCAGAACAGGTGCTGCCAGAGCAGCACGCTGCCGCCGCCGCTCGCCTCCCACGGCGCGTCGGCGTAGACGAGCCCGCTCGGCAGGAAGAAGCTGGTGCCGGCGACGCGGTCCATCAACTGCAGCACGCCGGCGGCCTCGAGCGGCGGGAAGGCGAGCAGCAGGAGGAACGCCGTGACGAGCTGCGCCCAGACGAAGAACGGCAGGCGCATGAAGCTCAGCCCGGGCGCCCGCAACTGGATCGTGGTGACGATGAAGTTGACCGAGCCGAGGAGCGACGACGTGATCAGGAAGATCATCCCGACCAGCCAGAGCGTCTGTCCGGTGGTGGCGAAGACCGACAGCGGCGCGTAGGAGGTCCAGCCGGAGTTCGCGGCCCCGCCCGGCACGAAGAAGCTGGCGAACATGACGACGCCGCCCAGGAAGAACGACCAGTAGCTGGCCATGTTCAACTTCGGGAACGCCATGTCGGGGGCGCCGATCTGGAGCGGCAACACGAAGTTGCCGAACCCGCCGACGGCCAGGGGCACGACGCCGAGGAACACCATGATGGTGCCGTGCATGGCCCCGAGCTGGTTGTAGAACTCCGGCAGCATGATGCCGCCGGGCGCCCGCTCGTCGCCCAGCAGCCCGCCGATCAACGGGATCGGCGCGCCCGGGTAGGCGATCTGCCAGCGCATCAGCATCATCAGGCCGAAGCCGAACAGCAGGAAGAGGAGCCCGGTGATGGCGTACTGGATGCCGATCACCTTGTGATCGACGGAGAAGATGTACTGCCGCCAGAACGACTGCTCCTCGTGCCCGTGCTCGTGCCCGTGCCCGGCCTGCGCCGTATGCTCGGCGGTGGTCACGTCAGGCACCGTCGCGACTCCTTTCGTACCAACTTCGTGCGGCCGCGCGCGCGTCCGGTCCTGCAAGCAACCGGAACGGGGCGGCCGGTCGTGATTCGTGTCCGATTCGTCGGGCGGCACCGCTCCCGTCGCCGGGAGGGCGCCTCGCCCGCGAGATTCTATCCGGCGGGCAACGGGCGGCGCAACCCGCCGGCCGGCCGTGCGGAAAGCCCACCCGCGGCGCCCGCGCGGCGGCCCGCGGGCCGTCCGCCCGGCCCTCCGTGCGGCCCGGTCGCTCGCGGCGAGCGTGGCGAGATTTGACTAGAACCGCCGGGCCGGAGGCACAATCGTTCTGATCATGACCCTGCGAGACACAACGGTCGTCGTCGCCCTCGCCCTCTGCGCCGCGGTCGCACCGCCCGTGGCGGCGCAGCCGGGCCAACTGTCCGGCGTCGTCGTGGACGCGACAGGCGCCGTGCTGCCCGGTGCGACGGTCGCGCTGCGGGGCGGGCCGGGCGGCGGGCAAGAGGCGCACGCGGACGCGCATGGCCGATTCGCGTTCTCCGGCCTCGCGCCGGGCGAGTACGCGCTCACGGTCTTCCTGAGCGGCTTCGGCGAGGTGACGGTCGACGCCGTCGCGGTCGGGACGGATCCGGTGGCGCTCCCGCCGATCACGCTGCGGCTGGGCGCGTTCGCCGACGCCGCGGTCGTGACCGCGACCCGCATCGAGGAGCCGCTGCAGGACGTGCCGATGAGCATTTCCGCCGTCACCGGAGCCGACATCGAGAGTCGGGCGATCGACAACCTGACGGAGCTGGCCCGCTGGACGCCGGGGCTCACGGTCGTCGATCAGGGCGCGCGCGGCAGCAACGTGGTCATCGTGCGCGGTCTCCACACCGACGCGCTGAACGGGTCGGAGGCGGCCGGCAACAACTACAACAACGGCGTCGCCACCTACCTCGGCGACATCCCGCTCGCCGTCGACCTCCGCCTGCACGACATCGAGCGGGTGGAGGTGCTGCTCGGGCCGCAGGGGACGCTCTACGGCGCCGGCACGCTCGCTGGCGCGGTGCGCTACCTGCCGCGCCGGCCGGACACCGAGCGCCGCACGCTGGACGTCCGCGGCGACCTGTTCGGCCTCTCGCACGGCGGCGCCCCGGGCGGCGATGCCGGCGTGACGTTCAATCTGCCGCTCGTCGCCCGGAAGCTGGCCCTGCGGGGCTCCGTCGACCGCTACGAGAACCCCGGCTTCATCGACTACGACTTCCTGGTGCGCACGCCGGGCGTCTCGGAGCCGGAGCCCGACCTGAACGATCCGGAGGCGGTGGCCTCGAATCTCCACCGCAAGGCCGACGCGAACACCGAGCAGACGCTCTCCGCGCGCCTCTCCCTGCTCTGGGAGCCGACGACGGATCTGTCGGCGCTGGTCGCATACCACCTGCAGGACCAGCGGGTCGGGGCGCGCCAGGTCAACCACGCGCGGTCGTTCGGCACCGGCCGCTACGTCTCCGCCCACCGCTACCTGGAGCCGAACGACCGCAAGAACGAGCTGCTGAGCGTGGAGGTCACCTGGGGGCTGGGGTTCGCCGAGCTGACGTCGGCGACCGGTTTCTCCCGCTTCACGGCGCGGGGCCAGCGCGACCAGACCGATCTGCTCATCCAGGCGTTCGGCATCGGGGGGCTGCTGCCCGGCACCTACCCGGGGCTGCTGCGGGCGCAGGCGCTCGAGCCGGGCCTGACCGCCGCCGAGCTGACCTCGCGCTTCCGCTCGTTCTCCGCCTATACGCGCGAGGACGGGCGCGAGGAGCGCTTCAACTGGGAGGCGCGCCTGGTCTCGACCGGCGACGGCCCGTGGCGCTGGGTCGGCGGGGCGTTCTTCAACAACTACGACAGCAGCGGGACGAGCTTCGAGTACGCGCCCGGGCTGACGGAGTTCTCCGGCATCACGCCGATCCTGGGCGGCCGGCCGGTGGACCAGCCGGTCGAGTACTACAGCTACGGGCTGCAGGACGTCACGGAGCGCGCCCTGTTCGGCGAGCTGACGCGCGAGCTCGGCGACCGCTGGCGCGTCACCGGCGGCGGCCGCTGGTTCGGCTACCGCGTGGCGACCGGCAGCCTCACCGAGTTCCCGTACACGCCGATGTACAACTCGCCCTTCACCGGCTTCGACTCCGACGACCGGGGCTACCTGCTGAAGGGCAGCGTCAACTACCGCTTCGACGAGCGGACCAACGTCTACTTCACCCGCTCCGAGGGCTACCGCATCGGCGGCGGCAACAACTTCCGGGTCTGCGGCGACGAGGAGATCGCGTTGCTCCAGGATGCCGACCCCGGCAACGATCCGCCGCAGTCGGGCTGCATCTACGAGGACCAGGCGCTCATCCGGCCCGACACGACGACCAACTACGAGGTGGGCGTGCGCCGCTCGTGGCGCGACGAGCGCTACACCCTGAGCGCCACCTGGTTCCACGTCGACTGGACCGACATCCAGGTGGCGGGGCTGACTCCGTTCAGCGCCGAGCCGATCACGCTGAACGGCGGCGGGGCGGTGAGCCGGGGGGTGGAGCTCGCCTCCGCGGCCAGCGTGACCGAAGCCCTGCGGCTGCGCGGGTCGTGGTCGTACACGCGCGCCGAGCTCAGCCAGGACTCGCCGGGCCTCCTCGACGGCGGCGCGGACGCGTTCGCGGGCGACCGCCTGGCGGGGGCTCCGCGCCAGCAGGGGAGCCTGCTCGTCTCCTACGCCACCCTGGTCGGGAGCGACGTCGCCCTCGAGGTGCAGTACGGCTACAGCTACATCGGCGACGTGCTCACGCGGATCGGCATGCGCGCCGGGGGCGAGGCGCTGCCCGCCTACGACGTGCACAACGTGTCGGCGTCGATCACCCAGGGCGACTGGACGCTCACCTTCTACGCCGACAACCTGCTCGACCGGTACGCGGTGACCGGCGTCCGGCAGACCCCCGCCCTCATCGGTCTCACCGATGACGGCTTCCGGTCGCGCCGCTACTTCGCCAACGTGCTCGCCCCGCAGCGGGTGGGTCTGCGGGTCCGATACACCATCCGGTAGGGGAGCGATCGTCGCGGGGCGCGGTCGGTCGGCTTGTCGGCGTCACGCGCGTGCCACCGCGGGTCCGCCGACCGAGAAGTCCGCCTCGGCAGCCGTCCTTCGCCGTGCCCGGAGGGCCGTTCAGGCCGGCGCCGCGCCGGCCTCCCCGGTGGCTTCGCGGATGGCGCGCCGCGCCGTGCGGGTGACGATGGTCGTGACGGCGATCGTCGCCGCCAGCCCCAGCCCGACCACGGCGTAGTAGGCCGGCCCGCGTTCGGGTCCGGCGTCCCCCGCCAGACGCACGAGGTCGCCGGCCACGAACCCGGAGTACGTATAGAGGAGCGAACCCGGCAGCATGCCGATCGAGGCCGCCACGTAGTCCCGGAAGCGGACGTTCGTGAGGCCCAGGCCGTAGTTCAACATGTTGAACGGGAAGACCGGCGACAGGCGCAGCAGGAGGACGATCTTCAGCCCCTCGCGGCCGACGGCCCGATCGATCGCCGCGAATCGGGCATTGCCGGCCAGCCGCTGTGCGATTGCCTCCCGGGCCACGGAGCGAGCCAGCAGGAAGGCGAGCGCCGCGCCGGTCGTCGCGCCGATCATCACGTAGACGACCCCCGGGCCGAGCCCGAAGATTGCCCCGGCCGCCAGCGTCAGCACCGACCCGGGGATGAACGCGACGGTGGCGGCGACATAGCCGAGCATGAAGACGACCGGCCCGAGCGCCCCGAGGCCGTCGACCCACGTCACGAAGCGGTCGAGGAACACGCCGAACTGCCGCCCGAGCGCCACGAGGGCGACGACCGCGACGATGCCCACGAGGACGCGGACGACGGGGAGCCGCTTCGAGGGAGTCTCTTCCGTGCTCATCGCCCGCGATCGTACCATCCCGCCCGACCCGAACGTGACCCGGAGGCGCGTGCGCAGCACGGCCCCGTCCCGTCCGCGCCGCGCCTCCGGCGGCGACGGTCGGAAGCGGCTCCTCCCGCCCGCCGTGGCACCGAGCTCGGTGATATAACGGAGGGAGGGGCTCGCGAGGAGGTGGCGGTCAGCGTCTTCGATCTCTTCACGATCGGCATCGGGCCGTCGAGTTCCCACACCGTCGGTCCGATGCGCGCGGCGCGGCAGTTCGCGCAGGCCCTCGCCGCGGCGGGAGAGCTGGACCGGGTGCGCGGCGTCCGCGTCCATCTCTACGGCTCGCTGGCCGCCACCGGCCGCGGCCACGGCACCGACCGGGCCCTGCTGCTGGGCCTGGAAGGGGAGACCCCCGAGGCGGTCGACGTCGACCGTCTGCCGGCGCGCGTCGCGGCCATCGCCGCTGCGCGCCGGTTGCACCTGCTGGGCCGCCACCCGATCCCGTTCGAGCCGCCATCCGACCTCATCTTCGAGCGCGGCGAGCGGCTGCCCGGCCACCCCAACGGGATGCGCTTCGTGGCGCTCGGCGGGTGCGGCGCCGGCGGCGTGGGCACCGCGGGCCGGGACCGCGGCCGGGACGTCGGCGGCGAAATCGTTCGGGAGCACATCTACTACTCGGTGGGGGGCGGCTTCGTGGCCGGGGCCGACGCGGCGGGGCGGCCTGTGCTCGTGGAGCGCGGCACCGAGCTTCCGCTGCCGTTCCCGACGGCCGAGGCGCTGCTCGCGCTCTGCGCGTCCCACCGCCTGCCGATCAGCGCCGTGATGCTGCGGAACGAGTGCGAGTGGCGTCCGGAAGCCGAGGTCCGCGCCGGGCTGCTGGCCATCTGGCGGGCGATGCAGCAGTGCGTCCGGCGGGGCTGCGAACGGGAGGGCGATCTGCCGGGGCTCCACGTGCCGCGCCGCGCGCCGGAGCTGTACCGGCTACTGGCCGGCCGGCCCGAGGAGTCGTTGCCGGACCCGCTCACCGTCATGGACTGGGTGAGCCTCTACGCCCTCGCCGTGAACGAGGAGAACGCGGCCGGCGGCCGGGTGGTGACGGCGCCGACCAACGGGGCGGCCGGCATCATCCCCAGCGTGCTGCACTACTACGCGCGCTTCTGCCCGGGGGCGGACGAGGGCGGGGTGGTCCGATTCCTGCTGACCGCGGGCGCGGTCGGCCTCCTCTTCAAGCTGAACGCGTCGATCAGCGGGGCCGAGGTCGGCTGTCAGGGCGAGGTCGGCTCGGCCTGCTCGATGGCGGCGGCGGGGCTGACGGAGGTGCTCGGCGGCTCGCCGGCGCAGGTCGAGAACGCGGCCGAGATCGCCATGGAGCACAACCTGGGCCTCACCTGCGACCCCATCGGCGGCCTCGTCCAGATCCCCTGCATCGAGCGGAACGCGATGGCGGCGGTCGAGGCGATCAACGCGTCGCGCCTCGCGCTTCTCGGCAGCGGCCGGCACGTCGTCTCGCTCGACAAGGTGATCCGGACCATGCGCGACACCGGCCGCGACATGCAGGAGAAGTACAAGGAAACCTCCCGCGGCGGCCTCGCCACGCACGTCGTCCACGTGCCGGTCAACGTCGTCGAGTGCTGAGGCGGGGGAGGCGAGGGCGCTACGCGAGCGGATCGGTCCAGGGGTTCAGGAGCTCGATGTCGAAGGGTGCGAAATCGTCCACGTTGCGCGTCGCCAGGACGAGGTCGTTGGCGGTCGCGGTGCCGGCAATCAAAGCGTCGCCGAAATGCACGGTCCGCCCCGCGAGACGGGCGTGGGCGCGGAGCCGGGCGGCGTGTCCCGCCGCCTCGCGCCCAATAGGCAGCACGCGACGGTGGAAGCCCGCGGTCAGTGCCGTGAGGGTGGCGCGCCGTGCGTCGCGCCGGCGTCCGGCCGGCATCAGGCGCACGCCGTACTCCAGCTCGTGGATGACGACGACCGAGAGCCAGAGATCGATCCGTTCGGCGAGGAACGCAGTCACATTCGGGTCCGGGGCCGGCTTCGTGACCTCCGAGACGACGTTGGTGTCGAGGAGAAACCCCCTCATTCGCCGGCGTCCCGACCCGTGGGCTGCCGATCGAACGCCTCCCAGTCTTCGTCGGTCCAGTCGGCGAACGGAACCGGACGCTCCCGCCCCTCGTGTCGGGACGGAATGTCGATTTCACCGAAGCGGGGCATGTTCTCGATCAACCATTGCCCCAGGGACTGCGTCGGCTCGTTCTTCTCGTCCCACGCCTGGGCCGGGACGACGACGAACTCCTTGCGGGTCCCGATCCGCTGCGGTCCGTCCTCCTCCGCTCGACGCAGGATCTCGGACAGCCGGGCCTTCGCCTCGGCAACAGTCCAGGCGCGCGGTGGTTTGCGTTCGTGGCTGACCGTCGTCCGTTCCTCCGCTCCGTGCCGCCCGCAGCGGCCACGCATGGACTAGTGTGGACTAGTTGTAATCCGGTGTCAAGCCCGGCGCCGGTGCCCCCCGGCTATACTCGCCCGGTGACCCGCACCTACGTCGCGGTCGTGGTCGTCGAGGTCGTGGTGCTCGCGGCCCTGTGGTTCCTCTCCCAGTACTTCGCGGCGTGATCGGGCGCCGCGACCGCCTCCGATGCACTTCATCGACTGGACGATCATCGTCGCCTACCTCGCCTGGGTCCTCTACGACGGCGTGAAGCGCGCCCGGGGCACGGGGGCGGTCGAGGGCTACTTCCTCGCGTCGCGGTCGCTGCCGTGGTGGGCGGTCGGCCTGTCGGTGATGGCGACCCAGATGAGCGCCATCACGCTGGTCGGGACCACCGGGCAGGGCTACGACGACGGCCTCCGCTTCGTGCAGTTCTACTTCGGGCTGCCGGTGGCGATGATCATCCTCTCGGTGACGCTGGTGCCGTTCTTCCACCAGGCGCGGGTGTTCACCGCCTACGAGTACCTGGAGCGGCGCTTCGACGCGCGGACGCGAGCGCTGACGAGCCTGCTGTTCCTCGTCTCGCGCGGTCTCGGGGCCGGCGTGATCATCGCCGCCCCGGCCGTCATCCTCTCCATCGTGCTCGGCTGGAGCCTGCCGCTCACCGTCCTCGCGATCGGCATCCCGACGACGCTCTACACCATGCTGGGGGGCGTGCAGGCGGTCACGTGGGCCGACGTCAAGCAGATGGTCGTCATCATGGTGGGGGTGACGGCGGCGGTGACCGCGCTGATCCTCGGCCTGCCCGACGACATCGGCCTCGAGCCGGTGCTGCACGTGGCGGGCGCCACGGAGCGGCTGCGGGCGATCGACTTCACGTTCGACCTCAACGAGACCTACACCTTCTGGTCCGGCCTCGTCGGCGGCCTCTTCCTGATGCTCGGCTACTTCGGTTGCGACCAGAGCCAGGTGCAGCGCTACCTGACCGCGAAGTCGGTCGACGCGGGCCGGCAGTCGCTGCTGATGAGCGCGTTCGCCAAGATCCCGCTGCAGGTGCTCATCCTCGCGATGGGGGTGCTGGTCTTCTGCTTCTACCTCTTCACCGAGCCGCCGATGCTCTTCAACACCGCGCACGAGGGGGCGGTGGCGGCGAGCGGGCGGTCGGGCGAGTACCAGGCGCTCGAGGAGGAGTTCCGTTCCGCCCACGCCGGCCGGCGGGACGATGCGACGGCGGTCGTGGCCGCGCGGCGGGCCGGGGACGACGCGGGCGCGCGTTCGGCGACGGCGGCGTTCGTCGAGAGCGACCAGCGGGTGGTCGACGTCCGCAACCGCGCCCGGACCCTGGTGCGGGAGGTCACGGGCGACGCGGCCTACACCGACGTCAACTACGTCTTTCCGACGTTCATCACCACCCAGCTCCCGGTCGGGCTCGTCGGGCTGCTGATCGCCGCCATCTTCGCGGCGGCCATGTCGAGCATCGCGGCCGAGCTGAACGCGCTCTCGGCCGCCACCACCATCGACTTCTACCGGCGCCACTTCCGGCCCGGCGCGTCCGATGCCCACTACCTCCGGGCGTCGAAGCTCGCCACCGGCTTCTGGGGCCTCTTCGCCGCGGTTACGGCGCTCTACGCCGCCAACCTCGGGTCGCTGATCGAGGTCGTCAACCGCTTCGGGTCCTTCTTCTACGGCTCCCTGCTCGGGGTCTTCGTCCTCGCGGTCGGGATGCGCCGGGCGACTGCGGGCGGCGCGTTCTGGGGTCTCATCGGCGGCATGGCGTCGGTGGCCGCGGTCGCGACCCTCACCGACGTCTCCTTCATGTGGCACAACGTGGTCGGCGTCGTCGCCGTCTGCCTCATCGGCGGCGCCAGCACGCTGCGCCGACGGGACCCGGCGCAGCGGGGAGAAGCCTGACCGGGCGCCGGCCGGAGCCGTGCCGATCCCCGGGCCGGAGCGGGTGACCGAGATCACGAAGCGCCCCGGAACGTGGGCGTGCTGTTCTTTTCCAGCGAGCCGGTGGAGTGGTTCCGGGGGGCCCGTATCGAGGTCCCTGTTGGAGGCCGGCGACGAGCGAAGCGCCACGCCTGGGCCTGGCGGGAGCTGGCGCCCACGCTCAACTGGTTGCGGGCGCCGTTCCGGGAAGTCGAGAACGCCTACCGCATGCGATCGAGCACCTGCCGGCCGAGACGCGTTCGCTCGAGAACTCGCGAGGGCGCGCGCCTCCCGCCGGCTGTAGCGGGGTCGCCCCCCCGCCCCCCCCCCGGGGGGGGGGGGAGAGGCGGCGGCCCCGCCCCGCCCCCCCCCGCACAGTCGCGCTCACGCGGGTGGAGGAAATCAAGCCGTTCAGCGCCCCCATCAGATCGCGACCCCGGTGATAGCCGCGGGCGGTAATCGCCGCTAACAGAAGGTCTATGACCGTGGCCCGAGGAGTGGGAAACGGCGCCAGCCGCACGGTCGCCGGGCCTGCGCGAGGTCCTGATCGATTCGGCGCAGGGCCGCTTCGAGCGAGGTCACGCGAATCGGTCTGCCGGGACCACTCGCCGCCCCGAACCGTCACCGTCCTCCGCCCCGGGGCGGTGCCGAAGCCAGCGGCCGAGCAGGCGCTCGATCTCCTCGTCGCTCGCCTCGGGATGCTGCCGGCGGAGATTCTGACGCTGCAACGCCACGCCGGCGTCGAACAGATCGAGCGTCGTCCGAAACGCTTCGGCGACCGAGGCCGCGGACCTGCGAGCGCCCATGCAGGCACTGTACGGCGCAGCGACCCACCGGGCAAGCCTGACCGGCCTGTAGTGCCTACCGAGCGCCCGCGCCGGCTGCGGAATCCGGGGCGCACGCCGCACCGCGCGCCGCGGTGAGGGCGAGCAACTGATCGGGGTGGTCCGTGAACACGGCGTCGACGCCGGCATCGATCAGCGCCTGGACCTCGGCCGCGAGCGAGTCGAAACCCGGCGCGAGCTGGTCGGCGCGCAGCGTGTAGGCGTGCACGGCCAGCTCGCGCTCGTGCGCCCGCTCCACGAGGGCGGGGTCGCGGTAAATGAGTATCGTCGGCACGCCGATGGCGACCGCGTAGCCGGCGATCTCGTCGAGGCCTGCGGGTGCGAGCTGGGCCGGGGACGCGATGAGCTGCACGCGCGGCAGGTCGGTCACGAGCGCGGCCAGGGCGGCAGCGTCGAACGACTGGAGCCGGATCGGCAGGTCGTAGCCTGCGAGCGCCTCCAGCACGGCATCGCCGAGGCCGGGCTGGACGTCGGGGCTCTTCAACTCGGGATAGACGCCGGCCGCCCGTCCCGTCGTTCGGTTCAGTCCATCGACGAGGTCGAGGACGTCCGTCAGGCGCGGCACGCGGAACGTCGCGTGGGGGAAGCGCCCCGGCCGGCTCTCGACGACGCGCAGCCGCTCGATCTCCGCGAACGTGAAGTCGGCCGCGTAGTACCGGCCGTCCTCGCGCGCCCGATCCGGGTAGCGCTCGGCGACGTCGGTGGTCCGATCCAGGGTGACGTCGTGCAGGGCGATGGCGACCCCGTCGGCCGTCAGCACGACGTCCGGCTCGATCCACCCGGCGCCCTGGCCATGGCCGAGCGCGTAGGCGGGCAGCGTATGCTCCGGCAGGTAGCCCGACGCGCCGCGGTGGGCGATCACCTCCAGGCACGCTGCCCCCGCGCTCGGCGCGGTAGCCGCCCGACCTCCGGCCTGCGCAACCGCGAGCGCCGGCGCGAGCGCGACCGCGGCGAGAGCGAGTAGAAGCGGCGTCATCATTGGAGACTCCCCAACTCTGCGGCGTGCGCTCCGCCCGGGGCCGCGATGGTAGGGCGAACGAAGCGCATTCGACGCGAACGAGGCGCATTCTATACGGGTGGTACAACGTCGGCGTTACGGGCCGCCAACGGTGCGGGCCGGTCTCAACCTCGGTCACGTTGCGCCGCGGAGGTCCGTTCGAGCAGCTCGTGCAGGCGGGGCAGTGCCAGGCGATCCTTGTTGTCGGAGTCCCGGGCCGGAGCGATGTCGATGTCGACCGTAACCCCGACATCCCCATGCAGGACCGCCGCCATTCCGCCGATCAGGACGAAGCGCACCCCGGCGTTGCGCAGGGCCGCCAGCAGGGCAACCGGATCGAACAACTGCTCAGCCACGCTCCCGATCCTGCATCTGCCGCCGACCGAGCAGAACGAAGCGCGCGGCGCGCGTCGCGTCCGCGAGACGCCCGGCCGGGTGCGGCCCAGGCTCCGGTGGAAAAGCGAGGCCGTACCCGGGTCCGGTTCGCCGAGACGGACGCGGATCTCGAAGCCGGCCGCGCGCACGAGTCGCTCGACCAGGTCCGTCGAGGGCGTTCGCGGTCCCAGCCTTCGCGCGGTTGCGCCGCCGCGCCGGGATTCGATAGTATTGGATACCCGACCATTATGGTCGGCAATGGGCGGCGAACACGAACCGCGAACCGGCGGCGTCCTCCGGGACCCGGCGGGTCGCGCGTTTCGGGCAGGAGCAGGCGCCATGGCGACCTCGACCGACAGCATCGAGCAACTCGCGAACCAGGACTACAAGTACGGCTTCGTCACCGACATCGACGCCGAGGCAGTGCCGCCCGGCCTGAACGAGGAGATCGTCCGCGTCATCTCGGCCAAGAAGGGCGAGCCGGAGTGGCTGCTCGAGTGGCGCCTGAACGCGTTCCGCTTCTGGCAGACGATGACCGAGCCGAAGTGGCACAACGTCCACTTCCCGCCGGTCGACTTCCAGAACATCATCTACTACTCCGCCCCCAAGCAGAAGCCGAAGCTGGACAGCCTCGACGAGCTCGATCCGGAGATCAAGGCGACCTTCGACAAGCTCGGCGTGCCGATCGAGGAGCAGAAGGTGATGGCCGGCGTGGCGGTCGATGCGGTGTTCGACTCCGTCTCGGTGGCCACCACCTTCAAGGACAAGCTGGCCGAGCTGGGCATCGTCTTCTGCTCGTTCTCGGAGGCGGTGCGCGACCATCCGGACCTCGTGCGGAAGTACCTCGGGTCGGTCGTGCCGGCGTCGGACAACTTCTACGCGGCGCTCAACTCGGCCGTCTTCTCGGACGGCTCCTTCGCCTACATCCCGCGGGGCGTCAAGTGCCCGATGGAGCTGTCGACCTACTTCCGCATCAACGCGGCGCAGACGGGGCAGTTCGAGCGGACGCTGCTCGTGGCCGACGAGGGCGCGACCGTCAGCTACCTCGAGGGCTGCACGGCGCCGATGCGCGACGAGAACCAGCTCCACGCGGCCGTGGTCGAGCTCGTGGCTCTCGACGACGCCACCATCAAGTACTCGACGGTCCAGAACTGGTACCCCGGCGACAAGGACGGCAAGGGCGGCATCTACAACTTCGTGACCAAGCGCGGCAAGGCGCTCACGAACGCGAAGATCACCTGGACGCAGGTGGAGACCGGCTCGGCCATCACCTGGAAGTACCCGAGCTGCATCCTGCAGGGGGACAACTCGGTCGGCGAGTTCTACTCCGTCGCCGTCACCAACAACCACCAGCAGGCCGACACCGGCACGAAGATGCTGCACCTGGGGAAGAACACGCGCAGCACCATCGTCTCGAAGGGCATCTCGGCCGGCCAGGGCCAGAACACCTACCGCGGCCTCGTACGCATCGGCAAGAACGCCAAGGGGGCGCGGAACTTCTCGCAGTGCGACTCGCTGCTGATCGGCGACAAGTGCGGCGCGCACACCTTCCCCTACCTGGAGGTGCGCAACACGTCGTCGCAGGTCGAGCACGAGGCGTCGACGTCGAAGATCGGCGAGGACCAGATCTTCTACTGCCGCCAGCGCGGCCTGTCGACCGAGGATGCGGTCAACATGATCGTCAACGGCTTCTGCAAGGAGGTCTTCCGCGAGCTGCCGATGGAGTTCGCGGTCGAGGCGCAGAAGTTGCTCGGGATCAGCCTCGAGGGCAGCGTCGGGTAGGAGTCTGCGCCGTAGCACGGCGACGACTCCTGGAGGGTTGAATGGGCGCCTAGGCGGAGGGAGTCGTAAGGCGACGAATGGCGGGCTAGCGGGAGCCGCTCGGAGAGAAAGGGAACGTCAGGCAGTCATGCTCGAGATAACCAACCTGCACGCCTCGGTGGGCGGCCGGGAGATCCTGAAGGGAATCGACCTCGCGGTGAAGCCGGGCGAGGTCCATGCCGTCATGGGGCCGAACGGCTCCGGCAAGAGCACGCTCGCGGCGGTGCTCGCGGGCCGCGACGAGTACGAGGTCACGTCCGGGTCGGTCACCTACGACGGCCGGGATCTGCTGGAGATGGAGCCGGAGGACCGCGCCCGGGAGGGGATCTTCCTCGCCTTCCAGTACCCGGTGGAGATCCCCGGCGTCAACAACGCCTACCTGCTGAAGGCGGCGCTGAACGAGGTCCGCAAGCACCGCGGCGAGGCGGAGCTCGACGCGATGGACTTCATGGCCCTGGTCAAGGACCGCATGAACGTGCTGCACATCGACCAGGACCTGCTGAAGCGCCCGGTCAACGAGGGCTTCTCCGGCGGCGAGAAGAAGCGCAACGAGATCTTCCAGATGGCCGTCCTCGAGCCGCGGCTCGCGATCATGGACGAGACCGACTCGGGGCTCGACATCGACGCGCTGCGGACCGTCTCCGCCGGCGTGAACGCGATGCGCAGCCCGGAGCGCGCCATCGTGGTCGTCACCCACTACCAGCGCCTGCTCAACTACATCGTCCCGGACTTCGTGCACGTCCTGTCGGACGGCCGCATCGTCCGCTCGGGCGGCAAGGAGCTGCCGCTGGAGCTCGAGGAGAAGGGCTTCGCCTGGCTCCAGGACGCCGAGCCGGTCGGTGCGTAGGAGTCTGCGCCGCAGAGCTTGCCATGGAGAAGCCCCTTGCCAACGCAGACTCCAATGCGCCCGTCGGGGCGCGCTAGCGGAATGCCGATGACGACGCTGGCTCCTTCCGAAACCTACGCCGACTCCTTCGAGGCGGTGCGCCGCACGTCGCCCGCCCTCGCCGCGGTTGCCGAGCTGCGGCGGCGCGCCTTCGAGCGCTTCACGGCGCTCGGCATCCCGACCACGCGAGACGAGGCGTGGCGGTTCACGAACGTCGCGCCGATCGCCAACACCGCGTTCGCGCTCGCCGCGCCGGCCGAGCGCGCGGCCGCCGCGGCCCACGTCGCGCCGCACGCCGCGACCGGCGTCGGCGCCGGGCAGGCGCTGCTCTTCGTCAACGGCAGCCACGTGGCGCCCGCCTCGGACGTCAGTGCCCTGCCGGCCGGGGTCGAGGTGACGAGCCTGGCGGACGTGCTGGCCGCGGCCGCCGGCGGGGCGACGCGGCAGGCCGTGGAGTCGCACCTGGCGGCGGTCGCCGGCATCGAGAACGAAGGGTTCACCGCGCTCAACACCGCGCTCCTCCGCGACGGCGCCGTCGTGCACGTGCCGGCGAACACCGTGGTCGAGCAGCCGATCCAGTTGCTCTTCGTCACGTCGCCGCCTCCCGGGGGCGCGCCGGTGATGACCCACCCGCGCGTGCTCGTCGTCGTCGGCGAGAACGCCCAGGTGCGGCTCGTGGAGAGCTACGGGGGCGGCGGCGAGTCGGCCTACCTGACCAACGCGGTGACGGAGGTGGTCGCGGGTCCGGGCGCGGTGGTCGACCACTACAAGACCGTCCGCGAGAGCCCGGCCGCCTACCACATCGCGTCGATGCACGTCCGGCTCGGACGCGCGGCCAGCTTCTCGTCGCACGCCGTCACCCTCGAGGGCGCCATCGTGCGCAACGACGCGCAGGCGCTCCTCGACGGCGAAGGCATCGAGTGCACGCTCAACGGCCTCTACCTGGCGACCGGCCGCCGGCTGGTGGACAACCACACGACGATCCACCACGCGCAGCCGCACTGCTCCAGCCACGAGCTCTACAAGGGCATCCTGGGCGGAGCGGCCCGGGCCGTCTTCAACGGCAAGATCATCGTCGCGATCGACGCCCAGAAGACGGACGCGAAGCAGTCCAACAAGGCGCTGCTGCTCTCCGAGGACGCGCAGATCAACACGAAGCCGGAGCTGGAGATCTTCGCCGACGACGTCAAGTGCACGCATGGCGCCACGGTCGGTCAGCTCGACGAGGACGCGCTCTTCTACCTCCGCGCGCGGGGGCTCGGGCTGGAGCAGGCACGGAACGTCCTCGTCCATGCCTTCGCCAGCGATCTGCTGAACCGGATCGCGATCGCGCCCATCCGCGAGCAGCTCGAGGATCTGCTCCTGGCTCAGTTGCCCGGATCGGGGGGAGGGTCGTTCCATGTGGGCGAGTGATGGCGTCGCGGGGGGCGGGCGGCAGCGCAGACGCTCCGCCGACGCCGCCCGGCGCGGCCCGGCCCGTTCCGCGAGGAGCCTGCGGTGAGCATGCCGGACGTTGCCGCGGCCCCCACGCCGGCGCTCGACGTCGAGCGCATCCGGCGGGACTTTCCGATCCTGGCGCGCATGGTCCGCCAGCATCGGCTCGTCTACCTCGACAACGCCGCCACCACGCAGAAGCCGCGGCCCGTGCTCGACGCGCTGGCGCGCTACTACAGCGACGGCAACGCCAACATCCACCGGGGCGTCTACACGCTGAGCGGGGAGGCGACCGCCGCCTACGACGCCGCGCGGGTCAAGGTGCAGCGGTTCGTGAACGCCCGCGCGTCGCGCGAGATCATCTTCACGCGCAACTCCACCGAGGCCATCAACCTCGTGGCGCAGAGCTTCGGCCGGCGCCAGGTCGGTCCGGGTGACGAGATCGTCATCACCCACATGGAGCACCACTCGAACATCGTGCCGTGGCAGCTCCTGTGCGAGCAGGTTGGCGCGCAGCTCCGCGTGGCCCCGATCGACGACCGCGGCACGCTGCAGCTCGACGAGCTCGAGCGGCTGATCGGGCCGCGCACGAAGCTCGTCTCGGTGGTGCACCTGTCGAACTCGCTCGGGACGATCAACCCGGTGCGCGAGATCGTCCGCATGGCGAAGCGCCGCGACGTGCCGGTGCTGATCGACGGCTCGCAGGCGGTCTACCACATGCCGGTCGACGTGCAGGCGCTCGACTGCGACTTCTACGCGTTCACCGGCCACAAGCTGTACGGGCCGACCGGCATCGGCGTGCTCTATGGCCGCGAGGAGTGGCTGGAGCGGATGCCGCCGTACCAGGGCGGCGGCGACATGATCCGCTCCGTCACCTTCGAGAAGACGACCTACGCCGACCTGCCCCACAAGTTCGAGGCGGGCACGCCGCACATCGCCGGCGTCGTCGGCCTCGGGGCGGCCATCGACTACCTCGAGGGCGTCGGCTTCGAGGCCATCGCACCCCACGAGGCGGACCTGCTGGCCTACGGCACCGCCGCGCTCTCGGACGTGAAGGGGCTGCGGCTCATCGGGACCGCGGAGCGGAAGGCGAGCATCCTGGCCTTCGTCATGAAGGGCGCGCATCCCCACGACATCGGCACCATCGTCGACACCCAGGGGGTGGCCGTCCGCACCGGCCACCACTGCACGCAGCCGATCATGGACCGCTTCGGCGTCCCGGCGACGGCCCGCGCCTCGGTGGCGATGTACAACACGCGCGAGGAGATCGACGCGCTGGTGCGCGCGCTCCAGCGCGTGCGGGAGATGTTCCCGGTATGAGCGATCTGCGCGACCTCTACCAGGAGGTCATCCTCGACCACAACCGGCACCCGCACAACTTCCGGGAGCTCGATGGTGCCGACCGGCACGCCGACGGCCACAACCCCCTCTGCGGCGACCGGCTGGCCGTCTACGTCAACCTCGACGGCGAGACGATCTCGGACGTCAGCTTCCTCGGCTCCGGCTGCGCCATCTCGAAGGCGTCGGCGTCGCTCATGACCGACGCCGTCAAGGGCAGGACGCTCGGCGAGGCGCGCCGGCTCTTCGAGGAGTTCCTTGCGCTGGTGACCGACGAGGCGGCCGTGCTCGACGAGGCGTCGCTCGGCAAGCTGGCCGTCTTCGCCGGCGTGCGCGACTACCCCACCCGCGTCAAGTGCGCAAGCCTCGCCTGGCACACGCTGCGGGCCGCGGTCGAGCACCGCCACGAGGTCATATCGACGGAGTAGCCCATGGGAATCCTGAATCTCGACGACGTGCCGCCGCCGTTCGGCGCCGACGAGCGCCCGGGTGACCGGCCCGCGCCTGCCGGGGACGCGGCAGAAGCGAGCCGCGCCGGAACGCCGCCGGAGGCGGAGCAGCCCGTAATCCCGCCCCACGTGACCGGGGCGGCGCCGCCGCCGCCGGCCGCCCCGATGCCGCCACCCGCTCCCGACGAGCCGTCGATGTTCGACACGAGTGCGCTGACCGGGCCCGGCCCCGCCGGACAGGAGCCTCCCGGGCCGGCTTCGGCGCCGGGCACACCGCCACCGCCGGCCGCGCCGGCCATCGAGAGCGACCCCGTCAAGACGCTGGAGTTGAAGCCGCTCATCGTGGAGCAACTGGCGACCGTTTTCGATCCCGAGATCCCGGTCAACATCTACGAGCTCGGCCTCATCTACGACGTCGCGGTCGACGGCAAGGGCCTGGCGGTGATCCAGATGACGCTGACCGCCCCAGGCTGCCCCGCCGCCATCACCCTGCCGGCCGAGGTGCAAGGGAAGGTCAAGGCGATCGAGGGCGTCAGCGACGCCCGCGTCGACTTGGTGTGGGAGCCGCCCTGGGACAAGGACCGGATGTCCGACGCGGCGAAGCTGCAGCTCGGCATCTTCGACTGAGGAGCCGGCCCCCGCGCCGGCCCGCCCCATCCGGAGGCCGGCCTACATGAACGCCCCCGCGCCGACCGACTACGAGATCGGCCGGGACAACATCCGGTTCCTGGGGCTCGACGTTCACCCGATCTTCGTCGTCTCCAGCCTTACCATCCTCGCCTTCGTCGCCGGCGTGCTGGCGTTCCGGGAGTCCGCGGCGGGGGCCTTCGACGCGCTCTACGACTGGCTCACGTCGACGCTCGACTGGGCCTTCCTGGCGGCCGGCAACCTGTTCGTCCTCTTCTGCCTGCTGCTCCTGGCGACGCCGCTCGGCCGCGTCCGCCTGGGCGGCCCGGACGCCCGGCCGGACTACTCCGCCTGGTCGTGGTTCGCGATGCTGTTCGCGGCGGGCATCGGCATCGGACTGATGTTCTACGGGGTGGCGGAGCCGGTCGACCACTTCCGCGCTCCACCGCTGGGGCTCGACGGCGCCGACGCGGAGGCCGCGGAGCGGCTGGCCGTCGCCTCCGCAATCTTCCACTGGGGCGTGCACCCGTGGGCCATGTTCGCGGTGGTCGCGCTCGCGCTCGCCTTCGCCGCCTACAACCTCGGATTGCCGCTCACCCTGCGGTCGGCGTTCTACCCGGTCCTGGGAGACGCGGTGTGGGGCCGGCTCGGCGACGCCATCGACGTCCTCGCCGTGTTCGCCACGCTGTTCGGGCTGGCGACCTCTCTCGGCCTGGGCGCCGGGCAGACGGCGGCCGGGTTGGAGCATCTGTTCGGAGTGCCGGACACCGACACCACCCGGGTGCTGATCATTGCGGGCATCACGTCCGTCGCGCTGCTGTCGGTGGTGGCCGGCATGGAGCGGGGCGTCAAGCGACTCAGTCAGGCCAACCTGTTCCTCGCTCTGCTGCTTCTGGCGTTCGTGCTCGCGGTGGGGCCGACCCTCGATCTCCTCGCCGGGTTCGTCGCCAGCATCGGCGACTACATGGCGGCGATCGGCCCGCTCAGCAACTGGGTGGGGCGCGACGACTTCGATTTCCTGCACGGATGGACCGCGTTCTTCTGGGCCTGGTGGCTCTCCTGGTCGCCCTTCGTCGGCATGTTCATCGCCCGCGTATCGCGCGGCCGCACGGTGCGCGAGCTCGTCGGCTGCATGCTGGTCGTTCCGGTGCTGGTGTCCGCGCTCTGGATGAACGTCTTCGGGGCGACGGCGCTGTCGCACTATCTCGACGGGGGCCATACCGCCGTGTTCGAGGCCGTGCAGGCCCAGCAGCCGGAGCTGGCGCTGTTCCGGATGCTGGAGGTGCTGCCGCTGTCCGGGGTCACCTCATTCATCGGCATCGTACTGGTCGTGGTGTTCTTCGTCACGTCGTCGGATTCCGGTTCGCTGGTCATCGACACCGTCACCGCCGGCGGCAAGCTCGACGCGCCGGTCGCCCAGCGGGTGTTCTGGTGCGTGTCCGAGGGACTCGTCGCGATCGCGCTGCTGCTCGGCGGCGGCCTGGTCGCCCTGCAGGCGGCGGCCCTGGCCACCGGCTTCCCCTTCGCGCTCGTGATGATCGCGATGTGCTACTGCACCTGGAAGGGCCTGCGCGCAACTGCGGTCTGACTGGGAAGGGAGGCGCCGGCCGGCACGTATACTGTGCTGCACGGTTGACGTGCGGGCGCCGCGGCGCCACGGGAGCAACGAGGGTGCATGATCGTGAAGGCCTTCGTTGACACCAACGTGCTCGTCCGGCGGTGTCGTCCGCAGTGTTCGAGAGATGGGGGGCAGATGAACAGGCAGCCGATCGCGGTGGTTACGGTGGCGGCGTTTCTCGCGGTCTCCGCGGTCGTCTCCGCGCAGGCGCCGGAAGGGTGGACGGTCCCGCGGACGGCGGATGGACGGCCCGATCTGCAGGGCGTCTGGGCGAGCGACTCGGCGACGCCGCTCGAGCGTCCGGAGGCGCTCGGCGACCGGGAGACGCTGACCGACGAGGAGGTGGCGGCGCTCGCGGCGCATGCGTTCGACTACTCCGCAGTCGGCGGCGACGCGGTCTTCGGGGAGACGCCGTTCCGCCGCGCCCTGGCGGCCCTCGAGGAGCCGGCTGAGGCCGCGGACGCCGCACCCGCACCGCGCCGCCGGTCGACCGGCAGCTACAACCAGTTCTGGATGAGCGGCCGCTGGTTCGAGAACCGCACGTCGCTGATCGTCGATCCCCCGAACGGACGCCGGCCGCCGCGGACGCCGGAAGCGGAGGAGCGCGTCAGCCGGCAGCGGGCAGTGCGGAACTCGCCCCTGCCGGACAATCCCACCCTCGCGGACGAGATCGCGCGCATCGACCCCGCGATCCGCTGCCGCGGCGGCGGCGCCCTGCTGAGCGGGCGCGGCTACAACAGCACCTATCAGGTCTTCCAGAGCCCCGACTACGTCGGCATCCAGATCGAGATGTACCACGACACGCGGCTCATCCCGATCGGCGACGCCGCGCCGTCCGAGGTCGGACCGCCGACCGCGATGGGAAGCTCGCGGGGCCGCTGGGAGGGGGACACGCTGGTGGTCGAAACCACCAACCTGTCGCGCGGGGTCGGCGGCTCGACCGCCGGGGTGCGCATCACCGAGCGCTTCACCCGGGTCGGCCCCGAGCTGCTGCAGTACGAGTACACGCTGGACGATCCCGCCACCTGGACCCGGCCGTGGACGGCGCGCGTGTTCATGCGCCCCGCGCCGGGCACCGGCGTGATCTACGAGTTCGCGTGCCACGAGGGGAACTACGCCATGGAGCACGCCCTGCGCAACGCACGCTTCGCCGACGCGGCGACGACCGGGAGCCGGTAGCCGCCGCGGGCGGAGGGGAGCCGCCGTTTCAGGAGCCGGACGGCTGCGGTTCGGCCTTGTAGCGACGCTCCCGAACCGCCTGCGTCACTCGCCGAAGACGTCGTCCACCGCGAGACCGAGTTTCGGAACACTGGAGGCGCCCATCCGCTCTCCTCGGCGCCGCACGTGCCGTTGGGCGTATCCCTCCGGGCCGGGATGCGTGTACGCCGTGACCGTACAGGCCTCGACATCGACCAGCCACGTCTCCGGAATACCGGCCCTCGCGTAGCGCGGCACCTTCTCCGACCGGTCGTAGCGCAGGGACGAATCAGCCACCTCGACGACGAGGAGGACGTCGCCGGGCTCGGGATGACGGTCGGCGTAGAAGCTCTTCCGGCGCCGCGCCACCACGAGATCGGGTTGCGGCTCGGTGTGTCGATCCAGGCGAATCGGATTCTGGACGATCACGCTCGCCGCGCCAGCCAGTCGCGTGACCAGAAGCTCGGTCAGGCGGTTCACCAGTCCCGCATGGGGCGGCCCGATCGGCGTCATCTCCCGGACCTCCCCATCGACGAGCTCCACGCGATCGTCCTCGGTGAAGATTCCGGTTTCCCCCATGCGCGCGAACTCGTCGACGTCGAAGCGGTACCGGCGAGCGTCCGCAGCGCGGTCGTGGTCTACCGTGACGGCCATGGTGGTTCCTGTCGGATCCCGACCCTCACGCGCTCCTCCCGGCTCGGCCGGCTACGGGCGCAGCTCCCGGCCCAGGCGCTCCATGCGGCGCGCGCCGGCGAGGATGCCGTGGAGGCCGTAGTTGCCCTCGTGGCAGGCGTACTCGAAGAGCGGCCCGTCGGTGCGGCGGAACGGCATCATCACGGTGTAGGGGGCGGTGTAGACGGTCGGGTCGGTCACCGTGTACTCGTAGGCCACGGTGTCGGGGTCGATGCGCGTCAGGCGCTCGACGAGGTGCATGTTGGTAGAGGTGAGGCTGCTGCTCCCGCCGGCGAACTGCGTGGTCTCGATGACCAGCGTCTCGCCCTCCCAGTGCGCTCGCGACACGCCGCTGCGCTGTGCGAACGGCGGCTTCGCGGTGTCGTCGTCGATCGGGATGATGCGCGCGTTGTGCACCATCTCGTTCAGGATCGCCACGTAGCCCGGCGCCTGGAAGATCATCACGTTGTTGTTGTAGGTGCCGGACGTTATCGGCGGGCCCGCGTTGAAGCCCATGATGCAGCGATCGAACATGCTCCGGTTCTCGTAGGAGTCGTACATGTGCGCGCGCCGGTAGGCGGCCGCCTCCCGCCGGCTCTCGATCGCCTCCGGCGTGCGGGGCGGCCGCCGCCCGTCGGGCGGATCGACGATGAGCGACGTCCGCTTGTCGGAGGTCAGCTCGACGCCCCGCTCGTACCAGAACTCGTTGTACGAGAGCACCCCTCCCTCGGACCGCGGCCGGTAGAAGAGCGCGCCCCTCTCCGGGTCGAACAGGTCGCGGTTGCGGCGCGTCCGCTCCGCCGCCTCGAAGGCCGCGGCCTCTTCCGGGTCGAGCCGCTCCACCCCGTCGAACTGCTCCGGGCGCTCGAGCGGCGTCAGCGTGCGGAAGGTGAACGTGCCGGATATGTCCGGCTGCCCGTCCGGCGTGCGCATCGGCACGGTCCGCTCGCCCGGCTGGGCCAGCGCGGCCGGCGCGGCCAGGGCGAGGACGACGATCAGGGCGCAGAAGGCGACGAGGGCTTGTCTCGGCATCGGTGGTCTCTCTTGCTCGGTTCGCGTGAGCTTACATCACGCGTGCCGCGGGGAGATCCGGGGGTGGCCGGGCTTGACGAGACAGACGGCGATCCCGCGACTCGGCGTTCGCCAGCGTCCTCGCGGCTTGGTTGGACACCGTGCTGTCGCTGTACGGTGACCGCATTCTCCCCGTCGATGCGTCCACGGCGCGACGCTGGGGCCGTCTGTCCGGCACCCTTGGCCACGAGGGCACGGACCTGCTGATCGCCGCCACGGCCATCGAGCATGGCCTGACGGTCGTGACGCGCAACGTGCGGCACTTCGAGCCGACGGGCGTCCCGGTGCTGGACCCGTCGGCGCCGCGCCCGTGAGGTGCCGATGAAACGGCACGCCGTTCACCCCGACGCCAGCCGGCGGTCGAAGACGAAGGGCCGGATCGCGCCGGGGACCACCCTGTCGAAGTCCCGGTGCGCGGGGTTGATCACGATGTTGCGTTCCAGCGGGTTGACCGCGCTCGGCGCCACGATCGCCAGGTGCGCGGGGAGCAGCGCGGCGCCCGCCTGCCTCGTATCGGCGACGAGCGCGGGCGCTGCGACGATGGACTCGTCGGGCACGTCGAGGGCCAGGATTCGGTAGCTCGGGAACGTGGACGGGCGCGCCAGGTTAGCGAGAATCTCCAGGGCCGCCAGCGACGAGTTCTCGCTGCAGTAGACGGCGGGCATCCCCTTGGGATTCCAGCGGCCCCCGTACCGGGCGGCGCCGTCGCCGCTCAACATCTCCTGGACGCTGCCCGCGTGGGTGGTCCTGGCGATGCGCCACACCCTCACGTCGGGATTCCGTGCTCCAGCCTGCCGATCAGGTCGATGACGTCCTCGGCGCCGGTCGACGTGTCCGCCCGTTCGAGCGGCGTCTCACCGGCCAGCGCGGGACTGGGGTGCTTGAGCCACTCGAGCGCGTCTTCCCGGTTGCCGTCGAAGTACGCCAGCGCCCGGTTGAACACCCGGGCCACCGTGGCGGCCCGATCTCCCTCGTCCCGGCGCAGCACACCTCGGACCCGGCGGCGCACCAGGGTCTGGCGCGGAATGCCGACGACCCGCGCCAGTTGCGCGTCCGTCACTTCCAGGCTGTCCTTCAGGTGATCGAGAAAGCCGGCGGGGAGCCCGGCGCGGACCTCCCTCGACGTGGGAGCCGGCAGCGCGGTCTCGGGCGGTGATGTTGACGCCATAGTGAGCAACGGCAACTGCTTCCCTGTTGGGATGCGCCAGTGTACCATATGAGCGGTCTGTCGCCGAATCACCTCGTTGCGCTGCCCGACGGCGAGGACCGCGCAGCCGCCACTGGGGATATGACCGCGCGACCGCCGTACTCGATCACGCCGGACGTGCTCTCCCGCGTCGCGGACATCGGCGAAGCCATCGGGCGCGCCGAGGCGGCCGGCGTCACCCGGGACCTGCGCCTGCGGCGCATCAACCGCATCCGCACGATCCAGGGTTCGCTGGCCATCGAGGGCAATGTTCTTACGGAGGAGCAGATCTCGACGATCCTCGATGGCAAGCACGTGATCGGCCCCCTGCGCGACGTGCAGGAAGCCCGCAACGCCATCGCCGCCTACGATCGCTACGAGCAGTGGGATCCGGCCCTCGAAGCCGACCTGCTGGCCGCCCACGAGATCCTGATGACCGCTCTGGTGGATGCGCCGGGCCGCTACCGCCGCGGCGGCGTCGCTGTCATGGGCCAGGGCCGGATCCACCACGTCGGCCCGCCGGCCGCGCGCGTCCCCCTGCTGATGGCCGACCTCCTCGAGTGGCTGGGCCGTACCGATGAGCATCCGCTGATCGCCAGCTCCGTCTTTCACTACGAGTTCGAGTTCATTCATCCCTTCGAGGACGGGAACGGACGCCTGGGCCGGCTCTGGCAGTCACTCATCCTGACCCGCTGGAAGCCGCTGTTCGCCCACGTCCCTGTCGAGAGCCTCGTCCGTGATCGGCAAAGTGAGTACTACCAGGCAATTAGGCAGAGTTCGGAGGCCGGTGCGAGCACCGCATTCGTCGCGTTCATGCTGGACACGATCCTCGCAGCCGCCCGGACCCCTCAAGATGCCCCCCATGTAACCCCCCATGTCAAGCGCCTGTTGTCCGCGCTCGTCGGGGAGATGTCCCGGCGGGAGATCCTGCACGCGCTGGGCCTCAGCGACCGCAAGTCGCTGCGCGAGCGCTACCTGTTGCCGGCGTTGCAGCACGGGTATGTCGAGATGACCCGCCCCGACGCCCCCAATGCCCGGAATCAGCGGTACCGCCTGACCCCGCGGGGCCGGCAGGTGACACGATGACGCAAGACCGAGCTCGGCGTGCGCGAGTGCTGGCAATACGATCCGGCGGGAGACCTTCTGCCGGCACGCCTGCAGGGGAGCGCCCGACGCCCGCGGGCTACGTTCGCCAACCGGTGGCGACGGCGCTGGACGGACTGGACGCACGCCTTCGCCCGCGGGGCCGTCGCGCACCCTGACCGCGGTGGCCGGCTGACGCCATTCGGAGGACGGACGCATGGAGCAGGACCGCATCGAGCACGAGATCGAGAAGCTGCTGCAGTCCGTCGACCGGCCGGGCGACTTCTGCGCTCACGGCCGGCTGTTCGCGCCCATGCCGCGCCTGGAGGTGGAGGGCGCGGGCCTCCTGTCGTTCCCCGTTCCCGAGGCGCAGATGGGAGCCTTGATCGGGGTGGCCGAGCGAGCGCCGTACGGCAGAGGGCCGGATACGCTGCTCGACACGTCGGTCCGCGACTGCTGGCAGATCGATGCCGGGCGCGTGCGACTGCAGGGCGCCGCATGGGCGGAAACTTTCGCCCGGATCCTCCGCTCGGCAGCGGACGGCCTCGGGTGCCCTCCGGATCGGCTCGAAGCGCGGCTCTACAAGCTGCTGATCTACGAGCCGGGCGGCTTCTTCGCAGCCCACCGCGACACCGAGAAGGCCGACGGGATGATCGCCACCCTGTCGATCTCGCTGCCGGCCGCGGGTGCCGGCGGCGAGCTGGTCGTGCGCCACGGCGACCGCGAGAGCACCCTCGACATGGCCGCCGGCGAGCCGTCCGAGTTGGCGTTCGCGGCGTTCTACGCCGACTGCACGCACGAGGTCCGGCCGGTCACCGAGGGGCATCGCCTGTCGCTCGTGTTCAACCTGTGCCTGCACGCCGGCGACGCGGACACGCCCCGGGCGGCACCGGACCACACGGAGCGGGTCGACCTGCTTGCGAAGAGCCTCGGCCGGTGGGGCCGCGCCCGGGACGCGACCGACAAACTGGTCTGGCTGCTGGAGCACGAATACAGCGAGGCGGGACTGTCGTTCGCCGTGCTGAAGAACACCGACGCCGCCCTCGCGCGCGTCCTGACCCTGGCCGCCGAACGCGCCGGGTGCGAGCTGCACGCGGCCATCGTGCACCTCGAGGAATACGGCGCCGCGGCGTACGGGGGCTACGACTGGGACCCGTACGACGGGGACGTCGCCGACGACGTCGAGCTGGAGCATGTGGACGACAGCCGCCAGTGGCTGGATGGCTGGGTGGATCCCGCCGGCGGTGAACCGCCGTTCGGGGAGGTCGAGCTGGTGCCCGAGGAGCTGTTGCCGCGCGGCGCCCTCGACGGCGTGCCGCCCGACGAGCAGCGGGTGCACGAGGCGTCCGGCAACGAGGGGGTCAGCGTCGAGCGCTCCTATCGTCGCGCGGCCTTCGTGCTGTGGCCCCGGTCGAAGGCGATGGCCATCGTTGCCGGCGGCGGCATCGAGGGGGCCGTCGCCTGGGTGGCGGCGGAGCTCGACCGGAGCGCTGGCGGTGGCGACGAACGGAGCCGGGAGCGCACGGCGCAGTTGATCGACGCCTGGCCCGCCGGCCGCTACGACCGGGACGCGGAGGGGCGCGCGCGCATGCTCCGCCTCCTGTCGGCGACCGGGGACGAGGCCCATGCCGCGCGCTTCCTGCGGGAGGTCGTCCTGCCGCGCTACGACGGGAGCGAGAACGAGGCCCTGGCCGTCGTCGTGGACATGATCGGGCCCTCGGCCGCCCGGCCCTTCCTGCTCGACCTGACCGGCGCGCATCTCCGCCGGCGGCCGATGGACACGCTCGCCCTGCTCCGGTGCCTCGACGAGACGCGCGACGAGTCCGCGGACCCCGCCTGGGACGACGTGTTGCAGCACACCGTTCGCGCGGCCCTGCAGGCACTGCCCGCCGCGTTGCCGCCCGAGCGTAAGCGCCACACCCTCGTGCCGAGCGTCCAGCGGCTGGCAGAGCTGAGCGACGAAGACCTCGACGACATCATCGACGGCCACGGGGCGGGACTCGACGCCCGGAAGCCGCCGGCACGGTTCGGCGACGAGGCCGTGCACGACCTCTTCACGCTGGCCCTGCGCCGCGGGTTGGCGGCCGAAGCAGAGATGGCCGCCGGCGCCATCGCCGACCAGCCGGCCATCGTCACGCCGGACCGGACGCTTCCCGCCGCTCTGGTCAGGCTGCACCCCGAGGACGGCGCGGCCGGCAGCAGCGCCTTCGCGCTCTTGTGGCGCCACGCGGCGGACGTCCTGCTGGCGCGCAGCGCGAAGCCCCCCGAGGAGCCGCGGGACTGGGTCATCGGCGCCAATGTCGGCTGCCGCTGCGAGCATTGCAGCAGACTTCGCGCCTTCTGCAAGGACCCTGCCGCCCGGACGGCGCGCTATCCGCTGCGCAAGGAACTGCGCGCCCACCTGCACCAGACCATCGAGCGCCGCGGACTGGACATCGAGCACGTGACCGAGCGCCGCGGCCGGCCGTTCACCCTCGTTTGCACGAAGACTCGCGCGACGCACCGGCGGCGCCTAATCGAATACGCGGAGGACGTCTCGTGCATGGAGGAGCTGATCCGGGCTGTGCCCGCGGGGGAGCAGGTCGCGCGTTGTGCGCCCGACCTCGCGCGGCTACGCGAAGCGGTGGCCGCGTCCGAGCCCGAGTGATCGGCCACTGTCTGTTTGGCAGCCGGGCATCCCGAGCCTGATGCGTTGCCAGCGGCCCCAGCCCGCGGCGGTCGATGGCGCCGACCGCGGGGAGACACGCCGAGGCCCGCGCCCTGGCCCGCCAATCGTGGTCTGACGGCTCCGCTTCGACGCCCGGTCATGCCTACAGGAGTCTGCGCCGTTCTACGGCGCGGATTCCTTACAGCGGTTCGACCGTCACGTCGCTGATGCTCACCTGCGACAGCAGGCGCATGGTGCTCACCACGTAGTCGGGGGTCAGCGTGTCGACCGGGATCTTGCCGCCGTCGACGGCGTAGTTGTCCTGGTCGGAGAAGAGCACCCCGCCCACCCGTTCGAACGACGTGGCCCGCCGGAAGCGGAGGCCGTTGTCGAAGTCGTAGCCGAACTGCTCGATGCGGCCGGTCTCGGGGTCGAACCAGAAGGTGTAGGCGTCGTCGGCATCGTTGCTGGTGCCGGGCGTGAACCAGACCTTCACGCGGTGCAGGTCGCGGCCCGCCCAGCGGTCGAGGCCCTGGTCCTCGAAGTGGATGTCGCCGCCGTTCAACGTGTAGGGCAGCAGTGGGAAGAAGACGCGGGCGTTGACGAAGGCGGTGGCGCGCCGCTCGCTGTCTCCGTCGAGCTCGGATTCCACGCCCCCGACCCATTCGGTCACGCCCTCGTTCGTCAGTCGGACGCGGCGCTCCGGCCGGTCGCCGCGGGCCGGGTTCGTAACGACGTACTCGAAGTCGTCGCCGTCCCGCAGCGCCTCGATGCCGAAGCTCCCCGAGAGCGACGTGATCGTCATCGACATCCTCGAGCTCTGGTAGAGCGCGCCGCCGTGGTAGGCGATCGAGCGCGCCACGATCTCGGGCAGGTCCGGATCGAGCGCCGAGGCTCTCCCGCAGGCCAGCGAGCCGGCGACGACAGCGGCGGCGAGCACTCCGGCGACGGCGTGGCGTGCGTGCATGGCGTGTTCCTCCCCGTTCCGACTGGACTCGCTCCTCGTCAGAGTCTAACGCGGGTCGGGTCGCGGGCGGCACCGCGCCCTCGCGGGGAGCCTTGGCCGAATTCCGCGCGGCGAGCCCGGCGACGGGCCTCCGCGCGCCGCGGGCGGTATCGGCTCCGCGCGCAGGCACCGCGCCCGTGGGCGATAATCGGCGGCGTGCCCGATCGCGTGCGCGTCTTCGCCCCCGCCACCGCCTCCAACCTCGGCCCCGGCTTCGACGTGCTGGGCCTCGCTCTCGAACGCCCCGGTGACCTGGTCGAGGCGGAGGTAGGCGACCGGCCCGGCGTCGAGATTGTCGAGGTGACCGGCGCGGCCTCGCTCACCACCAATCCGCGGGAGAACGTGGTCGGCATCGCCGCCGCCGCGGCGCTCGAGCGGCTGCCCGGCCCCGCCCGCGGCGTCCGGTTGTGGCTGCACAAGCAGATGCCGCTCGGCAGCGGTCTCGGCAGCTCTGCCGCGAGCAGCGTGGGGGGCGCCGTCGCCGTGAACGCGCTCTTCGGCGGGGCGCTGACGAGTGACGACCTCGTCGCCTGCGCCCTGCGGGGCGAGGCGGCGGCGTCGGGCACCGCGCACGCCGACAACGTGGCGCCGAGCGTGCTGGGCGGCATCGTCCTGATCCGCGCGTCCGATCCGCTCGATCTCATCCGGCTGCCGGTGCCCGCTGCGCTCCGCGTCGTCCTCGTCCACCCGCACGCCCAGGTCCTGACCGCCGCGGCGCGGCGCCTCGTGGCCGAGCACCGCTTCACCATCGGCCAGGCCGTCGCCAACCTGGGCAACGTGGCGGCGCTCGTCGTCGCCCTCCACCGCGGCGACCTCGCCCTGCTGGGGCGCAGCATCCAGGACGCGCTGGTGGAGCCCGTCCGGGCCCCCCTGGTGCCCGCCTTCGCGGAGGTGAAGCGTGCCGCGCTCGACGCCGGCGCCCTCGGCTGCTCGATCTCCGGCTCTGGCCCCAGTGTTCTGGCCTTCACGGGCTCGGACGCCGGGGCCGATGCCGTGGCCGACGCGATGCAGGCCGCGTTCACCGCCGCCGGCCTCGAGAGCGACCGCTACGTCGGGCCCGTCAACACCTCCGGGGCCGGCGAGGTAAGCGGGAGGCCCTCTCCAACGGATCGGCTTCGAGCCCTCGATCGCGCTCTCGAGAGCAACCAGCCAACGAGCGGCACGGACGAGGTGCGTGCCGACATCGAGCGTGGCCGCGACTCCGGGTGACGCCTGCACGAGGGTTCCCCGCCCTGGCGCGCCGCCCCTGTCAGACCGCGTCGGTCGAGGACGACTCGCCGCCGCGCGGGCGCTGCAGGGCCAGGAAGCAGGCCGCCGACATCCCCGCCGCGCCGAACATCATGCACATCACCATGATCTGGTAGCGGACGGCGATCAACGGCGAGACGCCCGAGAGGATCTGGCCCGTCATCATCCCGGGGAGCGACACGAGGCCGACGGCGAACAGCGAGTTGACCTGCGGGATCAGGGCGGAGCGCATCGCGATGGGCCGGGCTTCGAGGTACGCAGCGCCGCGGGCGAGCTCGGCGTCGAGCCGCTCCGCCGACAGGCTGACCGCGTTCATCGCCGCGGCGAACACCATTCCGCCGAGCGGGATCAGGACGGTCGGGTCGTGCCAGGGATCGGCGGCCAGGACGCCCTGCGTGACCACGGTCAGGGTCGACAGCCCGGCGGCGCCGATCGCCGCCAGGGCGTGCGGGTAGATCGATCGGCGGCGCTGCGCGATCGGGCGCAGCGAGATCCATCCGGCGGCGGAAAGCATGATCGCCAGCGCCCCGAGCACGATCGCCGGGTGGTCTGTCCCGAAGAGGAACGTCAGCGTATAGCCGACGAGCGCGAGCTGCGCCACCATGCGTCCGAGGCCGTAGAGGGCCGTGCCCGCCCCGTCCGACCAGCGGTGGAGGACGGCCAGCACGACGGCGGCCGGCAGCAGGGCGAGACTGAGGTTGGCGATCGGGATGGCGTCGACGGCGGGGTTCATGGTCGCCGCAGAGCATACCCGCTGCCCGCGACGGCTTCGTGGAGCCTGGGGGCGCCGGACGCGGGAGCCGGCCCTGCGGCGCGTCCGGCGACCGTGCCGGATCGCGCCGTGCCGGACCGGGCGCTACTCGGGTGTGGCGGCGTCCGCCGCACCCGGCGTCGCGGCCGGGGGAGGTGGCGGGGGCTGCGGTTGCGCCTGCGCCTGGGCGACCGGCTCCGGCGGAGCCGGCA